>Ga0222719_10002262_pt1 | contig 17761 bp, 11 predicted proteins | sample C33_34DmetaG_FD_165039 | JGI IMG/M metagenome (GOLD analysis project Ga0222719, IMG submission 165039) | Estuarine water microbial communities from San Francisco Bay, California, United States - C33_34D | ecosystem: Environmental > Aquatic > Marine > Unclassified | place: USA: California... | reverse complement strand
GGGAACCTAGCATCTGGAATAGTTCCAGAGCTTAGTTGTGATGCATTTAAAGAAGATAAACCAGATCCACTACCACTAAATGATGTTGCGGTAGCAACACCAGTTATATCAACACCACCGGCAGTAGTTTGAAATTTCTCAGCATCATTATAATATAACTGCACAGAACCGTTTTCGGTTCCTCTGAACATATCTATACCACCATCACTTCTTATATTAACAAATCCATTTCCTTGGATATACATGCCATTACTGGCACCGGAGTTAATATAAAAATACTCAGTACTAGCGTAAAGTTGTCCTTCCAGGCCAGTGGAAGATCCAAAATTTAGTTTTTTATCATATGGAACTAATACACTATCCTCAAAAGTAGAAACACCAACGACTCTTAATCCGCCGTTGATGTCTAACTTACAATCTGGAATAGAACTGCCAATACCGACAGCATTATTTGAGTCAACAGTAATTTTGTTATACTGAATAATACCAGCAGTATCTCTTGCTCTAGACATTTGCTACACTATAAAGATTTTAGTTATTTATTGCGTCTATGTCCTGGAGTCTCGGGTAATAAATCAAATGATATTACCGACCTCCTCTTTCTATAATTATTTGGTTCCACATAATGGAGAGTGTAACTTGGGAAGATGATCATATCACCTTCATTAACATCTGCGGGAATCGTAATGGTTGTGGTGTCAGTTCTAGGATCTTGATACGGAGATACAAAACAAGTTGGGGTGTGGATTTTTGGATCAAACTCCAAAAAAATAATTCCACTAAAACCCCAACTACGATGATTGTGAATTGTTTGTCGATCGCCCTTTTGATACCTAACAGTCCAAGCATCAGTCATTGAACATATTACTTGAGCTTCCTGACAAAACTCAGAAAGTTCTGGTTTAATCAACTCTGCCAAATAATGTATGTAAGAAGACCCATCATTTTGACGATCTGTCTCAAAGGTTTGTAATGGAGTTCTTGCAAAATTCTTTTCTTTTAGTTTTCCAAGAATTGCTTTCTTTTTAAAACTCCAATCTTTAATTTGATATCTATATGATGGGTATTCAAAAATAGGAACTTTCATTTATTATCTAGATCTATCATTAGCACAGTGTGCTCTGGGCCCATTTGCTCTCACATAATGGAAAAAGATTTGATGATGATAAGTATCATCTTCTTTTCTAGTAATCCAATTTCTCAGTTTATCTCTCTTGCGAGTATAACGTGATTCAAGTGGATCTCTCCAATGCTGCCTTTCACAACCTTTATAAAGAAGTCCCCAACCATCTTGTAGGTTTGCAAAACGCTCTTCTCCAATTGGTGTTTCAATGCAGAAAGGCCAAGGCTTATTTGAATTGCTACTGATTTGAATACTTACAGAGATTTCACATGCATCTCTATCTGAATGTCGAAATAATCTTTGTCCCACAAAGTAAAAACGATCATAATAATAAGTATTATAAAGTTTTTCTCCAAGAATATCTTCAAGAATCATTCTAACTTTTGAATGAATCTCACGATACTGTGGATGAGTATATCGTGCAAGAGATCCATTTACTTGTTGTTCTTCTGGGAAATGATTAAATTGATCTAATTTTTTCCCCCAATAATTAATTTGGCCTCGTTCTTTTGGAACAGGATGATAAAGTTCTTTAGCATCATAAAGATTTTTGATAATCAAATATCCATGACGATCAAAATAATCTCTTGCACCTTCTGGAACACCATTGTCTCCTGGATCAATAGAACATTGTAATCCTTGTTTGTGGTACTTATTAAATTGTTCCATGATTGGTTTCGACTCTACCATTTCTTTGGTCGCACCAATTGGTTTATTTGGATTAAAATCGCAACTCATTGATACACCTCCATCACTTCCAGCGGGGTCCAACAGTCCATCCAACGATAGACTTACGAGTTCCTTTTGTGACTTTCAGAACGCGGTGTTGTGTGCGAGAGTCAAACAGAATAACTGTTCCACGCTTACGAGGAGCAAAATATGAATTTCCTGCTTCATCCAACATTTGTAAGTTACCACCCTCATAATCATCAGGATCAGAGAGTTGCATCACAAAGGACAACTTACGAACCTGCTCAACATTTTCATTTAGAAAATCTTGTCCCAGACCATCTGCACGGTTACCAACACTTACTGGTTTATATTGAGTTGCAAGGCCTGCATCATTGTGCCATCCGTAGAACTGGCCCTCTTGATACCTGGTGTATTGCATTGATTCTCCATCAATACAACGGAGGTCATAGAGGAAGTTTTCACGGTTCGCACGTTCAATATAGTGCCACATAAATCCACCGACCCAGTGATGAGTGGGAATCCATGCATTTTGCGAGTTACGCTTATCTTTATTGAGCGCGTCTCCATGAAGTTTAGAGTCATCCATCTGACCATCAAAACTTTCAGTTAGATCACGCTCAATAATATCTACTACATCTTCTGGTAGATCGCTGAAGTACCAAATTGTTTGAAATGCCATATACCTATAATATATTCAGACCTATTATATATCAATCTTTATGGAGTGTCAAAATAATTCAAACCATCCAGTTGCAATATATTTTTCTCCTTTATTTGGAGTAACTCCACAATGAGTATGAGTCCAAAAAGCAGGCCATATGACTAATCTACCTCTTCTTGCTTTAGTTACTTTTCTTTGATGGACAAACTTGGTCCCACACTTAGCATTATTTAAATACACCATCCACGCTAAAATTCTTTTAGGAAACACTGCACCATGTTCACAATGCTGCATAAAATATCCATCACCGTCTCCATATTTTTGAATACAATAAGATGGAGAAATACCCCACCTTTCAAGATAATCAATGGCAGGATACTTCTTTTTATATCGTTCGACACAAGGTATCATTTTAGGTAGCAAAATATCATTATATGGATTTTCCTGGTTGGTATATACACCAACATCCATACTCTTCTTTATATCTTTTCTTATTGTACCAGATCCAGTTATTCCAGATGTTTTATTTGGATCATTTTCAAATAAATCTATAATTTTCTGACAATCTTCTTTATTATAAATGTTGTCGTAAATTTCAATAAAATTCATAAAAAATAATTTAAGCGATTTTACATACCGTCAACTAAAACCCATCCAGTTGTATTGTCTGCTTGATAAGCATCTTCATCCCATTCATAGTATTTTTTCTGAGATATTTCCTCAGCACTTGGAGTGGGTTCTGTTAGAGGTGGATTCCACTTTGCCTCTATAGTGTCAAGAGTCCAAGAAGCAGCAGGTTTCTCCCTAACGAAAACATCAGTATGTCCTACACCTAAAGTAGCAACATTTTCCAAATAAGTAAAGCCAACACCAGCAAAAAGTCCCTTGGCACTACCATCCTCAAAAGTTTGCTTCCAATTTCCACCAAGTTGATTCTGGAGATATGTGGCACCAATAATTCCAAACACATTATCATTCCTATCCGAAGTGTGGTAGTCATCCAATGCAATGACTCGGATTACTTTATTATTTTCGTCTAGTTCTGCAAAGTGCGCCAATTTTAATACCTCTTTACTATGGACTATTGATAACGAACAATAACGATTCCTGAACCACCTACAGTGTTTGGTGCGTATGGGTGAGGGCTAGCGTTGGATCCTGTTGCTCCACCACCACCACCAGTGAACTCAGCACCTCTTCTATTCGGGGTATCTGTATCACCACCTTGTCCACCACCACCTGGGCCACCAAGACCATTACCAGCTGCACCATCTTCACCACCACCTCCACCACCACCATAGAGACCAGTTGGACCAACATCAGCAGTAAAGTTAGATCTATAGAATGCTGGTATTGCAGGTCCAATAATGGTAGCAGGGAACGCTGGAATAGCGACTCCATTGCCACCAGGAGATGATGTTCCAGAGGGTCTGGGGGAGTTCGGTCCAGGAGAAGCACCACCGGCACCACCACCTCCACCACCTGAAGCGCCAGGCGCACCACCTTGAGTAGCACCAGCATTTCCACCATATGCGGTATAATCTCCTGGAACTGGTTGTGGAGTTCTAGGTTTGCTAGCTGCACCAGGTCCAGAACCACCACCTCCACCACCACTATTTGCAATGTTTGGTGCTAATCCTGATGGTGCAGGACTATAACTAGGCCATCCATAATTATTACGAAGTCCACCACCGCCACCAAGGGCAGTTACACTGTTAAATGAAGATGGAGAACCATTATTACCATCTGAACTATAGGTAACATTAGTCGGAATTGCTGCACCACCAGAACCTACAGTAACTGGATATGTTCCAGGTGAAAGGGTAATGGATGTCCCGTAAACGACACCTCCACCACCTCCACCGCCACCTTGGCCGCCACCACCAGAACCTCCACCACCAACAATCAATACGTCTGCTTGTGTCGTCTCGCCAGCGGTGACTATAAGTGAACCTGATGACTCAAAAACATGATACTTATATCCATTTCCTGCATCAGATGCAGGAATTATTGCTCCACCGCTAGCTTGAACAGGAGCCTGTATCCATTGATCGAGTCTGCGAAGTCTTATTTGGTCAAATAAATTAAAAACCCCATCCATATCTCCCGATGTATTATCGGTGCCTGTTGCAAATCCAACATAATTTCCTATTGGTTTTGGCATTTATCTACCTCCCATCAAGCGTCGTCGAGTTCTTCATAACTAATAATAATATCCAAATCACTAGCAGCACTTGCGGATGCCTCAATTTGATCCGATTCTTCAAGATAAATTGGCGAATCTTTACCAAGAACAACCAAAGTCGCGTCTGCAGGAACAGTAATAGTATGTGCAAGTTTATATCTTGCCGCAGCACTGCTATCATAAAAACCGACAGTGGCATCAGCAGAGTTGGCTCCATCAACGTTTGCTACGATGATAGAGTTAATCTTCAGTACTTTATTTGACGGACAGGTCAAAATATCAGTGTTAGCTGATGTTCCTAAAGCAGCACCCATGGTTTTTCCATAGATGCTTGTTACGTTTACAATGTTTGGTGCAGCCATTTTAGTTTAATCTCCGTAAGTTTATTTATAATCAACCAAAGACCATTGCCATGGCGATTGCCTTTCCAGTTGTAGCAAGTTTTGATCCATTCTGAGTAATGTTGCCAGTTACATTGAGGGTTCCAGTAATTTGTGATGTATAAGTGGTTTGGGTGTAGTTGCCCCCGATATTTACGTTACCACCTGAAGTGATACGAAGTCGCTCGGTAAAGGATCCACCATTTCCAGATCGATAAATTAAAGAACCATCAGCAGATGCCCCATTAGATTGAATGTATAAGACACTGCTTGCCGCTGAGAAAGTTTGGTAAGAACCTGGTTCATCACTATCCGCTATCTTGAGTGAAGGAGTTGCACTGAAAATATGTAATTCTTCATCGGGACTATCAGTTCCGATGCCAACAAAGCCACCATCATCAACTCTGAATACTTCAGATGCTCCATCATATGCAGCGAGGATTGCACCAGCACCACTCTGAGTAACACCAAGACCAGGTGTTGAACTGTTGGCCTGAATGTTAAGAAGGTCTACTTCTTGAACAAGAGTATCAAGAGTTGTGGTCGTTCCATTAACTGTTAAGTTGCCAGTGACCTCTAAGTCATTTCCAACTGTAAGGTTTTGTGAGAGGACAGCACTATTTGCTGTGACAATACCAGTTGCATTGATATTGCCCATTGAGGTGGTTCCGTCAATGCTATGGCCATCGCCATTGACTTCTAATGCTCCACCAATTGTGACACCGGTGGCAACTTGAACATTATCAAGCGAAACAGTACCGAAGATATCATGAGTGCCAGTTCCATTGATATCTAAGTCACCAGAAACAATCAAGTTCCCGCCCAATGTTGTGATGCCACTGATGACATTAAATCCACCATCAGTGATGCGTACAATATCAGTATCAGAACTATTAGTAATAGTAACAACACCTGTTCTAATTTGTGCAGAACCATAAACCTCAAAGAATGAAGTCTGTGCCGATGTTCCAACACCAACAGAAGTAAAGGTATAAATTCCTCCAGAACCAGAATCTACACCATCATTTCTCCATACTGGTTGAAGTTCAGCAATATTTCTCTTTTCATAAATTACAAATTCAAGGATATCACCATAAGTTGCTCCGGTAGTCAAAGTAACTCTTGTTGAGCTAGTTTCTGTATAGTCACTAGAACTTAATCTGACACCATTCAGATAGACATCAATATAACCAGTAGTATACTCTGCTGATAAATCAAATACAGTTTGTCCTGCTGTTGTGACTGTATATTCTTCCTTAGTGATTAAAGTTTCAACATCACCTGTGATTGCAATTACTGCATAATTTACCAGTTCAACAATATCACCCTCAAGAGCAGCAGATGTTAAAGTAATGGTGCCTGCTTCATTATCAGTCTCTGTAAAGTCACTAATGTTTAGTTTTGTACCATTAACAAATACATCAATATATCCTTCCGTATATCTGGCACTAGAGGTGAATATACTTTGACCACCGGAACCTACTGTTGTGCTATCTCTAACAATGGTAGTCTGATAACCACCACCACCACCGCCACCACCAGAGAGATAAACAGTAGCAATACCTGATGCTGGGTTGACGGTAACACCTGTTCCACCATTGTGCGTTGCATTGGTAGAAACACCAGGGCCGGCAAAGGTGATGATTGTTGCACCAAGACCAACAATCTCAGAATATCCAGTTGATGGATTGGTGGTTGCAATACCAACACCGCTCTGAATATTGGTTAGGAACTGACCATCACCATAGTATGTAACAATACCAGATGGATCGTTTGCTGTAATAATACCAATATTTCCAGAATTGAAAATCTTGACGGCATTGATAGTACCAATACCAGTGACACCAATGCCACCAACAACTACAAGACTTCTGTTGATATCAACATCGGCATTAATATCAACATTAGATGCAAAAGTAGATACTCCAGTTACATCAAGACCACCATTTAAATCAGTAAGTCCCGTAACTGTTGAAATGCCAGTAACCTCTGAACCACCAGTTATTGTGATACTTCTATTAATATCAACATCAGCATTGATATCAAGATTAGTTGAGAATGTTGAAATGCCAGTGACAGTTACTCCACCGTTGATATCAACCAATCCAGTGAATGTTGAGATACCCGAAACAGAGAGGCCAGTACCAACTGCTAATGTGCTAGTGATACCTACATCTGCTGCGATATCAACATAATCTCTAAATGTAGAAAGTCCAAGAACATTTAGACTTCTAAGAGTACCTACACCAGAAATTACTTCAAATCCATCTTTAAAAAGGGCATAATCATCATAAGTGGAGATGCCTAATACTCTTAGACTATCAACTGTAGTGTGGTCTAAAAGACTATCACCAAGAACATTAAATACCGTTCCACCTGCACCAGCAGTTGGGTCACGAACATCTAACAAAAATACTGGTATTGATGTACCAATACCAACAACATTATCATCAAGTGCTGTAAAAACAGTTCCAGCAATACCAGAACCAACTCTTAAGCCAGTTTGGATTGTACTGACACCAGATACTGTGGTATTTGATGCTGCTATACCACCACGAACATCTAGTTCTATATTAGGTTGAGTACTTGCAATACCAACCCTATTACTTTCTGCGTCGGCAAATATAAGTTGACTATTAACCTCAAGGCCGTTCTTAACTACAAAATTCTTGTTGACTGCCATTTGGGTTCACTCTCCCCCAGAGTTATTTTATGCTTCTATTATTTATCAGAAGTCTGGTACGCCAGGTGGAAGAATCCAATAGTTGGCTGATTTTTGGTGGTAGATAGTTGGTGTGAAGAATGAGTTACTAGAATGTCCATAATATCCCCAACCATTTCCATCTACCCACCATAAGAGAGAATAGTCAACACCAGTGATTGATGCACCAGAAGTTTCATCCCATGCTAATGATTTTCTTCCAGTATAACCTTTCACATATTCCATATTAACCCAACCTCTTGCCATACTGGTTCTGAGAGTCAGTTGATTCGCATTCATCATCTTATAGATGTTTTTCTCAGTCGCATTGGTAATTTTAGTAGTACTATTATTAAGAGTAGCAGTAAGTCTCCAGTTTTGTTGACCATCTCTTGCAAGATCCAGGAAGTTCTGCCATCTTGCATCATCAAGAACCTTATTATCTCCCACAAAAATCTTGCCAGTAGTAATTTCAAGAGTATTTGGATCTCTGATGTCAGTGCAAGACATGATGAGAATTCTACCTTGATCGTCAATATAGAACCCTTCATCTGGTTCGTAAATTCTCAGACCAATTCTTGCCTTTCCATTACTACCACCAAGTTGAGTTCTAGTAATATTAGATGAACCATCAGAATATCCAGAACCTCCACCGCCGCCACCTTGGCCTGTACCACCACCATCTCCACCAGTAGCTCCATCACCACCAAATCCAGCACCACTGTCATAAGCACCAGCAGTTCTATTGATAGAATAACCTGCCTTAAATCCCCTGTCTATTTCTGCACTATTTGTAACTTCAGTTCCATCAGATAGTCTAAATTTAATTTTACCAAGATCTTCACAAGAAGATTTTCCTTGGTCTCTCCAATATTTTCCTTTAGCGCATTTAATAGTAATACCGCCAGAAGTTCCTGTGGATTTACCATCTTCTGGATATAATTCAGATACTGGTAGTCCAGAAGCACTTCCCAAAGTACCATTTTCTAAGAGATTGCCAATTCCTACTCTCGCTCCTCCCGATCCACCACCACTACCAGTTCCTGCACCTCCAGCAAGATTAACTCCTCCGCCTTTACCACCGTTACCAGTATTTCCTGCATCTCCTCCAGAACCAACAACAGCAATAAGAGAACCTTTCCTATACAAGAACAACCCAGTATCAGATTTAATTCCTCTTACAATATATTCTTCATTTTTCTCCATTGTAAAATTAATTCTAGAATATCCACCTTCACCACCAACAAAGTTTCCTTTATCGTCTCCTTTTGCCCCATAAATATCCAATTCGAGTTCAATATCCTTTTCCGCAGCATAAAAACAAATATCATCAAAATTTAAATTATCTGCTGAGATAACAAAATCTTCATTATCTAAATTTGTTTCAAGAAGAGTTGCCGTTGATGTTGTTCCGTATCCCTCAAGTTTTACAATACTCCTCACTACAGTATTACCATAATCTACTTCATCGGAAAATGTTGGAGAATTTTGAACATCATTTGCAGTAATTTTACATCTGATGGCACCAAGTACAGGTGCATCCTCACTATTAATTGTTAAATTAGGAGTTTTAGCTCCAGATATTGTGGTTGTTATAGTTTTAGTTACTATTGATGTTGATTCAGCATCAACAAGTTCCATGAAAAAGTTTCCATGAAATCCAGTTGAACCAAAATTTGAATTGTCTGCACGGGATGTATCGCTTCCGCCTGGAGTTTCTATGACACCAGAAACAACATTTTCACCTCTACCACTTGAAGCATCAGCAGTAGTATAGGCGAAAGAAGAACCTCCACCGCCAGCACCATCAGCACCAGCTGTTGCAGTTCCTCTACCAGAACCTCCGCCGAAGTAACCTCCGCCGCCACCACCGCCACCTCCGGCAGCACCTTTGAGTGCGGTGCCTGCTTCGCCATCACCAGCATCACCAGAACCACCTGCAGTACCACCGGCACCTACAGTTCCTCCACCACCACCTCTTCCAGTATCAAAATTTTGTGCATCACCACCACCACCTACACCACCAACTGCAGGGTCATTAGCTCCACCTCCACCTCCACCAGCAATTAAGATAGCATCACCCTGTTTAAAATCGCCCGATGATAAAGTGTTGGCAAATGAGTCTGCAATAAAAAGTCCTGTAAATCCACCACCATATCCACCACCACCTGCACTAGATGTATTGCCGACAGGAGATGCACCATCAAGTTGGTTATTGCTGAAATTAGATTGACCAACAATCACTTTATATTTTTGGCCCGCTTTAAAGGTATATGTTCCTTCAATCTTACCGCCTTTTCCCCCTAAAACTTCTCCTGATTGAGATTTTCCACCATCTGCACCACTAGCAGTGATTCTAAAAGTTAAGTCCTCAGTGGTCTCAAAAAAGTTTACAATAGTAACTCCCTGATAATGTCTAGCGAATTTATTAGCGTATAATCCAAAAACTTTAGTTTCAGATATATCAAATATCTCAGGGTTGGTAGCACTGTATCCATCGCGAGCATGAGATGGGTCGTTCAGTCTCCAAAGTTTGAGTTTTCCTGTCGTTCCTGAGGTTATAATCTCTGTAGTTTCAACTGATGTAGTTCCATCTTCTAAGTCATTACCATCCAGTTGCCATTGATATTCTAATGTTCTGCCACCAGCATCAGGAGAAATTTTAGCAGTGACAGAATAATCATGATCAAGACCTGCAGCTAAAGTAACATCTGATGGTTGTGAAGTGACTTCTATAAGTGGTTGAACATTTACTGATACAATATTTGAAGTAAGAGTTTCATTATTAGCATTTCCAGTGCTTTTTGCTACGCCAGCAGTAACTGCAGATCCTGTAGGTTGTGCATATGCTGTATGAACATAATCAGCAGTTGCATATATTTGTCTACCATCATCTGCAGTAGTCAATCCATTAATAGTAATACTACTCGTTCTACCAGAAGTTGTGATAGTAGCATTACTATTAGAATCTTCGGAAAGGTCTAAAATCTGTGTGCCATTATAATACCATTTAAATTCTATTGTTCCGTCATCAACAGCAGGATTTTCTGGACTTTGGGTTGGAAAGGAAGCATCAGCCGCCACTGTGAAAGTGGCGACTCCTATGACATTGGATGCATCTGTTGGTTGAGTTGTGATTGATAACTCTGGTCCGTTTAAGAATAACTTGGTAGGAAGATTCTTGTTTATCATGCGAAGTTCTGACCTCCAACAAATCCGTAAAGACTGGTTCCGCCATCAAATGTCTTGAACGAATAGATATCAGTCCTACTTGCCGTTTGAGTTACAATCGGTAGGACCCCACCGCCAGGCCAATAAACAGGTATAGTTGTAGAACCAGAGTCTTTGAAAGTATCTATACCAACAGCATGACTACCTGTTGAATCTTGTGTAATTTTGATACTAAATGATGTAGAATCTGATGGAATATTAGTCAGAGTGAAATAGTTAATGTCATCATCTACTGTTAAAGTGAATGATTGTGCAAGAGACAAGTCAATCGTGACAACATTGGAGGAGATATCCAATGCCTCAACATTTTCCGAGTAAGTCTTAAATCTTGCCGCACCTTCAATATCAAGTTTGGCTCTTGGGGTTGCGGTTCCTACGCCAACATTATTACTTGATGTTGTAATCGCTGTGCCAACCTGTAAGTTGGTTGCGGTTACAATTCCTGCGCTAATGTTTGCATCCGTCAGAAGTGCATTAGATGCAGTCAGAATACCAGTGACATTGATGTCTGATACTGTAGTTAGACCAGTCAACTTAGTCATTCCATTAACAACTAAGTCAAGACCAGTGTCTCCCTTATCACCTACCTCAAGAGTGTAACCTGGAGTTGATGTTCCAATACCAATGAAAGACAGGTCACTGTTGTAATATCCATCAGCCGCATCAGTTGGAGACCATCCAGAAGCAGCAACATTCAGGTTAGTTAAACCAGAACCATCTCCATCAAATCCAGTTGCGGTGATAGTTCCAACAATGTTTGTTCCGCCGATGACATGAAGAGCATATCCATTTGCTGTGGTTCCAATACCAACACCGTCACTATTAATAGCAACCATTGATGAACCAGAACCAACTTGGAATGTATTTTCTCCAGGGCTAGTGGTGCCAACTCCAACCTTATCAAAGATTGGTGTATATTCTGAAGTAACATCACTAACAGCACCGAATCTCTGCCACTCGTTATTAGTGGTAAAGACCCAACCTGCATATCCACCTGATGTTGGATTTGCGTTGAATACAACATCACCTGGGTTACCAGCAAGAGAAGGTGTTCCAACTCCGATAGTAATATTTCTGGAAATGGTTGCACTTCCTTGTAAGAATAGGTTGTTAACTTCAAGTCCCTTGGTTGATGTTGAAGTAACTTTCTCGCCAAAGACAACAGGTCCGCTGAATTCAGAAACTGCATTCTTGGTTGGACCACCCTCAACCTTGATTGAACGAGTGATATTTGCCTCAAGTCCCTGAACAAGGTTAAATCCTGCTACCTCACCAACATCTTCTCCAGTAATAGATTGAATTGGAGTATCAAATACCTCTTCTTCACCAGTAACAGAGCTGAGTTTCTTATTACCAGAATAAGAAATACCTCTGTCGTTCATTCCAGTGTAGAAGTTAATACCTCCACCTCTCTTTGTTGATTGCGAAAGAAGTTCTTCAGTCTCAGAGATTGCTCTATCTTGACGGTCTGGTAGTGCTGTTGAATAGTTACCAGGACCATATCCAACATACTCAAATGTATGTGCCGAAGCACGAATGATAGAGTGTCTACGAAGTTCAACTGGGATTGGTTTGACTCTTCTAACAACAGAATTCAATGCGTGGGTTGATGCCTTGGTTCCAAGTTGGCCACGAAGAACGACAATTGGATTAGAAATACCAGAAACACTACTGGTAGATGTAGTAGTCTTAACTCTAACAATTTCGTTATCAATCTCAAGATAATCACCGATGTTAATGTCAAACTGTGTTGGATTGGTGATTGAGAAGTTCTGAGTTACCTCATCAGCAACAATTGCACTCAGAGTTGTGGTGATACCAGCATACTGAGTTACCATTCTTCCACTAACATTTTCTCTGTCAGCAGTAATACCACCACCTTGAGCAGCAATTCCTAATGGATAAATCTCCAAATCTCCTGTTGGTGTTGGGGCATTTGTAGAAATTCCAACATTCAGTTCAAGAGTAGTGAGACTATCTGCCTTGGTTACAACAAACTCGCCATTGTAAAGGTCTTGTCCTGCTCCAACAACTCTAATTCTTCTATCAACTTGAAGACCGTGCTCAACACTAGTTGTAACGGATGCGATACCACTTGTATTTTCATATGCAAAGGAACTAATGGACAGTGATGGGCCATTGATTTGCATAAATGCAGCAGTCATCGTCTCAGGAGCTGCACCTACACTACCAATTCCAGTAGTGGTAACTCCAGTGATTGGATTGATTGGTCGTGCTCTGAAAGTTTTAGCAGCACCAACTTCAATATTGTTAATCTTATAAAGTTGATTAGCAACAGCGTGCTTTTCAGAAGTAATACCAGAAATGCTGATAACATTGTTGGTGTTATCATAAATCTTATCAACCTGAACAACTGCTTCCTCGAATGTAGCAAAGGTAGGAATACCAACAACATGCATTGTGTTGCCGATAGCATATGCACTACCGCCATCCATAATCTTCAGGTCGGTAATAGCACCAGCAGCACTGATGAACACCTTGGCAGTTGCAAACTCACCAGTTGTGGAACCTGCAGTTCCTACCAGTCTTGCATTGTAGTGTTCTTCAGCAGAACCAGAGTTATTACCATAACCAGAACCACCCTGAACAAGACTTAGTTTGGTAATTCTATTCAGTCCGTGGTCGTGAGTAGTTTTAAGTGTAACTTCAGTACCAGCAATGCTAACTGCATTTCCAGTAACAATATCTGTTACGCCAACACCAACGCTGAAATCTTTCTTCAGTGCATCAAATGCTTCTCTGGTAATGCTGTGCTTTAGTTCATCGGTTACGACTTCACCGATAATATCGGAAGATGCAAACGACTTAGATGGTGCTGGGTCAGATACTGGGTTGTCTCTGTCAAGTTGTGGGTAAAGATTTTGTACTGGTTGTGAATATTTCTCATCAGTAAATGGTGAGGCAGCGGGGGAAACAGAACCATTCAGAGCTGCAATGTAATAAACACCATCTTGCTCATTCTGAATATACTTCTGTGCTTCTGCTGTCCTATAAATGATGGAAATATCATTATACTTCTTACGCTTAAAGTATGGAAGTGTTGTATTTCTTGATGTGGTGTCGTTTTGGAAAGTTCCTGGATCAGTGTTGATACCAACAGTAAATGCTTTAGCACTACTAATACCAGTGACTGAAAGAGTTCTGTTATATGCTAAATCTGCAGTTGCTGCGGTGTTCTCTGAACTCTTAACATTTACAATCTGAACTTGGTTTCCAACTTCTAAGTCGTGTGGAAGTTCTGTATAGATTGTCGCAGTATTTGAAGTACCATCCCAACTTGCATCAGCAACGAATCTGAAGTTTCTCTGCTGTTGTTCTGTGATAGAACCAGAACCAAAATAAGTCTGAATTTCAGCAGTTGAGAAACCAGTAGTGGTATTTGATTCTTGAAGAATAAATCCTTCTTGTGGAGGTCTTCCTGCACTTGTAGAATTTGCAGGAATGACATATCTCATACGATAAATTCTATCACTGAGTGCTCTGTCATCCTTCAACCTGTTGATAAAGGTTCTAGGTGTAGCAGAGCCAAGACCTGCTACAGCATAATCACTAACGGCAATACCAATTTGGTTGTCAGTTGATGCTGTGGATACATTAATATACCACTTCTTAGCATCAGTATTGTATTGAATTGGGTGTCCGATGTCGCCAGAGTTCTTATCAGATACTCTACTTACAATAGAAAGGTTTCCGCCTTCAGCATTAAATGAAAGGTTTGTTGGATTAGTTGATGCATCAAAAGTCAGAGCATCACTTTCCGTAGCAGCAAGTTTGAGTTGAGCATTAGTCAGTGTAGTGTCAACAACAGCATAATATACTTTATTTGGCTCAAGTCCATCTGGTAGTTGAGCAGTGTCCGAAGTCATACGGACAGATTCACCATTAATAAAATTATGGTCTTCAATGAAAGTAATAACACCACTAGAAATGCTATTTGCGGTCCCAACTCTACCAATACTAAATCTCTTCTCAGAACTTACATTGGAGTTAGGCATCACAATTCTGGATGCATACTCAGTAGTAACACCTGCCTGAGAAATTAGAACTCTAAGGTCATCATTAGCTCTTGCACCAATACGATAACCTTCAAGAACATTTGATGGAGGACGGTCAGCATTAGTCTCATTATAAAGATATAACTGAGAACTTGTTGTTGTGATAGCAACTGTAGCTGCAACATCTATTGAATTGAATTCAATAGGCGTCTCTACATTACTTACATCTTGTGGTGGAATAATATGCGTAACATAACCAGTATTATCTTGAGAGAATGCATCATCCCTAAATCCATCTGCGACTAGTGACCTAGCTCCGAAGTTAGAGTTGGAGTTGGTGACGGACATATCTCCGCCAGACTCAACAACGAAGTGCTCTGCATATCCAATAGCAAAAATAGATACATTCTGAATGAATGCATTATTGGATGCTTTAATATGGAAGTTTCTGTAGGATGGTTTAAATAGTGACCTTGAATTTGTACTTAGATTTTCTTTTCCATCATCCTTGTCTTCCCATTCACCAGTTGTGGTGTTATAAAGAACGAAAGCATTGTCATCCTTCTGAAGACCAATACCAGTAAACTGTGCAACAACAATGGACTTAAATCCAGTTGCGGATGATCCATCGGCATGGAGACCACATTGTCCAAATACGGAACGAAGAGATACATTAAAGATGTATGGTGATGCGGAAGTGACCGTATCTGTACTGAGAGATACTGTAGCACCAGCAACTGTTGGTGTTAAATCAGTTGGGGTATTTTGTACGGTATATTTAAATACTGTGCTACTAATATTTTCACTAACAACATGCTTTCCATCATATCCAGTCGCAGAGATACCATCAATAACGATAGGAGTATCAACATCCAGACCAGTAAGTGCAGACTCAAGAGTTACAGTAACTGTAGTTCCTGTTGCGGTAACACTAGAAATGCCTACACTACCTGAGGTTGCACCAACAATACGATATTCATCAATCTTGGGTTGAATATCAAGTGATGCAGATGGATAGTCTGGTTCAATAGCTCTTCCAGATGCCTGTCCATAAACTCTACCAACTTTCTCATAATACATGTCCAGATCAGTTCTGGATGAGGAGTATGTTTGGAAGTCATCGGCAATGTTGACACCATTTACACCATCTGCATACTCAAAGCAGGTAAGTTTATGGTGAGAGAAATTGGGAACAACTAAATTATCGGTGTAATTAGTAAATGCAGTGCCGTTTGGATCAGCATCAAAAATAGTGAACTGCCAGAAGTAACAAGCACCAGTTACTCTAAAGATTGCTGACCTTTCAATATTGTCATTCGTTGGGTCTGGAACATATCTGGGGCGAACCTTTGTCTTACGAAGATCGAGACCAACAATAGAAGTTCCACGGGGAATGATTACACCACCATGAATACTATTAAGTTTGTAGAGCTCATTAGATGCCGTAGTTAGATCAAAATTAGTGGTCAGATCAAATGGGGGGAGATTATCTGAAGTGCTGCCATTTCTCAGTCTGAAATTATTTGTGCCATCAGGAATCCATCCTGGTCTATTATCTACAGTGTGCTCACCAGGATATAACAGGATTGTTGTTTGTCCGAATCTATCGTTATTCAGACCAGCCTGATATGAAAATCTTGCTGCCTCAATTAAGGCTCTCTGAATAGTTTTGAAAGGTCTTGCTAAAGAATTACCTTGGTTCTCAATGCTATCCGTTGCGTCTAAATCGTTGGGATTAACATAGAGAATATTACCGCGAACATTCTTCAGGAAATTATCTAAGCGACTGAGTGGCATCTTCTTCGCGCTGTGAGTTCTATTATGATTTATTTATCATACAACAAAACCCCCCGAAGGAGGTTTTAGAAGTCACACGGAAGGGGTTTGGTTTTGTATCGCCTTTCATATAATAGCACAAAGTCTATTGGTTGTAAAGAGGTGCCTTACTGCATTTTGGTTGGCAAACACACTCTCTACATTGCGGTATTCCTATCTTCTTTCCGTCTTTCCAGAGATAAATTCCATCACTTTCATAAAGACCGTCAATGCCTTGGCCCCATTCAAATTTACCCGCTTTCTCAAAACAGTCCCAACTTTCAACCACCTCCTTGGGAATGTCTGGATTCATCTTTTCATACCAAAACCATTTCAATGAAGATATTGTTGGATGATTTCCAAATCCCAAAAAGTCATCACACTTTCTAGCATCAATCCAATCTTCTTGAATTGCTCCCACAGGACAATTTTTTATACAATCATCACAGTCAGTACATAAGTCCAATAAATCTTTGCTTGGTTTTAAGTTTTCATGATTTACAATTTCATCAACAAACATGAATACACAAATCTTTGATTGAAATCCAAACTTTCTATTATAAACTAAAGAGTTTTTTGCTCTATGCCCCACACCAGACAAAAGAGCAGATTCTTTGAAGTTAGAATATGTTGCAATTACTCTATTTCCAAACTTCTCACTAAGAATCTTAGATGATTCATCATATAGACTGTAATTATTTGCTTCGTCAGTATATCTGACTAATACAATACCATTAAGTGTTGTATTATGAATATGATTTGTTAGATCAAATCCATCATGTAGATGAAACTTTGCTTTCAATGGAGTATTTCCTGCTCTGTCCATTTGACTAGCAGAGAGATAACCAACATCCCATAGATTGGGATCAAATAATTCTACTATAGAAGAAAATTCTATTTCCATAATACATTTAGAGATTTGTCAAAAACCATAAGGTATCTATGTTTGCGGCTTC
>Ga0222719_10002261_pt1 | contig 17775 bp, 21 predicted proteins | sample C33_34DmetaG_FD_165039 | JGI IMG/M metagenome (GOLD analysis project Ga0222719, IMG submission 165039) | Estuarine water microbial communities from San Francisco Bay, California, United States - C33_34D | ecosystem: Environmental > Aquatic > Marine > Unclassified | place: USA: California... | reverse complement strand
GCCGAGTGGTGTGGTCATTGTGATGCATTAAAACCAGAATGGTCTGCAATGAAAGATGAAATAAATAAAGAATTGCGCGATAAGATAATAATTGAAGAAATAGAAGATAGTGAAATGGACCATAAAATGCCAATAATTAGAAAGTCTTATTTAAATGGAAAGAAAATAGACTTTGCAGGGTATCCAACAGTAGGTTCTATAAGAAATTCGAAATTTGAACAATATGGTGGTGCTAGAACGGCCGATAGTTTAATAGAATGGGCTAGACAATTATTAGTGTAAACAAATCACTAAAAACTGATCAAAAAATTGATTACATTTTTCAAAATATACCAGATGCATATTTTGAAAAAACTAATCTAAACATAAAACTAGGTAGTACACTAATAGCATGGCAAATATAGAAGTTACACCGGTTCGTCGAAAGATAAAGAAGCCGACGGTAGTAAAATCGTTTCGATTAATTGATTGTCATATATACGATGAAACGCCGATTGATTATGATGATGATGATGACGAAAACCCTAGAAAAAAACGATATAAACGAAAAGAAGAAACTGATTTATTTGTTATTCAATTATTTGGTATCAATGAAAAGGGAGAAACCTGCTGTTTATATGTGAATGATTTTCGACCATTCTTCTATGTAAAAGTAGGCGATAATTGGACTAATAATATAGTGCATACATTTATTGATTTTATTAAAAAAAAATTACATCAGAATAGTGGACGCTGTGAAACAGACATATTAGATTCAATGCCGCCTGAATTAATAATAGCATATAAATTAGTAGAACATCATAAATTATATGGATTTTCAGGAGGAGCAAAGCATAAATTTGTTAAATTAGAATTTAATAATACACGTGCGATGAATAAGTGTAAGAATTTATGGTATGAATTTATATCAAAAGAGGATCAGGTCGATGGGGGTGAATATAGACGACGAAAAAATATAGTATATGATAAGGTAGAAACCGAATTATATGAAAGTAATATCCCTCCATTATTAAGATATTTCCATATTACAAATATTAGTCCATCAGGATGGGTATGTTTTAAAAAAAATAAAGTATATCCAACACCTATGCCAACTACAACATGTAAATATGAATTTATTTGTCCGTTCAATGAATTACAAGCACAACCTGAAAAAGAAACTATAGTACCGTATAAGATTTGTAGTTTTGATATTGAAGCTAGTAGTAGTCATGGAGATTTTCCAATTCCTCAAAAAACATATAAACGTCTGGTTGGAAATGTGGTAGATATATTTATTCAACAAACACAAATTTATCAAAATAAAGAAATGTCAACTAAACTATTAAAAAAAATGATATTAGCAGCTTTTGGATATGGAAAGTTTGAAGATATAGATTTGGTATATCCACAGGAAAATATACAAAAAAAACAACTAGAATATTTGTCTAATATACTGGTAACTGAAAGTATTAATACTATGAAAAATACAAAACGAGACATTGATAACAGTTACTTGTTAACAATAGACGATATGTTTGAGCAAATGAAGGAAAACTTACAATATACTGGAACAGGTGATAATGTAGAAAATAGTGAATATACTGAAGGAGATACGGAAACATATCATTATGGTAAGTATAAAAAAAAGGCAAAGGTTAAAAAGAATGATACTATATTGGATGTATTATTAAATGAATCATACGAAAGAGATGAAAAAATAACAATTTTGAATGATGTCATGACCAGATTATATCCTAAATTAAAAGGAGATGAAGTAACGTTTATTGGTTCAACGTTTTTAAAATATGGTAATAAAGATCCTTATTTAAATCATTGTTTGGTAGTAGGAGATTGTGATGATATTCCAGACGCGACTATAGAAACTACCGATACAGAGCGTGATTTACTATTAAAATGGACAGAATTAATACAAAAAGAAGATCCTGATATAATGATCGGTTATAATATATTTGGTTTTGATTATGAATTCATGTTTCGACGTGCACAGGAAAATCATTGTGAACATGAATTTTTAATGTTATCAAGAAAGTTAAATGATGTATGTGGTAAAGAGGAACGTGATCATCAGGGTCAACCAACTGGTAAATTAAATATAGAACACACTAAGATGCAAATAGCAAGTGGTGAATTTGATTTACGCTACTTTAAAACACGTGGTCGATTACAGATTGATATGTATGCATATTTTCGACGTGATTTTAATTTATCATCGTATAAATTAGATGATGTTGCTGGTCAGTATATTAGTGATACAGTTAAACATATAATATCTACCACCGATAGTAAATTAGGCGATATTACAGAATTATGTAGTAAAAATCTAATGGGTTTAAACATTGGAGATTATATTCACATTGAGTTGACTGGATTTACAGCTGATTATTATAACAACGGTCAAAAATTTAAGGTGATAGATATTAAAAACTCTGTTGAAATAACTCATATGGTGGCGGGTGTAGAGAAGACGAATACGTATAATATTATTGTTATAGAGGGTCATTATGATTTGGATAATTCGAAATTAATCAAATGGGGGATGGCAAAAGATGATGTAACTCCTCAAGATATTTTTAGGTTGGCTAATGGTTCGTCTAGTGATAGAGCTATAGTCGCAAAATACTGTATTCAGGATTGTAACCTAGTTCATCATTTAATGAACAAAATAGATGTAGTTACGGGATATGTAGAAATGTCGCGGATTTGTAGTGTACCTATTAGTTTCCTAGTATTTCGTGGACAGGGTATAAAATTAACTAGTTATGTTGCAAAAAAGTGTAGAGACAAAGATACTTTGATGCCTGATGTGGAGAAACCAGCCGTCGCAGAAGGGTATGAAGGTGCGATTGTGCTTCCGCCAAAATGTTCAATGTATATGGATAATCCGGTAGCATGTGTTGATTATTCTTCGTTGTATCCATCATCAATGATTAGTCAAAATTATTCACACGATAGCAAGGTCTGGTCCATGGAATATAATTTACAGGGTGAGCTAATAGATATAAAAGGTGAAACTGATTCTAATGGTAACTTTATACATGATAATTTACCCGGATATCATTATATTAATATAGAATTCGAAACGTATAAATATATAGCACCTTCACCAGGTAAAGCAAAGGTTAAAACCCTATCTGGAAAGAAAATATGTAGATGGGCACAATTTCCTGATAATAAAAAGGGAATCATGCCTTCTATTCTAGAAGAGTTACTTAAAGCACGAAAAGATACACGTAAAATGATTAAAACTGAAAAAGATCCATTTATGCAAAATATATTAGATAAACGACAACTCGGTTATAAAGTTACAGCAAACTCTCTATATGGTCAATGTGGGTCAAGAACATCAACATTTTATGAACAAGATGTTGCAGCGTCTACTACTGCTACAGGTAGAATGATGATTATTTATGCAAAGCGAATCATCGAAGAGGTATATGGCAATAGAATATATGAAACCAAAAATCATGGTAAGGTTCGTACACGGGCTGAATATGTATATGGAGACACAGATTCTGTATTCTTTACCTTTAATCTAGAAGATCCTGACACTGGTGAAAAAATTAAAGGTCAACGTGCATTAGAATTGACTATCGAGATTGCACAGGATGCTGCTAATTTATGTACTATATATTTGAAACCACCCATGTGTTTAGAATATGAAAAAACATTAATGCCATTTATACTATTATCAAAAAAAAGATACGTTGGTATGCTTTATGAAGAAGACCCGACTAAAGGTAACATGAAATTCATGGGTTTGTCGCTGAAACGGAGAGACTCGTGTGATTATTTAAAAGATGTATATGGTGGTATATTAAACATTTTGATGAAAGATTATAATATTGAGAATGCTATGGCTTTCCTTGAAAAATCATTAACTGATTTAATTAACGGTAATGTTAGTATGGATAAATTAGCAATTACAAAGGCTCTTCGTAGTGGATATAAAAATCCATTACAAATCGGTCATTACGTATTGGCTCAACGTATTGGTAAGCGTGATCCTGGAAATAAACCCAAACCTGGCGATCGAATGAAATTTGCATTTATTGTAAACGACACTCCAAAAGCTCTCATGGGCGACAAAATAGAAACTTTAGATTTCATTATTAATAATAAATTAAAATTAGATTATACACATTATATTACTAATCAACTAATGAAACCACTTCAACAATTATTTGGTCTAGCGTTGGAACATATATGGGAATTACAAGGAAAAAAATCAGCAATTAGAACATATCGTAAGGAAATTATAAAATTAGAAAAGGATTTTCCTGATACTGAAACTTTTATGAAAAAGAAAGAAAAATATTGCTCTGCTAAAATTAAAGTATTGTTATTCGATAACATATTGTCTAAAATATACAATCAAAAACATAATATTCAAACAATAACTTCCTTCTTTTCCAAATAATTTGGAAATATAATATTCATACAATATATAATGTCGAAATCTCTCTGTAAAGGAAAGCGTACATCTCAACCTAACCTCTGTAAAAAGGTTAGAGGATGCAAAGTCGCAAATGGTACAAAACGTACTTTTTGCCGTAAAATTCATAACAAAAATAATAAAACTAAAAAAACTCGCAAAACACCAACTAAAAAAACACTTATTAAAAGAAAATTATCACGTGCCTTGAAGATATTAAAATAAATAATAATTTAGCAATACTAAGTTATTATTTTTTACATTTTATGTATAATTGATATAGTAAAATCACCCAATTAATAAATATAAAGATATTTGTATTTATTAGCATATTATGATTGTTTCATTTTTTTATCAATTATTCGGTTATAACAAACCAAATTATATATTCAACAAAACTGATACTAATAAGATAGATAAATTGTGTAGAAAACTTCCATACGAATTAAAAAATATAATATTTGAGTATGATGGACGTATCAAATATAAATATAAACACAAAAATCACATAGATTATCATAAATTTGTAAATGTTATCCATAAACACGATACGAGATACAATATAATTACACCAGTTATTGATAAAAAAAAAGATATTATAATGAATGCAGATGTATCACCCGTTGATAACAGTTTTTATTTTGAGTTCGATTTTGATAAGCAACCTAATTTATGTTTATGCTATGATTATAATTGGTCTTATAATAATGTTTTTGAAATATGTTATACTGATATGAAAGGTTCTGGATCTGTTATTGGGAGCGATCAAATTAGAACTGTATATAAATAAACTATTTTATTGAGAAAAGTATAATATATCAACTATACATTGCATAATTTACATCTCGATATATAGAATTGATTGGAATATACATAATAAGTAATGTAAATAAAATAACTATTACAGAAATTATACTGAAATCTAGTTTTTCCATATAATATATTATTACAGAATTTATATTATATTAGTTGTTTGATATATCATAATAATTTTCTATACTAATTGGTAAGTTCACCTGTAGTTCACCATTTGCACCAGTAATCGTTGTATTATATTCTGTTAAACCTTCATTTAGAGCAGTCATTAATAATGACTGTATTGAGTTACCAAATGAGTTAGTAATAGGATTGTTAGATATATCAGTTAAATCCTGGTAACCGGATTGATGATTAGATGCATCTGTAAATGTAAATGAAGTAGTATATGAATTATTCGTCTCAGTATTGGTATCATCATTATACTCATTATTTATCTCATCATTATTGGTCTCATCATTATTAGTATCATCATTATTGGTCTCATTATTATTAGTCTCATCATTATTAGAATAATTACGAATATCATATCTACACATTGGACAAGCTACACTTGTTCGAAACCAATGTAATAAAGAATCGTGTATAAAACAATGACCACAGTATCTTATTCTACATATATCGTCACCATCATTAAAGTCTGCTAAACTAATAGGGCATCGAATATTAGATAACACCATATTACTCGAGTACTCAATTATTTCTATAGCATTTTCTATCTGCTGAGTTGTCGGGTATACTGGAACATCCTGGAATATATTATGAAATTGATTAAAACTTAAATCAGTGGGTTGTGTTAAAAATGAAAACAATAATTCGGGAGAGGAATTATTTCGATTTAAATTTGTATTTCTAAAAGTCTGTCTATCATAAGTTCTAGTAGGCTGTCTAATTGAAGTTCTAGGTGGCTGTCTAACCGAAGTTCTAGGTGGCTGTCTAACCGAAGTTCTAGGTGGAGTTCTAATTGGATTTATAGGAGAACTAGGTATATTATGTGGTACAACCGATAAAGTTCTAATTAATCTAGTGATTTCACTAACATTTTCATTATATTCATTAATAGTATTACTATAATTATTCATTACAGAAGTGTTTGCTGCAATAATTTCACGTAATAACTGTGTAAGTTGTATAGTAATATGTCGAATACCAGAGGTAGATGTATTATTATTAATTTGAGGATAGTTTCTAACGTAATCTCTTAGTGAATCAGTAAATGCATCACGTATATTATCTTCAATACTAGTATGTAATTCCTGTTGATTATTATCCATATACCAATAGAATATAAAGATATATTGTTTATATCATATAGTATAACGTCTCTATATGGATTTATCAAAATATGAGGGAAAAGGATTAATTGGTTTAGAAAATATGGGAAATACATGTTTTTTAAATTCATGTATGCAGGTTTTAAATAATACATATGAATTGAATCATTTTTTAGATATGAAAAGCTATGAACAATTTATAAAACATGATATTCCGGATTCAGGTATATTAACAGAATGGAATGAATTACGAAATATAATGTGGAGTGGTAATGGAATAGTAACTCCAAGGAAATTTGTTCACAATGTGCGAGAAATTGCTAAAAAAAAAGACAGAGAATTATTTACAGGGAATGCGCAAAATGACATGACCGAATTTTTATTATTTTTTATGGATTGTATACATTCAAGTATTTCTCGACGAGTAAAAGTGAATATAATGGGTAATGCAGTAAACAAAATGGACGAAAAAGCATTAAAATGCTATCAAATGATAAGTGATACATATTCAAAAGAATATTCAGAAATAATGGAAATGTTTTATGGTATTTATGTATCCGAAATTATATCGAGTAATACAAATACAATTGAATCAATAAAACCGGAAAGTTTTTTTATTTTGGATTTACAAATACATAATAATAATGATATGTTTACCGATATATATGCTTGTTTAAACGATTATGTTAAACCAGATATATTGAGTGGCGACAATGCTTGGTTTAATGAAAAAACTAATAAATTAGAAGATGTATCTAAACAAATCAGGTTTTGGAATTTCCCAAATATAGTAATTTTTGCATTAAATCGTTTCACACCGGATGGAAGTAGCAAAATCAATAATAATATTAAATTTCCAATAGATAACTTAGATCTATCAAAATATGTCACAGGATATAATGCTACGTCTTATAAATATGAATTATACGGCATATGTAATCATATAGGTAATGTAAGAGGTGGGCACTATACTGCATTCGTACGTAATACTACAAATACCTGGTTACATTATAATGATCGAGATGTCGAAAAAGTAGATAATCCAGAAGCAATAATATCATCGGCAGCCTACTGTTTGTTTTATCGTAAAAAAAATAACAATGTATAATATATTACGGTTCAAATCAAATGACTGAAACAGATTCCTCATTTAATATAATAGATGACAGTAGTAAAGAAATCTCGACAATGTTTAACGATTTATTTACTACTTCAAATGTTTTCGCAATAATATTCTTTTTAGGAGTTTATTTTGTACTATATAAATTGTTGGGTTTTTTCTTTAATAAACAAGATACTCCTAGTGGGTTTAATATAAATCTAAGTAGATCTATGGACATTGTTTTTGTATTGATATTATTAATAATAATGTATTCAGTATATGTAATCTATAAAAATGATCCCGATAGTAGCATGTTAAATGATTTCATGGGTGATGTATTTGAATATATAGATTCCCCTGCATCGGTCATTTCTACCAGTATTTTTATAGTCGTGTTTTATTTAGTTGCTACTATATTTCAAATACCAATGAGTAAAGAATCTAAACCAATATTTATGTATTTAATTGAAATTATGGCATGGTTATTGCTAATAGTAACTGTATTTGTTGAATTTTTTAAGTACACATTAAATTTATCTATATATGATTTATTTCCAATGTTTGGAACAACACCTAATGATGAACCTGAGATTGTTCCCAGTAACACAATAACTGATCCAAGCAATAATATAATAACTGATTCGAGTAATAATGTAGTTTGTGAAACAACTACACCCGATGATCCAGAAGGTGAAGTATTTAACATATCAAAAAATATTTATACTTATAAAGAGGCCAATGCTGTATGTAAATCGTTTGATGCTAAATTAGCAACATATGATCAGGTTGAAAGTGCGTATAATAATGGCGCAGAATGGTGTAATTATGGATGGTCGGATGGACAAATGATATTATTCCCAACACAAAAGAATACATGGAAAGAGCTACAAAAATTAGATGAAAAACGCGAGTGTAATTCCAATACACCTAGTTATAAGAATGCATGTGGTCGTCCAGGAATAAATGGTGGATATATTGCAAACCCATATGTTAAATTTGGCGTAAATTGCTTTGGAAAAAAACCAGATGCAACCGAAAATGATATAGCCAGACTTAACCAAGGAACTGAACAAACTTACCCAAAAACTCGCGAAGAATATGAAATGGAAAGTAAGATTAATAAAATAAAACAACAATCACCTGAAATGTTACAATTAAGTTCGTATAATACTAAACAATGGAAACGTACCGGTTAGATAAACCAGTTTGAAATATAATAAATTTAATTTATTATTTTTTTGAAAATTTATTCAATAGAGTAATATTTTGTATACATTCTAACAACATTGATTCCTAAAATTGTAAACTGAACAAACAAAACAAATAAAATTATCATTAAGAAACCATTTAAGTCTTTCGTATTCAATGATAAATCATACATTCGCCAGAATAAATATATATTAAGCCAGCATGATACTAATAATAAAATAATTCCAGTAAATATCATTAGTATATAATCATTCATATTACCTTTCAAATATCCAGATGCACCAAAGGTAGCAAGTGCAACAGATATGTATAATCCTACATTACGAAATGAAGAATGAAAATACATCGCAATATCTTTCATTGATTCAAACCCTTTTTTATAATGCATTTAGTTTGTTATATACTATTAATTCATTTTTTTTTCCAATCGCTCAAATAACTCAGGGTTATATACTAGATTTCCGGTTGGTTTATAATCTTTAACTGAAGTATATTCCTTTTGACCCTTTTGTAGTGTGTTGTTTTTATCATTAAATAATTTAGAATTCATATCTTCATCCTCTTCTTCTTTTTCTAAATTTAAATCCCGAATAACATTACCCTTTTCATCTAGAACTTTCCCTGTTTTTTTTTTAACTTCGTTTCTAATGTATGATGGAACCCAATTCCCCCATGATACAAACAGAGTATTAGGATGCATATATTTCACATTAAAACCATTTTCTTCTAATTTTACAACTAAATATCCTATACAGTCCCCCTGATTGTATACTGGTTCTCCAAAAATATATTCTGGAACAGTAAACCATATGTGAGTATCTTTTTTTTGAGTTCGAGTAGTTCCTTTAATTTTAGTGTGTATACGATTTAATATTTTATTGAAAACACTTAATTGTTTTAAATCTCTTCTTTGTGCTTTATTGTATAATTCATCTATATTCACTTTTTCATTACTTTCTTCATCTGTTGAGAATAAAAAGCTAGACATTGACTATATATTTTATTATCTATAAAGAAAAAACATATATACAAATAACGTATTTATAAATATAGATATGGACCCCAAAAATTCATTAATTATTAATCGTATTGAATATATAGAAACTGATGATGATATAGTAGAACCAACTAATAATAATATAATTCGACACCTGGTTATTGCAGGTGGAGGCACTATGGGATTTACTTATTATGGAATAATTCGTGAAGCACATAGAAATAAAATTTGGCATTTATCAAATATTCGCACTATATATGGTACTTCAGTTGGTTCAATTATCGGTACAATAATATCATTAAACTACGATTGGAACACAATAGACCAATATTTTATTAATCGGCCATGGGAGAAAGTATTTAAATATGATATTAATTCAGTATTATCGAGTTTACAAACACAGGGTATATTTGGTAAATCAGTAATTGAAGATATATTTAAACCTCTACTGTTAGGTAAAAATATGCCAATAGATATAACGATGTTGGAGTTTTACGAGATTACAAATATTGAAATACATATTATTGCTACAAATGTTAATGAATTTAAAATGGTTGATATTTCATATAAAACACACCCATCGTGGAGTATAATTGACGCGATAACCGCATCCTGCTCTGTACCTGTATTATTTCAACCATTACATAAAGAAGGTATAACATATTGTGATGGTGGTATATTTTCTAATTTTCCCATTAACGAGTGTATCGCTAATAATGCTAATCCTATTGAAATATTAGGTGTTAATAACAGAACTATTGATAATGGTAACAATGATCTTAGTCAATTTTCATTATTTGAGTATATTGTATTTTTTATAGGTAAATTATTTCAACTAATATTTAATAACCTAAATGACCAAATTGGTTATTATTTTTTAGTTAATATTGAGTCGAGCTATCTTGATAATATTATGGAAGTGGCCGAATCTAAAGACGAACGGAAAAAATTAGTAAAAATGGGGGTTGATGTTTTTAATGAACAATACACATAATAACTACCAAATTATGTAATTATTATGTTCCAGCACGGGCTCGAACCGTGGACCTTCGGCTCATAAGACCGATGCTCTAACCAACTGAGCTACAAGAACCTGATAGGATAATACTACTACATCCTACACATATTAATATGTGAATATCTTTAAATGTTTTGTATAAAACATTTTATCATATTATAAAAATGAATATTTTTAAATTCATTTTTGCCGGTGTTATTCTGCCTATGTACACAACAGCGTCTACGTGTATTTGTACAACAGTTTCCTGTCCACAAATAGGTGAGAATAATTTAATTATGGGAAATGGAACTGCTAATATTAACTATATATATGTTCAACATGGCGACTATATTGTTGTTCAATCTGCTACAGGTACTCTCACTGCTAGTGATCTAGACCATGGAAGTGGTACTACAAGTTGTACACAAAAATACTCACGTATGTTAGATGATGATGGTATTCCAGACTGTGATGCTGGTCATATTTTAGCTAATCGTCTAGGTGGTTATGGTAATCAACCTATAAATATTTTTCCTCAAGATGCTAGTATTAACCGAGGAGAATATGCACAATTTGAAAATGATATTTATGAATGTATCACCGAAGATACTAAAGAAATACATTTAGACTGGAATTTCATTTACTCAAACAATACACAAACTAAACCAGATTCTGTTAAATATACTGCTGAATTCTCAGGTGGAAAATGTTCTCATCTGTCTTCAATATTTTCCAATTAAACTTTTTGAAACATAATAATTACTTATTATTATGTTCTATATTATACTTACTTTCCTAACATTGTATCCACAAATCCAGACAATGCTGTACTAGATATTTTAGAATCAAAATCAATTTCGTTTGAATCCTTAATTAATTTAACAGTAGGATAAGATTCTATGTTGTATTGGCTAGCTACCTTAGCATTTGCACCATTTTCATCTGTACAATCCATGTCCACGCATTTTACTACATATCCATTTATTGTTTTATCATTCATTTCACTTTTAAATGCTTCCCATTCAGGTAGAGCAGTTTTACAATGAGGACACCAATCCACATGGAAAAAATACACTACTGCCTCTTTTTCACGATCTATCTCATTTGCTACATCACTTCCTAACTCGTCCATTCCTTCTTTATTAAAACGTACCTTCATAAAATACATTGAAACTAAAATAAAAATTATTAATAACAATGCTATTATTATCTTCTTTTTATGTGGAACAATGTATCTACTTAAAACAGTTATTAAATTTGCCATAATATATAGTATCGTAATATTTTTATCTTATACCATTAACGTAAACATCTAAATTATTGCGTTAAACTAAATATTTAGACAATTTTAAAATATCTAAAATATATAACTAAAGATGTCTTCTAATACAAAACAAATTATTAATAAAACTAAGAAGGGTAGAAAAAAACACATGTCTGCTCGTCCCACTATTAATGGTATTAAAAAAACATACACTACTGATGAATATAATAGTAACGATGGTATGTTAACAGCTGTTTGGGGACCAGGTATGTGGCATTACTTACATACGATGAGTTTTAATTATCCTGTATTTCCTACTAAAAATGATAAAAAACATTATCGTAATTTTATGCATAATCTACAATATGTTCTCCCCTGTGGTAAATGTAGAATTAACCTACAAAAAAATTTTAAGAAATTACCATTAACTAGTAAAGATTTAAAAAATAGAAGTGCTTTTTCTAGATATGTATTTGACCTACATGAACTAATTAATACTATGTTATGTAAAGTTTCTGGACTTACTTATGAAGGTGTTAGAGAACGTTACGAACACTTTAGAGCTAGATGTAATAAAAATACACACAAAAAAACACGTAAACGTGTCACATTCTCTAAGGAGGTTAAAAAAGAAAATGGTTGTACTGAACCATTATATGGTGAAAAATCGAAATGCGTTTTACAAATTGTTCCTCAAACAACAAAGTGTGATACGTTAACAATTGACAACCAATGTATAAAAGAACGGAAGGATGTTTCATCTATATTAAAACAAGTATAAATCGATACACCTTCTATTTAGTCATTTTTATGTTATTGGGTTGAGAACAATATAATATCTAAATATATACAAATAAATTTTTGATATTATGTCACATACTTTAATAGGATCGAATATTACAGAATCGCTATATCAACCTAATGTTGAAAAAACGAAACAACCTGTGACTACGAGTGTTAATCAGGAATCATTTCAAATTAATTCTAACGATGATGCTGCTGATATGACACAAAAAATTAAGAAAGTTCGTAGAACTATTCCATTTTGGGGAGAAAACCCTAATGTTATTTTTCACAACCCTCATATGTTTGAATTCTTTCCTGTAGAAGGAATGACTTACTCGCAAAAATTAAATGCTATTACCAGAACTATTTTAATTATTACTATTATTAGTTTTATTATTTCTAAAAGCATTAGATCTATACTATTCTCTTTAGTAACACTTGGTGCTATTTATATGCTCAATCATTTTCACAATAAAGACATTATTAAAAATCAAAATAAAAAGAAGCAAGAGGGGTTTGAAGGTGCTCCTGTAGCAACTGAGCTATTTCAACAATATGATTTACCTACCCCTGATGCTATCTTTTCTAAACCCGATTCTAGTAATCCTTTTGGTAATGTTCTTATTACTGATTACGATTATAATCCTGATAAAAAACCTGCCCCACCTAGTTTTAATAAAAATATTGAAAAAGATGTTTTAGCACAGGCTAAACAATTTGTTGCTGATGCTAATCCTGATCATCCTGACATTGCCGAGAAGTTATTTAAAGATGCCGGTAGCGAATTAATGTTTGAACAGTCACTGCGTCCATTTAATTCGAATCCTAGTACTACTATACCCAATGATCAAGCTGGATTTGCCGAATTCTGTTATGGAAGTATGATTTCGTGCAAAGAAGGTAATGAATTTGCATGTGCTCGTAATTTAGTAAGACATACCAATTAATTTAATATATTGTATTGTATTTTATCACAATATAATATAAAATATATTTACATGCAGACTATTGAAATTATTGAACGCGTAGTTGTTCTTTATGGTGCATATAATATTATATCTGCATTGACTATTCTGCAATTATTAGAAATTCCTTATATTAGAAATATACATTTCGATATGATTACTGATTATGATAATAACAATATTATGTTTGAAAGATTTGTTGCATATACTATGTTAGCTAATGGGATTATTCGTGTATTAAATGGTATGACTTTATATGATAGAACTAGCCAACTTGTAGTTGGTGGTACATTCTTTTTAGAAGCTTTAATTATGTCCAATGAATATTTTATGTTTCATCGTATTGAACCCGTTATGGCATGGCTTACTATTGTATTTTCATTATATTTAGGTTATTCTATATTTTTACATAAATTTTAACATACCCGTTACAAAATACTATCTCGTTGTATACTATATTAGATACATGTCATCACTTTCACCATACACATTTAATAACAATGGTCGCATTGGCGCTGATTCGACCGATAAAACTCAGCAAAATCTTTCTAACACACAATATTCTAATTATCTATTAACCGATCATTTTAGCAGTAATTTGAAAGACAGTCATGTGAAATTTGCCATGCAACAGCCTACTATGAATTTTAATGGACTTGCTAACGGTAATGGGATTTTTAACGCTGCCGTTGATAATGAATCTACATTGAAGCTTAAACCTACTGAAGAACGTCCATTGGAGAAATTACAATTGTTTTCACGCCCATATCTTACTGTTCCTTATTTAGGAAGAGGCAGTTGTGATCCTTCGCTAGAATCTCAATTACTTCAGGGTGAGGTTATTTCTGAAAAGAAGAGTGTGTCTACTATTATGGACAAGTCATTTGGTGCTTATTCTTTATATCCTACAGATAGTAAAATGCAGGAACGTGTTTCTAATCCATCTAACACTATTGAAGAATCTGCTATGGATGGATGGGTTCGTGGTGGCAAAACCACTCGCGAAATGCCTGTTGATAACCATAAATAAATTTATTGTGAATTAATAAATTATTTAGTAAATATATGTTGTTATTACATATATTTATAGTTGAATATTTTATATTAGCGTAATATAAGTAAACAGTATGGATTTTTATACATTTGTTGATATTACACCCGAGCAATTTAATGATAAACAAAAAGATATACATGGTATCGATTATGTATATACAGATAATACTGGTAAAGTTATTAAAAAAACCATATCAAAGAGTGGAAATGAAAAAATTCCTGATGGTATAAGTATTGTGCATTTAGTATTAGAAAGGGATAAACAGGTATACGAATCAAATGAACAGGGGTATATGGATATATTATCTGACAAATGCTCGACGATTAAATATCGTAATCAGCTAATTGAAATATTAGGTGGTGAACCAATAGAGGAGACTGATTATATGTATAATGCAGACTCTCCATTATCTTCACCAAAACCATCCACTACAGATTTACTATCACAAACAAGTGAAAAACAATCACCCACATCATTATCATTGGATAATTTATCTACACAATCTACCCCCCGTACCGGTATGAAACCTGGTTGGAACACGTACCGCAGACCATTATCTGCTACATCTGCACAATCTAGACCACCCTCTGGATCGAGCCAACAAACTCTTATCAAACCAGGTAGACGAGCTCTTGTTTACAATTCTGGGGCTTATCAAATAGGTATAGTAGGACTGATTAATGGGTCTACAAAACAATATGTCATTGATGTACCATCTGGAACTGAAAGAAGTAGAAGTTATCTAATAAATAGTGAGGATTTTGAAGATAGCCATCATATACCTAAAAAATTTGTGTCAAAACGGTATTATAATCTACTTACTAATTCAACTGAGAAACCAAGAAATAATATATTCTTATTAAAAGAAAAGAGTCTTTTTCAGTTGAGAACAAAAGAACAGAGTGGAAGGACACTTGGAGGTAAAAAAACGAAAAAGGTACACCCAGCAAAAAAAAATATAACAAGATCAAAACGAAGATAGATTCACAACAAAATTTATGTAATTTATCCAAAATTACATAAAAACACAAACGATATTATTATTATCTTTACATAATATGTCTTCCAAATATGTTATGGCGAACGTAGAAATGCCGATAGAAATAACTCCAGATAATAAAGCTATTCCGTTGCATGAATATTCAGTAATAAATATTATATCTATAATAGATTCTGTAAATAATCTTAAAAAGAAAAATGTCCCTGATATAATTACACAATCTACCGAATTATTTGAAAAACAGCGTCTAGATAATATTTCATCTACCGATACGATTCCATCCACAAATGCTGATTTACCTCATTCTGGTTTATTTATATATCCGGAAGAAATCAAAACAAAAACTTCTTTACAAAAACGTAATACATCTTTCAAAAATAGAAAATTTCGTCAACGTAGTACGAGTAAATATCGCGAACCAAATTAACGTAATGGATATGGACGTTGGTCACGCTGAATAACAACCGGTTCAGGAATTATAACCTTTGTTTTATCAAAAACAGACAAACTAGTTGGATTATACAATTTGGGTGTTACTGGTGTTTGAGGGTTCACTAAATTGGTTGAACCAATCCCCCGTAGTTGAGATTCTACATCGCAGTAATTTCCACACATATATTTACGTGCATTTGATGCGGGAAGTAAACCATCTCCTGGTAAATGATTCGTATATGCTTCACCTGCCGCCGAATTTAAAAAACCACGATATTCATCTATATTTTTATTCATTTTTTGTTCCTTCTCATAATTTCCGGGTGAATTTTTATTTGATGTAGATGCCATTTATATATTATTACAATAGATTATAATCCTTAAACTAACGTTTTTCTTATTCCTGCATTACAATGATTAACTTAACATTTCTATCAACTTTTTATATTCTGGTGTATCTTCAGTTAAATCCGCTGCATTTTTAAAAAAAATACAAAGGCACTTATGGAAATGTGGCAAATATTCATATGCATATAATATGGCCACTCCTATTTCATGATCTCGGGAGAGGAATCGTGCAGCGGCTAATTCATATAGTCTGTGGAAAATTGGCAACTCCTTTGTATTATTACGTATATATTGCATCATGAGTCCAGCTGACTCGTCATCATATTCTATTTCATCTCGTGTCTCTTTATCAAAATCGTCTCCTAACTCTTCTTCTAATTGTTTTATTGCGTCAGGGTAATTATCTTTATTCATTTTAAATATTTGGCGTAAACATTGTCTATATCCTGTATTTGTTTCATATTCGGGAACTATTAAATGAGTTGGATACATATTCTATTTAAATATTTAATGGAAATATATTTATATTCATTTGTATGAATATAAATTACGAATTTGGTCTATAAAATGTGTTTGAATATTTTACTACTTATTTACGTTTCTTAAGGGATTTTCCCTTCTTCTTCTTAAGTGTTTTTCCCTTCTTCTGGGATTTTCCCTTCTTCTTCTGGGATTTTCCCTTCTTCTTCTGGGATTTTCCTCTCTTGTTCTTGCGTTTACCACCATCCATCTCAGGAGCAGCATCAGCATCAGGGGCAACTTCAGGGGCAGCAGCATCAGGAGCAGCACCACCAGCGACAGTAAATTCGTGAGGAGATAAAGCAGGCATTATTATATATTAGTACTATATTATATTTTCTACTAAATAATATACTTATTTTCTACCATGTCGTTTACTTTGTTTCTTTCCTCTACGTCTACTTTGTTTAGACGCACGTCGACCACTTTTGTTCGATGCATTTCTTCTTTTTGAACCATGGTTTTTTCTACGTCTTGTTCGTTTACCACCAGCCATACCAGAAGCTTCAGCAGCAGCCTTCTCAGCAGCAACTAACTCTTTTATTTCTTCATTAGTTTTGTTATCCACTGTTAA
>Ga0222719_10002259_pt1 | contig 17784 bp, 16 predicted proteins | sample C33_34DmetaG_FD_165039 | JGI IMG/M metagenome (GOLD analysis project Ga0222719, IMG submission 165039) | Estuarine water microbial communities from San Francisco Bay, California, United States - C33_34D | ecosystem: Environmental > Aquatic > Marine > Unclassified | place: USA: California... | reverse complement strand
GATGGAGAAACAGTTTTGGATGCTTGTTTAAGAAATGGTATTAAAATCGAACATGCTTGTGAAAAATCCTGTGCTTGCACTACTTGTCATGTAGTTGTGAGGGAGGGGTTTAACTCATTGGATTCTGCAAGCGATACAGAGGAAGATTTATTGGATAAAGCATGGGGACTTGAAGCAACATCAAGGCTAAGTTGTCAGGTTGTCCCTAAAGCTAAAGTAACAGTAATAGAGCTTCCTAAATATACAATTAACCAAGTTTCTGAGTTAACATAGCATGCTTAAATGGATTGATACTCTTGATATTGCGATTGAGCTTGTTGAGCTTCATCCAGATATTGATCCACAATGGATTAACTTTGTTGATTTAAGAGCACTAGTTTTACAATTGGATGGTTTCGAGGATGATCCCGAAAAATGCAATGAAAAAATTTTAGAATCCATACAACAAAACTGGATTAACGAAAAGGAGTAAGAATGGAAAAAACATTATCAATAATCAAACCCGATGCAACCGAAAAAAATGTCATTGGAAAAATCATCGATCGATTTGAGTCAGCAGGACTAAAAGTTGTTGCAGCTAAACTAGTTCAGCTCGATAAGGCAAAAGCTGGCGGTTTTTATGCAGAGCATGAGGGCAAGCCTTTCTATGACAATTTAGTTGAATACATGACTTCTGGCCCAGTGGTTGTGCAAGTATTATACGGACCGAATGCAATTGCAAAAAACAGAGAATTAATGGGAGCAACAAACCCCCAAGAAGCAGAAACAGGAACAATTAGAGCAGACTTTGCAGAATCCATTGATGCAAATGCCGTTCATGGATCAGATTCACCTGAAAGTGCTACTAGAGAAATTTCTTATTTCTTTAATGAAGATGAAATCTTTGTAAACTAGTAAGTGATTTGTTAGAAAATAAAGCAATCAGAAAAAAGACCAAAAAAATTTGGATTGGCGATGTGCCTGTAGGCGGAGATGCCCCTATCGCTGTCCAATCAATGACAAATACCAATACCGAAGATGCCAGCCAAACTATAAACCAAATTAATCAATTACAGGAAGCAGGAGCAGATATTGTCCGAGTGTCATTGCCCACTGAAGCAGCTGCAGATTCATTTAAAAAAATAAAAGAGAATACATCAATTCCTCTTGTAACCGATATACATTTTGACTACAAGATTGCATTGAAAGCGCTAGAACTTGGAGCAGACTGCGTAAGAATCAATCCGGGTAATATTGGTACCGAAAAAAAGATAAGAGAGGTCATACTTTCTGCAAAAGATAAAAATATTCCAATTAGAATTGGAGTGAATGCTGGCTCTTTAGAAAAAGATCTTCAGGTAAAATATGGAGAACCAAATTCTGATGCTCTTGTTGAGTCTGCAATGAGGCATGTCGAAATCTTAAACAAGCATAACTTCGATAACTTTAAATTGAGCATTAAATCATCGGATATTTATATGACAGTAGATAGTTACAGGAAGATTTCTGCCTTAATTGATCAACCGCTTCACCTTGGGATTACAGAATCAGGTTCTCTAAAATCAGGCACTGTAAGATCATCCATTGGTTTAGGAGCTTTGCTTATGGATGGAATTGGGGACACCATTAGAGTCTCTCTAGCTTCAGATCCTGTAGACGAAGTAGGAGTAGGGTGGGAAATGCTAAAATCATTAAATCTTAGATCCAGAGGTGTAAAAATTATTGCTTGTCCAAGCTGCTCAAGACAAAACTTTCAGGTAATTAATACTGTAAATAATTTGGAGCACAAGTTGTCAGAAATTAAACAAGAAGTGACTTTGGCAGTAATTGGTTGTTATGTTAATGGTCCAGGAGAATCAAAGGTGGCAGATGTTGGGGTAACTGGTGCCTCTCCAAAACACTTAATATATATCAAGGGAAAGCCTGCCTATAAGGTCAACACAGTTGATTTAGAAAAATCATTAATTGCAGAAGTTTTAAAAATTGCAGAAGAAAAAAGTAATACAATAGTAGCGCAATGAAAGAGTTAAAGACAATAAGAGGTATGCCAGATTTATATGGACTAGAGGTTCAGGCAATTTCATTTGTTGAGAAAACTTGCGAAAAAGTTTTTAGAAGCTTTAACTTTAAAGAATTTCGTACTCCAATTCTTGAAAACAAGTCACTATTTGAGAGATCGGTAGGAGATACATCAGACATTATTCAAAAGGAGATGTATGAACTTCAAGACAGAAAAGGAGAAAATCTATGCCTGAGACCTGAAGGAACAGCAGGTTTAGTAAGGGCGCTAATTACCAATGGCCTTGACGATTTAGAGATAAAAAAATATTTCTATATTGGCCCTATGTTTCGGTATGAGCGACCTCAGAAAGGAAGAAAAAGACAATTCGTTCAAGCTGGAATTGAGTTAATTGGCGACGATAGCATCAATGCTGACGTTGAAATTTTACAGGTTGCAAAAATTGTTTTAGAGCAGCTTAGCATTCCATCAGAACTTGAGATTAATTTTATCGGAGACATAGAATGCATCGAAAACTTTAGAGACTATCTAAGAGACTATCTTCAACAGTATAAGGATCAAATAGAAGAGAAGCTTTACTTTAGGCTTTTAAGAAATCCAATAAGAGCTTTAGATTCAAAGGACGAGAAGATAAAAGATATTATAAAAGATGCTAGACCAATATCCGATTTTTTTACTGAAGAGCAAAAAACAAGATTTGAGGATATTAAGTCACTTTTAGATTCTTTGGAAATTAATTACAAAGTAAACCCGAATCTTGTTAGAGGCTTAGACTACTACACGGGGTTAGTATTTGAATTTACCAATAACAATCTGGGTGCACAAAATGCTATTTTGGGTGGCGGTAGATACGACAATTTAATTGCAGATTTGGGTGGAAATAAAATTCCAGCTACTGGTTTTGCGTTGGGAGTGGATAGGCTTGCTGAGATTGTAGTAACCAATTTAGATAATTCTGGCATATTTTTAGGAAGCTTAGACAGTAAGTCCAAAGCATATGCCCAAAAACTGGGTTTCAAACTAAGATCTAACAATCCAACTTTAAATGTTGAAACCTATCTAGGTAACGCAAATTTAAATAAGCAACTTAAAAAAGCTGATTCTTTCGGCTTTAAATTTGTTATTATAATCGGCCAAGAAGAACTTAACTCAGGTGTATTCAAGTTAAAGTCCTTAAGCAATACAGCTGAGGATCAAGATATGACCGAGAAAGAATTATTGGAGAAATTTAGTTGATAGAAAATCTTATAAATTTTGTTAAAAGCAGAACCTTTATCTACTCTGTGTCAGGTGTAGTTTTGCTGTTTGGGGTTTTATCCTTATTAAATTACTTGAGTTATCAAAAAAACCAAGAGGAGTTCCTTCAGTTTGTTAAGATAAATGAAGAATTCAGCAATGAGACTGAAACAGCTGAGGACTTATTTAAAAGACTTGATCTTGAATACCAAAATTTTGGCTATGAATTAATCACCAAATCCGTGTTAGCAAAAAAAGCCTTGGACGAAGAAAGCTTTGAACTTGGTTTAAAAATTTATCTTGATATAAGTCAGCAATTAAAATCCAGCGGTATTGCTAATGCAACAAAAAATGTGCTCAAAGAGCAGTATGCTGAAAATATAGTAAGACTTCAAATTGAGCTTGATAGATACGATGATGGAAAGTTATTTTTGGAACAATCTGATTTAAAATCGCCACGTTTTTATGAATTGGGCGGAGATTTTTACAAATCATTTGGTGAAAACGAGCTTGCTAATGAATGGTACGATAAAGCATTAGATTCAGATTTGAATGAAACTCAAAAAAATTTAATTGAGCTTAAGAAGCCTTTCGATGAATAAGTTACTATCAATACTTTCTGCTTTCGTTTTGTTGGGCTGTCAAACGCTTGGCTTTGTTGAAGTGGATCCAAGAGCTCCAACAAAACTAGATTTAAGTTACCCCAACTTTTTAAATGAAGTTTGGAGCAAATCCAATTCACGCCCATTAATCAACTTTGGTAGCTCAGGCAATAAATATGCTAAAAATCACCAATTTCAAGTTTCTGCTGGCAGTATTTATAAAATTAAAAACAATGCAGCAGAAGAATACGATATTGAAAACGGCACCCTTTTAAATTCTATAGCTCTGGAAGGCACTGAAATTGTATCGGGTGTAACTATTGGTTATAACACATTAGTTTACTCAGATTCCGATGGAACTATCTATGCCTATGACTTGAATACAAATGTACTACGTTGGCAACAAGACCTTAAAGATTTAGTTATCTCAAAAGTTCTAATAACATCAAGATTCATATTTGCTCAAACTTCTTCAGATGTTTTATATGCTTTTAATTTACGAGATGGCGAAATTATTTGGACAAAATCAGCACAAGCACCATTGCTTTCAATTAGAGGTACCGCAGTGCCATATTTTTACGAAGGTTTAGTCTTTGCAAGTTTTTCCAACGGAAGGCTTGCAGCTATTAGATCATTAGATGGTATCCAATTATGGGAAAAGCCTATTTCTGTCCTTAGGGGAACAACAGAGCTTGAAAAGCTAATGGATTCAGATACGTCAGCAGTAGCATTTCAAGAAAGTATTTATGTTGCGAACTTCAATGGTTCACTAACAAGATTTGACATTAGAACGGGAGACAAGCTTTTCTCTGTCGACTTTTCAACCTCGGAGCCATTGGTATTATTTCGAGACCTAGTTATTGGCATATCAAGCGATGATGAAATTATCGCTTACGATGCAATAAACGGTACCGAGAGATGGATCAATGATCAATATAAATTTAGAGACCTCTCATCTTTAGTGCTTTACAACAACAAACTTTACTTTGGCGATCTCGACGGATTCCTTCATTCAGTCAGTGCTGAGTCTGGAGAAACCTTGGGAGTAAAACGAACTAATCTTGATCAAGTTAAGCAAATAGAGGTAGTTTCAAATACATTAGCAGTCCAAGACCAAGCTGGTAAACTTAAAGTTTACAAAATCTTTTAATGAGGAAAACAATTACTCTTGTCGGCAGAACCAACGTCGGCAAATCGTCAATATTTAATAGACTTATTGGTTCTAATAAGGCAATCGTATCTGATTATGAGGGTCTTACTAGGGATAGAAAAATATCAACTATCGATAAGAATGGAATAAGCTTAGACCTAATAGATACTGGTGGTTTTTTCTCCTCTGAGGAAGATCAATTTGAAGACTTTATCCTTTACCAAGCTCATGAAGCAATTAATAGCTCTGATTTAATTATCTTTGTTGTTGATAATAAATTTGGTTTATCGCCATATGACAATGAAATTGCATCAATCTTAAGGAAAAGTGGCAAAGACATAATATTGGTTATTAATAAAATCGATGTTAAAAAAAATGATGCCACCGATGACTTTACCAAGCTTGGCTTCAAAGATATTTATTCGGTAAGTGCTGCACATAACAAATTTATTACCGAACTTAGAAATGAAATTTTTAAGAGGTTTTCACAAAACACTGATAAGAAATTTGAGGCAGAAGCAAAAATTACTATCATTGGTAAACCAAATGTTGGCAAATCTTCGACTATTAATTCCCTAATTAATTCTGATAGGTTGATTGTTTCTGACACTCCGGGAACAACTGTTGATTCTATCGATGTTGAAGTTAACTTTAGGGGAAAGAATTATCTATTTTATGATACTGCTGGAGTTAGAAGAAAAAGCAAAGTCATTGAAAAGGAAGAGAAATATTCTGTAATTAAATCTTTTGATGCATTGGAAAAATCTGATTTATGCTTATTCCTTCTCGACCCCAATGATATGCTGAGTGATCAGGACTTTACCTTGCTTTCAAAGGCAAAAGATATTGGTAAAGCAATAATTATCGCAGTGAATAAAGCTGATCTTTTTAAACCAGACCAAAAAAAATCAATCCTTAATCAGCTTACTGAAGACCCGGCGACTAAAGAATTTCCTATTGTGTTTATTTCAGCAAAAGAGAAAACAGGTATGCGAAATCTATTTGATCAGATTTTCAGAACTATCCAAAATATTCATGAAAGAGTTTCTACGAATAAGTTAAACAAAATTCTACGACAAGCGATTGAAGATAAATCTGTTCCATTCAAAGGAAAATTTAAACCAAAACTCAGATACATCCACCAGGGTGGTAAAAACCCTCACACCTTTATTATTCATGGCAATTCATTGGATCGTTTGGAAGGTTCATACAAAAAATATATTTTGAACAAACTTACCAAAGAGCTAGCTTTGCCAGGTCTTATTCTAAGACTAAAGTTTCTTAGCTCAAAAAACCCATTCAAATAATGCAACAGAAAATTATTAGTAATAATGAAGTTAATATTTTTACTAATATTTACGGTGAAGGTCCTCTTATTGTACTTATCCATGGTTGGCCAGAAAGTTGGTACAGTTGGAGGCATCAGATTCCATTCCTTGAAAAGTTGGGGTACCAAGTAGCAGCAATAAGCGTAAGAGGATATGGTAAATCCTCTAAACCATATGCAATCGAAGAATACTCAATCTGCAAGCTAGCATCAGATATTGAGGCGGTAATCAGAGGTTTGGGACATCAAAGTGCAATACTAATTGGTCACGATTGGGGTGGACCGATTGCCTGGACCACTGCAATCAAGTACCCGAATATGGTTGATGCGGTTGTTGGTTTATCGGTTCCTTATTTACCAGTAGGAGCACAATCCTCCCTGGATCTATGGAAACAAATTTATAAAGATAAATACTTCTATCAGCTTTATTTTCTGAATGAAGGTTTAGCTGAGAAAGAACTTGAGAAAGATTTACTTAAAACATTTGAGCTTTGCTATTTTTCAAATGACTCCAGAGGCATGTTATTTTTAAATAAGAACAAGGACAATCCAAAATATCAAAAAAATAAAAATTCAGGATACCTAGAAGGTTTACCTGAATTTTCTAAATACCCAAGTTGGCTCAGTCGTAATGATATTGATGTGCTAATAGATGAGTTCACAATTAGTGGAATGAGAGGACCATTAAATCGCTATAGAGCCCAAGATATTGACTTTAAAGAGTTGCAAGAGCTTGGTCCAAAAAAAATCACTCAGCCAGCAGCTTTCATAACAGGAGAGCATGACCCAGTGAATTTTTTCCTTTCAGGCGCTGCAAGTAAAGGAAGTTTTGGGTCACTCGCAAGCATTAACGTCAAAGAACTTTTTAATCAGGTCTTGAGTCAAAACTACGAAGACCTAAGAATGTTAGAGGTGCTTGAGAATGTGGGGCACTGGACCCAGGAAGAGGCCCCAGAAGAAGTGAACCAAATCTTAAAAAAATTTCTAGCAAAGCTTGCCTAAAAACACACACATTTGGTTGTAAAATAAAGATAATTATCTTGATCTTATTTATAATACCAAGCAAGAAATGAGCAGGCGGCCTACATTTATCAACCTTTTTTTAATTAGACTACCTATCCCCGCTATATCATCTATTTCTCATAGAATTTCTGGCATAATCAATTTTTTTGTAGGAGTGCCAACTTTTGTGTTTTTATTTTTAAGCGGCTATCTTATTGATAACGGCAGCTGGAATGCATCTTTATTTAATTTCGAAGTAAAATTTTTAATCTCTATTTCTTTAATAGCTTTGATTTACCATATTTTTGCAGGTTTAAGACATATGTTAATTGATTTTTCAGAATATGGGCACGAGCTTACAGAAGCTAGATTGTCTGCACTAATAGTATTTCTGCTTACAGCAATATTTTCTTTTTTTGCAGTAATGGAGGTTTGGTAAGTGGGCACACTTTTTTGGTACCTTCAAAGATTAAGCGCAGTAGTAATTTTATCCTATGTGCTTTATGTGGCCATAAGCTTTTTCGTAAAACCGTATAATATTTCGGCAGCTATTTGGTCAAGCGATATTGATGGCATAAGTTTTAAGATCTTTTCTACATTGTTTTTATTTTCTATGTTTTTTCATGGCATTGTAGGTCTAAAAGCTGTTGAAGATGACTATTTATCAAAAAGGACAATTGGTTTTGTTTCGAGCACATTATCGGAATTTTCCTTGATTTTTAGAATTATTTTTAGAGTGTTTGTTGCAATGGTGGTTTTTGTTACTACCTATGTATTTGTATTTAATTATTTGGTGTAAAGATGGATTTAAATGGACAAAATATTTCAGAGAAAAACTTTGATGTTGTCATTGTTGGTGGCGGAGGTTCAGGCTTACGTGCGTCCCTCGAAATTTCTAAATCAGGACTGAGTGTAGCCGTAGTTTCAAAGGTATTTCCTACAAGATCCCATACTGTTGCTGCTCAAGGTGGGATTACCTGTGCAATAGCAAGTGCAGATCCTGATGACGACTGGAGATGGCATATGTTTGATACCGTTAAAGGTTCGGATTATATCGGTGACCAGAATGCAATTGAGTATATGTGTTCAGAGGGTCCAGATGCAGTTTTTGAGTTGGAGCATATGGGTCTTCCATTTTCAAGATTTGAAAATGGCAGAATATATCAAAGGCCATTTGGAGGCCAGTCCAAGGAATTTGGTGAAGGTGGACAGGCAGCAAGAACCTGTGCAGCAGCTGATAGAACAGGCCATGCACTACTTCATACGCTATACCAAGTAAACTTAAAGGCAGGAACGGAATTTTTTAACGAATGGTTCGCGGTAAATTTAATTAAAAATACAGAAGGATCAGTTGGTGGCGTGAGTTGCTTCGATATGGAGACTGGGGAGTTGTCAATAATAAAATGTAACGCAGTTGTGTTAGCAACTGGAGGAGCTGGCCAAGTTTACGAGCAAAATACCACCTCTCTTATTTGTACCGGAGATGGCCTTGGTATGGTTTTAAGAAATGACTTACCACTTCAAGATATGGAAATGTGGCAGTTTCACCCTACAGGGTTGTATGGGAATGGATCATTAATGACCGAAGGCTGTAGAGGTGAAGGGGGCTATTTAATTAATTCAGAAGGTGAAAGATTTATGCCTACATACGCACCAAAAGCAAAAGATCTTGCCTCCAGGGATGTTGTTTCAAGGTGTATAGTGCAAGAAATTTTAGCTGGAAGAGGTTGTGGACCTAAAAAAGATCATGTCTTGTTAAAAATTGATCATCTTGGTGAAGAAGCTATTAAACGTAAACTGCCAGAAATTAGAGAAATATCAATGACTTTTGCTAACGTAGACCCTATTAATGAGGCAATTCCAGTTGTTCCAACCTGTCACTATATGATGGGAGGCATACCAACAAATGTTCATGGACAAGTTCTTACTCAGGATCAAAATGGTGCTGATAAGGTCATAGATGGCTTATATTCTATTGGAGAGGCTGCAAACGTTTCAGTCCATGGAGCCAATCGCCTTGGTGGAAATTCCTTACTTGATTTAGTTGTCTTTGGTCGAGCTGCTGGGAGGCATATCAATGAGAAATATAAAGATGCAGGCCGTCAAAACTTACCAAAGAGCGAAGTGGAAAACTCTCTTGAAGTAATATCCAAATTAAATGAAACCAAAGATGGTGAAAATGTTTTTGATTTAAAAGCAGAAATGCAGAACATAATGCAAAGTTACTTTGGAGTTTATCGAAATAAAGAACTCATGGAAAAAGGTATAAATAAACTTAACGAAGTAACTGAGAAAACTAAAAAACTCCATCTGAGAGATAAATCAAATCAGTTTAATTCTGAAAGGGTTGAAGCATTAGAGTACCTTAATATGCTTGATATTGCTAAAGCTACTGCTTTTTCAGCATTAGCTCGAGAGGAAAGCAGAGGTGCTCACGCAAGGGAAGATTTTCCTGAGAGGGACGATCAAAATTGGTTGTGCCATTCATTATTCTTTTCAAATAATAATGAAGTTAAGAAAAGAGAAGTAAATTTTAAACCTCAACAAGTGGAAAGTTTTAAGCCAAAAGCAAGAGTATATTGATGAAAGAGTTACATTTAAGTTTATATAGATTTGATCCAGAAAAAGATCATAGGCCTTATATGTCTGATTATGTTATTGAAATGAATGATTCTGGAAACATGATGGTGATTGATGCTATCAGAAAAGCCCAAGAGCAAGATTCAACAGTGACTTTTAGGAGGTCATGTGCTCAGGGAGTATGTGGTTCTGATGGTGTAAATATGAACGGACAAAATGGTTTGGCATGCATCACAGCGGTTAGCGATGTTGCTATAGGGAACAAGCTTGAAGTACGACCATTGCCAGGGCTTCCAGTCATTAAAGATCTTATCGTTGATATGAAACCCTTCTATGATCAGTATGAAAAGGTAAAGCCGTTTTTAGATAATGATGAAGAGGTTACAACTGGCCATGAAAGACTACAAAGCCCACAAGAGAGAGATAGGCTGGATGGGTTATATGAATGTGTGCTGTGCGCATGTTGCTCAACAAGCTGTCCATCTTTTTGGTGGAACCCTGAAAAATTCGTAGGTCCTGCAGCTTTACTGCAAGCTTATAGATTTATTGCTGATACTAGAGATAAGCAAAAAGCACAAAGACTTAAAAAGTTAAATGATGCCTTTAGTGTTTATAGATGCCATGGAATTATGAATTGCACATCTGTTTGTCCTAAAGGGCTGAATCCATCCAAAGCGATCAATGAGATTAAGAAGGAGCTAAGAAAAATAGGATAGTGTCAAAATCAATTGAGGAGAAAATCCTAGACAGCTTTAAATATGGAGGTAACTCAAACTACCTCGAAGGTCTCTACCAAAAATACCTTTTAGACCCTAATGAAATAGATAGTGATTGGAAAAATTACTTTGATTCCATCCACACAAATGTAGAAGAGAGAAATCACCAAGCCATTCAAGAACGATTCAAGAATATCCGACTCAGCAGAAAAAGCAGCAATGAAGAGAAAACTGTTCTTGAGTCACCAAAAAGTTCGGAAGTACAAAATTTAATCAATGCATTTAGAAGAAGAGGTCATCAGGTAGCAAAAATTGACCCTCTGCACCTAAGAAAAGAAAAAAATATCTCAGACCTAGATCTTTCATTTCATAACTTATCTGAAGTTGATTTAGAAACTTCATTTGCTCTTTCAAATTTCCAAGACGGAAAAACAATGACACTAAGTGAAATCAAGACCTCAATCGAACAAACTTATACTTCAAATATTGGTTATGAATTCATGCATATTGTCAATAGCAAGATTCGTAGATGGTTCCTAGATAAAATTGAAGGAAAAGCAAACCCATACGCTTTTACTAGCGATGAAAAAAAACAAATTCTCAAGCGTGTTGTTGATTCAGAAGGTCTTGAAAAATTTCTAGCTTCTAAATACCCAGGTGCTAAAAGGTTTGGTTTAGAGGGGGGAGAGTCCTTAATACCACTCTTAGATACGCTTATTGAAGATTTTGGTTCTAAGGGGGTAAAAGAAGTTTGTTTAGGCATGTCTCACAGAGGTCGTCTGAACGTTTTAATAAATGTAATGGGTAAGAAGCCTAGCGAGCTATTTTCAGAGTTCGCCGAGGAACTAGAGGCACATGATGCTAGAACAGGAGATGTAAAATATCACTTAGGGTTTTCCTCGAATGTGCTAACAAGTGGTGGCGAAGTGCACCTCTCACTTGGTTCAAACCCATCTCATTTAGAGATTGTAAATCCTGTAATTCTTGGCTCAGTTAAAGCTCGACAAGACAGAAGACAAGATGAGAAAAAGAAAAAAGTTGTTCCAATCTTAATGCATGGTGATGCATCTTTTGCCGGGCAGGGTGTAGTAATGGAGATTCTTCAACTGTCGCAAACTAGAGGTTTTGGAGTTGGAGGAACAGTACACATTGTTGTGAATAATCAAATTGGTTTTACCACTAGTTTGAAAAAGGATGCAAGGTCAACTGAATATTGCACCGACGTAGGTAAAATGATTGAAGCTCCAATATTGCATGTCAACGGCGATGATCCAGAAGCTTGTGTTACTGCAGCAAAACTGGCTGTTGAATTTAGAGATACTTTTAAACGAGATATTATTATTGATTTTGTTTGTTATAGAAGGAGAGGTCACAATGAAAGCGATGAACCGTTTGCTACTCAACCTTTAATGTATAGCAAAATAAAATCAAAAAAGACGGTTACTGAACTTTATTCTGATAAGTTAATTTCAAATAACACAATAGATATTAAACAATTTGAAAACTTCAAATCAAACTACAGAGCAAATATGGAAAAAGGAGAACTGGTGGCATTATCGATGGCTTCAGACCCTGACCGATCAATGTATTTTGATTGGACGCCATACCTAAAACCTGATAAGAAAAAAACCTACTCAACAGCTGTTAATATCGCGCAGCTTAAAAAGTCATTTAAATATTGTTTGGAGATACCTGAAAATTTACAAATGCAAAAACAAGTTGAAAAGCTCTATCAAGATAGAGCTTTGATGGCAAAAGGAGAGATGAGAATAAATTGGGGTTTTGCAGAAATGGTTGCGTACGCCACTTTACTACAGGATGGCTACCCAGTGAGAATAACTGGTCAAGATTCTAGAAGAGGAACATTTTCACATAGGCACTTAGTAGTTAAGGATCAAATCTCTGGTGAAGGTTTTGTTCCAATATCACAACTAAATAAGGGCAATAAAAAATTTGAAATATTTGACTCTTTATTGTCTGAGGAGGCTGTTCTTGGATTTGAGTATGGCTACTCCTCAACATGGCCAGAAGGCCTAGTAATTTGGGAAGCTCAGTTTGGGGATTTTGCTAATGTTGCCCAGGTAGTCATTGATCAGTTCATTGTCAGTGCTGAAACAAAATGGGGAAGACTTTCAGGGTTGGCTATGCTTCTACCTCATGGTTATGAGGGCCAAGGCCCTGAACACAGTAGCTGTAGATTGGAAAGGTTTTTACAGCAATGCGCGTATGATAACATCCAAGTCTGCGTTCCGACATTGCCATCACAAATATTTCATTTGCTGAGACGTCAAACTGTAAACCCACAAAGAAAACCACTGGTTGTTTTGACTCCAAAAAGTTTACTGAGAAATCCTCAAGCAACTTCAGAATTAGCTGATTTAACTAATGGCACATTCAAAAATATAATTGTCGATGAAACAAACAAGCAACCAAGAAAGGTTATTTTGTGCTCAGGCAAGGTTTATTTTGATATCTTAACTGAAATAAAAGAGAAAAAAATTGAAGATATCCAGCTAATAAGGGTTGAGCAACTCTATCCTTTTCCTGAATCTGAGCTTATCGCCTGTACCAAAAAAATAAAATGTAAAGATTTTTACTGGGTTCAAGAGGAGCCAGAGAATATGGGGGCTTGGTTGATGATACGACATAGGATAGAAAAAGTTCTTAACGAAACAAAAAAAGGATACAAGCTGAGCTGTATTGCAAGAAATCCATCGGCAGCCCCAGCAGGTGGATATCAAAAATACCATCAAAAACGACAAAAAGAGATAGTTAGGAAAGCTTTACAGTAATAGAATATAGACCATGGCCGAAGATATTAAATCTCCAATCTTTCCAGAGTCAGTTTTCGAAGGAACTTTATCAAACTGGGTCAAAAAAGAAGGTGAAACATTTAAACAAGACGATGTTCTTGCGGAGATTGAAACTGATAAGGTTGTAATTGAAGTAACTGCTCCATCTGACGGAACTATTGAGAAGATTTTAATACCTGAAGGAACAACAATTAAAAGCTCAGAGGTAATAGGAAACTTTACCAAAGGAACTAAGACTTCAGCTCCAAAACCAGCTCCAAAAGAAAATATTAAAATAAGCAAACCATCCAATAAAAAAGATCAGGCAAAATCAAAATCTATTTCAGAGGAACCTTTATCTAAGGGCTTTAGAATGGGACCAGCGGCAAAAAAACTACTTAATGAAAAAGATTTATCAATAGAGAACATTGAAACTACATCTAAAAAAGGTGTAGTTACAAAGGCAGATATTCTAAAGGCACCAGATAAAAAACCTCAAAAAGCTGTTGCTCAAGAAGATTCTATCAGCACAACAAGGTCAGAAAGAGTTCCAATGACAAGATTAAGATCAGTAGTTGCTAATAGGTTGCTTGAATCACAGGCTCAGACAGCATCTTTAACTACTTTCAATGAGGTTGATTTATTTGAAGTTAAGAGCTTAAGAGCAAAATATAAAGATGTATTTGAACAGAAATTCGGAGTAAAGCTTGGATTTATGGGCATGTTTCTGAAAGCATCCTCAATTGCACTACAAGAAATGCCAATAGTTAACGCTTCTATCGACGGCGAGGATATTCTCTACCATGGATACCAAGACATAGGCGTAGCAGTTTCAACAGAAAGAGGTCTTGTTGTACCAGTAATTAGAGATGTTCAGGATCTCTCAATTGCTGAAATTGAATTATCTCTCGTTGAGTACTCTACTAAAGCTAGAGAGGGGAAGCTTTCAATTGAGGAAATGACAGGTGGAACTTTTACAATATCAAATGGTGGCGTTTTTGGATCTCTTCTTTCAACCCCAATTCTTAATCCACCTCAATCTGCAATTTTGGGCATGCACAAAATTCAGGATAGGCCTGTTGTAGTAAATGGCGAGATTCAGATTAGACCTATGATGTATTTGGCACTAACTTACGATCATAGGTTGCTAGATGGGAAAGATGCAGTATCATTCCTTGTAAAAATTAAAGAATCTCTGGAATCTCCAGAGTCTATGATGTTAGGAGTATAAATGGATTTTGATGTATTGGTTATTGGAGGTGGTCCCGGAGGCTATGTAGCAGCAATTAAATCCTCTCAATTAGGATTAAATACAGCATGTATAGAATTTGATTCTACCGAAGATGAAAAGGTAAAACTTGGAGGTACTTGCTTAAACGTTGGATGCATTCCATCAAAATCACTTCTTGATTCATCATATAAGTTTCATCAATTAAAAGATGGCTTAGCTGAGCACGGCATTTCAGCAGGTAAACCTAAACTAGATATTTCAAAAATGATGGATAGAAAAAATGCTATCGTAAAAAAACTTACTGGTGGGGTTTCACATCTTTTTTCACACAATAAAGTTACTTCCATTCATGGGAAAGGAAAGCTGGTAAATCCAACAACTGTAGAAGTCACTGACATTAAAGGCAAAAAAAACACTTATACTGCTAAGAATATAATTCTTGCTGCTGGCTCTCGTCCAATAAATATACCAAGTGTGCCTTGGAACGGGACAAGTGTAATTGGAAGTTCTGGTGCTCTTGAGCTCGAGGAAGTGCCCAAGAGCCTTGCAATCATAGGTGCAGGAGTAATTGGCCTCGAATTAGGAAGTGTTTGGTCAAGACTTGGTTCTAAAGTTGAAATATTTGAAGCTGAAAACAACCTGCTTCCGATGCTTGATCGAGACGTGGTGAAGGTAATCGAAAGAGAATTTAAGAATCAAAATCTTAATATAAGCCTAGGTTGTTTTGTAAAAGGTTCAAAAACATCAAGGAGTGGGGTCTCTTTGGAGGTTGAAATTGAAGGCAAATTACAGAAAAAGTCCTTCGATAAAGTCATAGTTGCTGTTGGCAGAAGACCATTCACAGAAGACTTATTAGCCAAAGATTGCGGCCTGGAATTAGATGAGAGAGGATTCATAACTGTTGATGATTATTGTCAAACATCATTACCGAATGTCTATGCAGTTGGTGACATTGTAAGAGGACCAATGTTGGCCCATAAAGCTATGGAAGAGGGTGTCATGGCGGCTGAAAGAATTGCAGGGAAAAAAATGGAAGTCAATTACAACTTAGTGCCTTCAGTAATTTATACGCACCCTGAGATTGCATGGGTAGGTAGAACAGAGGAAGATTTAAAAAGTGATGGCGTAGAATTCAAGAAAGGGAATTTTCCATTTGCAGCTAGTGGTAGGGCATTAGCAGCTGGCGATTCAGCAGGATTAGTAAAAGTGCTTGCAGATAAAGATACGGATGAAGTTTTAGGAATTCAAATTTTTGGGAACGGTGCTGCGGAAATATTGCAACAAGGTTTAATCGGTATGGAGTTTTCTGCTAGTTCAGAAGATTTTGGTTTAACTATGTTCAGTCACCCAACTGTTTCTGAGGCTTTGCATGAGGCTGCACTCGCAGTAAACAAGCAAGCAATTCATATAGGCAATTAATGAATTTACACGAATATCAAGCTAAAGAGCTATTTGAAAGATATGGCATGCCTGTATCTAAAAGAAGTTTGATAACTAACAAAGAAAACATTGAGGATGCACTCAATCAAATAAACTTCTCTGATGGTTGTGTTGCTAAAGTTCAAGCTCATACCGGTGGCAGAGGCAAGGTCGGGGGGGTTAAATTATGCAGCACAATTGAAGACGTAAAAGTTTTTGTCGATCAATGGCTTGGGAAAAATATTGTGACCATTCAAACTGACAATGATGGTCTTCCTGTTAACGTAATTTCACTCGAAGAATTAACAAATATAAATAAAGAGCTTTATATGAGTCTTGTCATCGATAGAGGGTCAAAATCCATTTCGATGATAGTGTCTGAAGCAGGTGGAATGAATATTGAAGAGGTAGCTGAGACAAATCCTGAGAAAATATTAAAAGCTCAGTTAAATACAGATTTTAAAATTTCAGAAGATGAAGTTGCTGATATTGCAAAACAGCTCTCATTAAATGAATCTCAAAGCAAAGAATTTAATGAAATAATTGATAGCTGTTGTCGGCTGTTTAAAGACAAAGATCTTAGCTTACTGGAAATAAACCCCCTTGTTATTACAGACAAAGGACATTTACATTGCTTGGATGCAAAAATAAATATTGATGAGAATGCACTTTACCGCCAAGAGGACTTAACAGTCTTAAGGGATGCCTCCCAAGAAGATCAAAGAGAATACGAAGCCAAGCAAAGTGATTTAAGTTACGTTGCCCTTGATGGAAATATTGGATGCATGGTAAATGGGGCAGGATTGGCGATGGGAACAATGGATACCATAAAACTATACAATGGTGAGCCTGCAAATTTTCTTGATGTTGGCGGCACAGCAACAAAAGAAAGAGTTTCAACAGCCTTTCAGCTGATTCTTTCAGACAAGAATGTTAAAGGTATTTTAGTTAACATCTTTGGAGGAATTGTGCGCTGTGATCTAATTGCTCAAGGTATTATTGATGCAATAAAAGAAAGGAGCGTGGATGTACCAATAGTTGTTAGGTTGCAAGGCAACCAATCCGACTATGGCAAAGAATTGTTAAATCAATCTGGCTTAAATGTTATTGGGGAAGACTCTCTTCAACTAGCCGCTCAGAAAATAGTGGAGCTAGTTAGATGAGTGTCTTAATCAGCAAAGAAACTAAAGCAATTTTTCAAGGGTTTACTGGGTCGCAAGCAACCATGCATGCTGAGCAATGCATTGAATATGGCACTAATATTGTAGGAGGAGTTACCCCAGGCAAAGGTGGCATGACTCATCTTGAAAAACCGGTATTCAATTCAGTCAAAGAGGCATGCACACAAACAAATGCCGATACAAGTGTAATTTTTGTTCCAGCTAAGTTCACTAAAGCAGCAATTATTGAGGCTGCAGAAGCTGGGGTTAGTTTGATAATTTGTATCACAGAGGGTGTGCCAGTAATTGACATGATTGAAGTTACAAATGTACTCAAACAGTACCCTGCAGCCAGACTAGTTGGCCCAAATTGTCCAGGAGTAATTACCCCTGGTGAAGCAAAACTTGGAATCATGCCAGCATCTATACATCAAAGAGGTTCCGTAGGAATTGTTTCAAGATCTGGGACTTTAACTTATGAGGCTGTTAAGCAAACGACCGATACAGGCCTTGGTCAAAGCACTTGTATAGGCATAGGAGGCGATCCTATTAATGGAACTTCATTTATTG
>Ga0222719_10002258_pt1 | contig 17797 bp, 23 predicted proteins | sample C33_34DmetaG_FD_165039 | JGI IMG/M metagenome (GOLD analysis project Ga0222719, IMG submission 165039) | Estuarine water microbial communities from San Francisco Bay, California, United States - C33_34D | ecosystem: Environmental > Aquatic > Marine > Unclassified | place: USA: California... | reverse complement strand
AATTGTATTATTGTGTATAAACTTTTTTCTATCGACATCTTTTAGAGTGACATTATATTTTTGAAGAACAGCAGTCAATGCTCCTCCTTCTCCAAATCCTACACCGTACTTAGCATATCTTGCCAGTTTCTCGTTTACATTAACACTTTGATTAAATGTATCTTCCCAAATGTTTTGAAGGGTTTTTAAGTCGTTTAGGATATCTTGGATACAATCTAGATAAGGAAGGGACATTAGTGCTTCACCAATATATACATCTCTCATTAAATTATATTTATTTTCTTTGAGAACATTTTGAACCATATCTATTCCTTCTTGTGCGAATGGCATGTATTTGAAATTATTAAAATTAAATAGAGCATAAGTATAAAATGTGTCTGGTTCTATATCTATCCCTGTATGTAGACCTGAAAACCAATCGCAATCAATAAATGTAACTCTTTCTTTTCTTTCCATAACCGTCCGTACTAAAAACGTAAGCTTGTCATAGTAACTAAATAACTCTTTATCGTACAGTTCAGTCTTACATTCCGGAAACAATTCAGGTTTATCTGTTAATATATGTACATCTTTACCCTTTACTTCACGTAAAACTTGTTGAGTATACTTTTTTCTATACTCTTCACCGGTAATAAAGGTAGCATATATCATTTTAAGTAATCAAAAGGTGTTAACCCATTTCTATAATTTACTCGGAAAGCAGGTTTATTCCAATTGTCTATATATCCATAGATAGTATGGTAACCCATTTCATTGATCCAGTAGTCAAATATCTTATTGTAATTATAAAGACCTGCATCAGCTGGTCTATCTACGTTTCGTGATACATAACACCCTCCACCGTATAATTCACCTACAGGGAGATCTTGAATATTGGTTTGCCAATCTATACAGACATTATCATTTCCCCAATTCCACCCTATACAGTTGCTGTTATAGTAAAAAAGTAAACAGTGAGAATTTGCTTCAAAACGTCTTAGTACTGTTTCATAATTGGGTATGTCATCCCAGTCTGTGATTTCCTCATTAATTAAATCTACTACAATTTTAAGGTCGTTTGAATATTTGTCAATATTGGAGATATCAACATACTTCATGTCGTAGTGCGCCTTATAAGGAAATTGTTTATAATTTTCTTTTAGCAATCTAATTTGAGTAGTACTGGTTGAGTCTAACATTTATTCGCCAATATCTAAAATTTTCATTGCCATACGAATTACTCTCTCATCCTCTTCACAAAGTAATCTATATGCTTTTTGTTTAACTTCAAATTCCTCTTTTTGAGGATGTTGAATAACTACTCTGTCTTCTATGTCTCCTCCAAAAGGCCTTGCAGTTACTGTTTTGCCGCCATCTGGAGATTCATATATAAAAGTTCCTGCTGATGTAGCTGATTGACTATTTTTTTTAGCCTCTTGCATTTCATGCCATTTTTTAATTGAATCACTCATTTTATAACCATTTAAAATTATTCCCCATATGTCCCCATTCAGCTGTCTTACTAAATACTGGTTTTTTTAAATCTAAAAATTTTATAATACCTTTAGGACTTAAGTCGTAGCTACGAATTACTGTAGTACTCCCATCTACTATTGCTGTTGCTTGTATTGGCTTGTCGTACCCTATTGCATAAGCTAACTGTACAAAAACTTCGTTAGCCTTATACTCTTTTAAGTAGTCAACTGCTATTCTTCTAGCCATATATGCAGCTGATCTGTCAACCTTACTAGCATCTTTACCTGAAAATGCTCCTCCTCCGAGAGGTACTCTAGGTCCATAGTTATCTACTGCTAACTTTCTACCAGTCAATCCTGCATCAGCATCAAATCCTCCTAGTGACCAATCACCAGCTGGATTACAATGTAAGTCCTCTATTCTATACTCAGGATATTGATCAAAAAATTCCACTACTAAATCTCTAAGAACACTAGTAGGAGTGCAGCAAAAAGATGCAACTACCCTTAAAGAGTTACCATTCATAGTAACTTGAGTTTTACCATCAAACGGATACTTTTCGTATATATGCTGTGCTAATTTGCGAGCTAAGTAATACTCTTGAGGAACGAATTCCTTATTGTCGTCACAAGCATATCCTATCATTATACCTTGGTCACCAGCTCCTCCTGTGTCAACTCCTTGTGCTATTTCAGGTGACTGTCTTACTATGTTTGTCTGTACACCAATATCTTTACCGTAAACTCTTTTAACAATTTCTGGTACATCTACAAATGCTTTGGTTGTCAATTCTCCAGTAATAGTTATAATGCCATGACCTCCCATGGTTTCTATTGCTACTCTTGAATCAGAATCTTGTTCTAAACAAGCATCTAAAATTGCATCTGATATTCTATCACAGATTTTATCTGGGTGTTTCGGTGTTACTACTTCTGCTGTTTTTATCATAACTATAATTTAAGAAATAAAAGTAAAAGTACCAACTACTTAGTAGATTAAATATAATCTGTATTTAAATCTTCACGTAGATGTACTAAGTGACTATATGTAAAAGTTTCGGATTTTATCATATTAATTAAAATTTCATTATTTGCTTGGTTAAATGCCTCAATAGCAACTTTTTTAAATGATTTATTAGAATGACTAGTTTCTTTTAATTTAGTAGAGCTCATCCTCCAATTAAAATCCTGTAAAAAAAGTGTTTTGAAATTTATTTTACTGTTTACTAAAAGTTTATTAATTGGTGTTAAGAAAGGCTGTACATGAGGGTCCAAGTATAATTCAAATACAGCTGATTCTTTATAGTAGAGTTTGAGTAAGTTAATTATTATATCTTCATATTCTTCAGGTAGACCATTAAGGAACCAATTGCTGTGCTCTCTTTTAATTAACTCAACTGTTGATAGGATTCGAATATCATTATGAAAAAGTAGTGACTTACCAAAGTAGGTTAAGTGTGTGGAAACAGAAGCTGTGCTGTCAAAGTCTAACGTATTCTGTATTACACCGCTAATATATCTTTGGAAAGGATCCCGAATAAATAAATTAACGTGTTTTTCAATATCAGGGTTTTCAAAATACTTATAAATTTGAGGTAAAAAATTATCTTGATTTAAATAATGAACATCCTCCATCTGCTCTGCAAAAGTTATAGATCCTATCTTCATAGTTGTAACATACACAGCATTATTAAATACTCCTGTTACTGCTTTAAAGTTATTAGCTAGAGAATATAACATGTGAGTCACTCATATCTTTTATTTTTATGTTTTAATTTTCTTGTATACCGGTTATCATCCCCGTGGGACTTTTGTATCATCCTTCGTCTCGCGAGTTGGGCTAGTTCGCCCATCGAATATTTCTCCTTCCCTATCTTCTTTCGAGTTTTCATTCCACGTATCTTCAAAAAAAATAAATTCACTTTTCATTTATACAATATAAGAAATTTTATTATAAATATCAAAAAAAAAGAGGCCTATTTAGCCTCTTCTTTCTTTAACTTTTCTTTTGCCTTCTGCCAACGGGATTGGGCTTGTTTTAATGTAATTTTACCGTCCTCATATTTTGCTCGTATGGCATAATATTCTGCTTTGTAGTGACAATGTCTAGTCGATTTTTTCTCTACCGGCTCGGTAGTGTTGGCTTGTGCTATCATCCCGAATAACAGCAAGCAAAGTGTTAATGCTCTCTTCATATTGGATGTTTTTAGTTATTAATAAATAGCAAGTTCTTAAACTTCTCTTAAACTTGCCGTAATATTCTATTAATATATGAAGAATATAGCAATAAAAAAACCCGGCTTTATGCCGGGCTTATTTTAAGTTAGCCTACCCCCCGCGTCCGGGAATGCTTGTACGGGCATGGTGATCAAACCTACCAACACGGAATAGGAGCATTAACCCTATTCGGCCAATATCTTCTTACCAACCTCGTTCACCGCGAAGTTGATATGCATCATGTCTAGCTTGTGATTGGGCTTCAATATCCCAAGCCTCGTTAGCTGTCACGCAAATCTCTTCTCCATTACGAAGAATCATTGCACATTCATCTCCTGTTAAACCACATGTAAAAAATCTAAGAACTTGATCAAACATAACCTTTATTGCTTTATTATTATACCTTAATATACGAACTATATTCCGGAAAGGCAACTATTTGCACAAAAAAAACCCCGCCGTTTCCGGTAGGGCTTAGTTGAAAATGCGCGTGGGCACTTCGTGAGAGGAATAAACGCCCTGCCTGCTACATAACTTTTAACTTGAAGTGCTGTTTATGTTTGTTGTATGCTTCTATAGTCCAATCATCGTCCTTATCAAGTCCTTTACCTCCATATGTAGCTATGGTTTTGCTAGGTATTTGGTATGTAGTATAGTCAGTAGTACTGATAGCATTATGTATTAAAAATGCTGACCAGTGTTCATCCTTGTAAATAGTATATTTATGAAAATGCTTACATCTAGTTAGTAGTATCATTTCCATATACGTTAAAATAGTTTTATGGAAAATTAAATCTTTTGGCACATTATCCGGAAGTATTAGATAGTGATTAGAGATTAATTTCTCTACTGGGTTATTATACTCAACTAAAGTTTTATTAGTGTTCTCTTTAATAACTCTTTTAATAGTAGAGCTGTTGCTTAATACTAAATCACCGTCTAGTAAATTAGGTGTGACTATTTTTGCAATTTCTAATGCTTCAGTTTCATTTTCATGTCCATCAATGACCCTAATATGATGTGCATTATTATAAATTAAATTATTTGCTTTTATGTAATTTTCTACGTATGAAGAGACAAACTCAGTCACAACGTTTGGAAATATAGCATCATATCTACCATGCCTCAGAAAATAATCGGGAGTTAGTTCGTAGTAGTTATCTAAACCGCTTAAGTCATCCGACTTAATAGCGTACATATTCCCTATTTGCTTAAAAGCACCTACATTTACTTCCCCCGGTGCTATTGTTATATCATCAAAGTATAATTTTTGAAGTTTATGTAAATCAAAAAAGAGCCTGATAGACTCTTCTGGGAAATATCTTAATAATGCATTGGTATAGTCTATTATCAGCTCTACTCTATGTCCTTTTTTTCTTTGTACTATAGCTATGTTTATAAGACTATACCAGCTGGCGAAAATTTCGCCAAGGCCGGCAGTCATCTTATGAACTAATACAGTCATCAACTTATTTAGTTGCTTCCATATTAGCTTTCTTGTAAGGTGTAATCAATTTCTTGATCTCACCAGCTGCTTTACGAGCTCTTGCTTGTGAAGCTTTTGTAGTTCCACCGTTTTCGGTGTCTAAAATTGCAAATTGCTCTGCAATCTGCTCAAATAATTCTTGTTTTGCACTCATCGTTTTAAATTTAAAATTAACCTAACAGCATATTAGGATCCATTCCTGCTGCTGCATCTTTTTTCTCTTTCCCTTTTGATACTACTGCTTCAGTAATGAGGAGGGTACCTGCTACTGATGCTGCATTTTCCAATGCCAGTCTTGTTACTTTAGTAGGATCAATAATTCCTTCTTTAAACATATTAAAGAAATCTTCTTCTCTAGGATTATAACCGAACCAGAAATCATCTTCAGTAATTATCTTACTCTCAATATCTCCTATCTGATCGTTTGTATAACCAGCGTTTTCTAAAATCTTATAAAAAGGTCTTTCAAGGGCTGAGATTACAATGTCAAACCCTGTTTGCTCATCACTTTTGTAATCTTCAATTTGTCCCACAAGTAATTTAGAAGCATTGAGTAATGCAATTCCTCCTCCGGGAAGTATTCCCTCTTCGATTGCCGCTTTAGTAGCATGGAGTGCATCATCAACACGATCTTTTTTCTCTTTCATTTCTACTTCAGTATGACCTCCTACATGTACGATTGATACTCCTCCTACAAACTTAGATAATCTTTCTTGTAACTTTTGTTTTTCGTAAGGAGAAGTTACTTCGTCTATTTGAGTTTTTATCTCTTCTACTCTTTGTACGATAGCGTCCTCATCCCCCATCGCATCAATAATAGTAGTAGTCTCTTTCCCTACAGTAACCTTGTTAGCTCTACCTAACCAAGCAGCATCAAACTTATCAAGTCTCATACCTTTTTCTGTAGAGACTACAGTACCTCCTGTAAGAGTTGCAATATCTTCAAGCATATCTTTTTTACGGTCTCCAAACTCAGGGGCTTTTACTGCAACGATAGGAAGAATACCTCTCATCTTATTAACTACCATAGTAGAGAGTGCCTCTCCATCGATATCATCTGCTATTACTAATAGTGATGTACTCTTTTGAGAAGCACCTTCTAAGATGGGGAGAAGCTCTTTCACAGTAGTTAGACGTTTATCTGTTATTAAGATCAACGGATTTTGAAGAACAGCCGTCATTGAGTTGTTATCTGTAACGAAGTAAGGTGATTTATAACCTCTACTAAATTGCATCCCTTCAACTGTCTCTAGGTAAGTTTCTCCAGTTTTAGATTCTTCAATTGCTACGACTCCATCTTGTCCTACTTTATCCATTGCTGTAGCAATCAATTCTCCTACTTCTATATCATTATTAGCTGATATTGTAGCTACTTGTTTTAGTTGGGCCTCATCAGTAATATCTTTACTTTGTTCTTCTAAGAAAGTCCTAACAATCCTTACTGCTTTATCGACTCCTCTTTTAACATCCACTACATTTGATCCTGCATTGATTCTATTAATACCTTCATTAAGTATAGACTGAGCAAGTAATGTAGATGTAGTAGTTCCATCTCCTGCTTGTTCTCCAGTTTTAATAGAAGCTTGTTTAACTATCTGTGCTCCTAAGTTTTCTACTTTATCTTTTAATTCGATAGACTTAGCAACTGTAACACCATCTTTGGTTGAAATAGGTATTCCCATATCTTGTTCTATAATAACATTACGACCTGAAGGACCTAATGTTGCTGTAACTGCATTTGCTAGTTTATCAACTCCTACTGCAAGTTTTTCTCTTGCGTCTTTTGAAAATGTAATCTTTTTAGTCATAATCTAAATCTATGTTATCTGATTCTTTTACTACTGCTAATACTTCTCTATCTTGTGCGATATAATATTCTTCTCCTTCGAAATCAATACGTAAAGTTCCAATCTTAGGTACAAGAACAACATCTCCAACCTTACAAGATTTAACTAAATTGATATTTCCGGTTTCTGTATACCTACCTGGGCCGATAGCTAATACTTTACCCATTTCGGGTTTCTCTTTTCCCATATCAGGAATAACGATTGATCCATATGTCTGTTCGCCTTCATCAATAGGCTTAATAAGAATACGGTCATTTGTGGGTTGTAATTTTACCATTTATATAACGTTTTTTATTAATATACGATTAAAGTATAAGAAAACAAACCTCAGAGCTGGTTTATTTAGCTAATTTTTAGAGTTTTTGGCTCTGATCCTTTAGCAAAAGGTATAACAATTTGTAACAGACCGTTTTTAAATTCGGCTGTTGCTTTAGATAGCTCAAACTTGCTATCTATCTTCCAACCTAAGTTGAATGATCTTTTAGCGATACCTCTATGGATAAATTCGCCTAAGTCATCTTCTTTTGGTTTATCGTAGTTTACTCTGATTATATTACCCTCAATAAGAATTTCAATATCTTCTTTTGAGATCCCGGTACAAGCTATGTCCAGTCCTAGACCTTTGTCTCTTTCGTAAATATCTACTGGGTGGGGTAATTTGGATTCTGCAAGAGGTCTGTATGCTCCTGCGTCTTGGAAAAAATTCCTTACTAAAATGTCGAACGGATTACGTTCTCTTATAAATGTATTCATATCATTAAATTTGTGAGTGCCTTAGCTACTCGGGTTATTAAAAAAATTATCGCTCTGAGGTCGATCTTCTTTATTATAAATAGTTGCGTGGATAGGATTCGAACCTACGACCTTCGGGTTATGAGCCCAACGAGCTACCACTGCTCTACCACGCTTTATTAATATAGTAACTTTTTAACAAAATGCCAACTATTAAATGAAAATTTTTCCTTTTTTTCCTACCCAAGATTCAGTTTTACCTTCGATAAAGTCTTTTATATTCTCTTTCCATATTTCATCTCCTTCTAGATATGCTCTTGCTTTTATATTATTATGAACGAGTATGTCTTTCATATCGACTAACATATTTTCTAATTGAGATAACGTTTTACTATTAAGGTATTTTAAATTATCGGTCATGATAGGGAGCGCGTCTCTAATATCGTCTTTCTCGTCATAAGATTCATCCCAATATTCGCCAAATGTTTTAAAGTCAAATTTATCTCTCAAGTCTCTAAGATAGTTTTTATTCCCAAGAGCCATAAACGGTCTACAGGTTAAGGTTGGTTTAAATATTTTTTCTGTGAAGAAATTAGTATGTTGATATATTCCGCCTTTGTATGTTCCTCTATGATTAAAAGTTTCAAGTACAAAATCTAGGAAACATTCTCTATATAGTTTTGGATCAGGTATTATGAAATAAGGAGTATAGTAGTAGTCTTTTTCTTCCTCATAAGGTACATCCTTTATCGGCAATAACTTCTGTAGCTTTTTCAAGTAGTTAATTTCCTTTCTGGACAGTATCATCGTATTAGGAGGTTGAAAATCTATTTCTACTTTATCTTTGCTATCATTATAGTCTCCATGTCCGTTTAATTTTAGTATTTTATCTACTAGCTCTTCAGACATAAATTCTTTAAAGCGTTTGATATACTCTACTCCAAAATTATAGTAACAAGAATCTAGTAAGTTGTTATCTATTAGTTGACCTAATACCATTAACCTAGGAACTCTAGGTTTACCTGCAAAGACGATAAATTTCTTTTTTAATTTAAAATTATTTAAAGAATATTCAGGTTTAAAATCTTTTTCTAATTCATCGTAAGAGAAATGTTTTTCACTATAACTCTTTACCCAATTGTGCATAAGATTATAAGGGGCTGAGTGAGACTGTACTAATGTCATCCATTCAGGTATATATCTCCTAAGGTAGTTTTCTATAAAATTTTCTTGCCCGGTTCCTTGGAAAAGCATTACTGCTTCATTTGATAATCCAAATTTTTCTCTATACTTGCCTAACTCTATTATTACAGGTACACGAAAAAAGGTATCAACTTCTGCTTCTTCTAATATGAGTATTCTGGTTTCCGGATTAATTCTAAGGTAATTAGCTATTTTTTCATCTCCGAAAAAAGGAGTGTAGACTCCTAATTCGTATACATTAATATTAGTATAGTGTTCTATAGTAAATCTTACAACTGCAAATTTATTTCCTCCATATTCCCAAGTTTCAATAGGTACCGGTAATGTTTGCATCTAAACTGATTTCCAATATTTAATAGTTCTATCTAATCCTTCGTTCATTGAAATCTTTGGTGACCATCCTAGTTTAGAGGTAATTTTTTGGTTAGTTGAATTAAGTAACCAAATCTCTCCTGGTCTTTCTGGTTTAGTGTTCCAATTAATTTTACCGTTCCAACCTAATTTGTCTGCTATAATTTTAACGTAATCAGATATACGTATAGCATTATCAGGACCTAGGCAGAATATTTCGCCTACTACCTTGTCGGGGTTACGAATTACTTCTTCCCATGCATCTAATAAATCTTCTATGTAAATAAAATTTCTGTAAGGTGTTCCGTATCCTAGGTTTATCTCATCAGGATTCTTTAACATTTGAGTGATAATTTGTTCAGTAACAAAAAAATCATTATCTTTTCTTCCGTATGCGTTAGTTTGTCTAATAGTAGTAAACGGTAATCCGTAACTTCTATATGCATACTCTAAATACTTTTCACAACCATACTTAGCTACTGCATAAGGAGCGTTTGGATTAGGAGGTGTTTGTTCGTTAAATGCTATAATACCTTTATTAGTACCGGCTTTAATAAGATCAGAGATTGGTTGCCAACCATATACTTCCATAGTAGATGCAAAAACAAAGTTCTTGAGATTTTTTAATCTTTTAGCACCTTCTATAAGGTTTACTGTACCGGTATAATTTATGTCTGAAAAGGTTACTTGTTCATAAAAACTTTGTTCAACTTCAGTTCTGGCAGCTAAATGTACTATAATATCTGGATCAGCATCTAAAAGTTCATGTTGAACTGCTTCATGTTCTCTTAAATCATTTTGAAGTAGAATTAGAGTATGTTCTGATAGTCTTTCTCTCAAATGACTACCAATAAATCCTTGCCATCCAGTTATAAAAATTTTCATATAGTGTATCCTAATGTATCATTTGGGTTAGTATTTTCATTAACGTATTCAAATATATTCTCTATATTTGAAATGTCTTCTTTAGAAGTAACTTGTGTTAATTCGTTAGCAAAGTGTAGTTCAACGTTATTTTCTACTGCTAAATTTAATAGTTCTAATCTTCTATTTTTGTTATCCGGTAAACAGTAAATAGAGCAGATAACTATACCGTCTATCCCTGCCCCAGTAATAAATTTTTCTAATCCTGGAAACCAGTCACAGTATTCGTTTTCAAACTGATAATCATTTATCTTAATTTTAAATTTATCACAGTACTGATTAATTATAGAACGTTGCATAGGAAGTGGAATAGGACCGGAAAATTTAGAATTCCATCCTGCATAAGTTACCCAGTTTTTCTTTGTATCTATAGTAATACTAGATTCTCGTTCTCCTAAAAATCTGAAATATCCTCCAGGTACTTTTCTATGGTAATGACCTCCTTTAGGTAGTATGCGTCCGTCCATTGACCATCTGGTTATATCCGTTTCATTATTATAGTTACCATGTATGTGTTGCTGTTGAAATAAAAATGTTTGGCCGGGACTTAGTTTAATAGGTCTGGAGTATTTACTACATTGGTCTTGTATTTCATCATAACTCCATTTATTATCATATGCATTTTGAGTAATTTTAATACTGTCTTCATAGGAAGCTATGTACATACTATTAGTATCATACACCTCAGTAAAAGGAGTCCAAATTGTTCTCATTCCTAATCCGTTCCCAACCCATATACCTTGATGAAAAGCTAATAACCTTCCTTTCTTAGCTTGATTAGGTATAACTATACGTATAGTAAAATATCTCTGTATAAGCCATTCTTTAAAGCCTATATTATCAGTAACAATATCTTGAAAATAATTATCAACTCTATCTGCGAATTCATCAGTACCGCACATAGATTGACAGTATCTACCTAATTCACTAATCTGTTGGGGTGAAAGTACCTTGTGTACAGTTTCTAAACTTTGTATTTCCGGAAACTTAGTCTTAGCAACTTTTAACCAGTATTCTGGCCAGTTATGTTTGTTAAGATCGTATGATACTATTTTTTTGTCCGTTAAAGGAGATAAAACCTGATAATTCATTTCGTATAAACTTTTATATAAATAGTAATAATTTTTACTAATGGCCTTCTGCCCAGTTATTAGCTATCTCTGGAGGGGCTTTTAGGGTTACTCCAGGGAGTTTTGTAGTATTCTCCATTATCTCCTGTACGTGAGGAGCAAACATTTCAGCATCTTTTTCATCTACGTTTATGATCAACTGGTCATGCACCTGTGCTTGGCATAAAGCGTCTATTCCAAGTTCTTTAGCTTTTAAGTTAATCTTTAATGCAGCTCTATTTACTACCGCCGCTGCTAAAGACTGAAGCTGGAAGTTCAGACAGTTATTAAGTCCGTTACGGTAATCTCTATAAGCCTGCATTACAACATCTTTACCGTATTGAACTTCTAATTCTTTCCTAAATCTCCAATCCATCATACGATCTTGGAATTTAGTATAAGTCTTTTGTACTTTAGGTAAATGACGAACTCTTCCTACATAGTTCTTAATATATCCATGAGCCTTGACTTGTAATCTAGAATTCTCTCTCCACTCTTTAAGTTGAGGAAAACCATTTAAGTATCCTTGAACTAACTTCTCTGCAGTCTTCTGATCTACTCCTAACGTCATTTTAAGAGCATAAGCTTCCATACCATATGCAATACCTAATGAGTATGCCTTAGCTTTATTACGAGCTGGAGCATCTAATTTCTTAAGGTAATTATCTGCTTTCTTATCTGCTGAGACTCCGTTAGGAAATCTAGTTTTATCTTCGTTCAGTCTTTCAGTCTTTATAGCAACCGTAGAGTAGAAATCCCATCCTTTATTAAAAATCTCTTGTAAAGCTACATCTCCAGTTACTGAGGCAAAGCAGTGAGGTTCTAGAGATTCGTAATCCGCATCTATAACTTTTCTACCTTCTCCTGCGATTAAAAACTTTCTCACTACGTTAACATACTTCATTATAATAGGAGCTTCTTCACCTTCTTCTAAAGGTTTAGGTAGCTGTTGAGCATCACTCCCATAACGTCCTGATACTGTACCGTTCTGCTTAAAGTAGAAATAGTATCTACCATCTTCCTGACGGTCTCTGAACCTATCTACATAGGTCGATTTAATCTTAAGTAACTTATTATATACTCGTAAATTTTCAGCCCATGGGTACGTTTTTGCTAGCTCTTCAACCATAGACATATCGAACTTATCTCTACCAGATTTAGTATTAGCACCTTTGACTTTAGGTTCTATACCCATGTATTTAAATACTATTTCACCTAAATGTTTCTTAGATTGAATATTGATATAATCTCCGTCGTTAGATTCTTTCCAGAGCGCCATAGAGATCCTAGCTTTTTCTAAATCATCTATAAAAGATTCATCTCCTGTAAGTAAGAAGTCTTTTACATTTTGCTCTTTATCATTAGAGGGTTCGAATGCTTCAATATTCTTTTGAGTTAAAGAATACTTTCCAGTCTTCTCTGACTTAGGTAAAGGTATTGAGTAACGTTGTACTAGTGACTGAGCCCAATTACCTTTATTTGATACAGGATAAGTAGCTAGTGAAGTTGCTACCACCCACTCTTTTACTTCTGCGATTTCTAATAAAGAGTTCATTACTATCTCTTTATTTTCTTTCTGGTCTTTAACAATCTCTGAGTGTACTTTCTCAATAAGGTCCACGTCAAGATCTACTCCATGAGATTCCATAGGAACAGTTACTTCACGATAGATAGGCATTACTTCGTCTTCGAAGAAGAATTTCTCAAGTCCCTCATCTCTAAGCTTATCCAAATATAGATTACAAATACGAAGGGTAAGGTCAGTATCAGCAGAAGCATATTTGCTGAGAATATCAAGGTCTGCTTTATATATTTCAAAGCTAACTTTAGTTGTCTGTCCACCATTTTTCTTAATACTTTCTTTTAATATAACTTGTTCTTCGTTAGCAGCTTTCTCTACATCAAGTCCTAACGCCTCTTGGTTCATTATCGCTATAGATTTTAGTCCAAAAGGATTACCAAAACCAAATGCTCCTTCTTCATACACAGTATGTACTAGAAGTCCAGTATCTACCCATACATCAGGTAGCAAGTCTACTCCAAAATAATTTTTAATAAATTGAACATCGAACGATGCATTATGAAATACCAGTTTTTTACCTATAAGTAACTTAAGTAGGTTTCTAGATAACAATTCAGTAGAAGTACCATCTATTTCCTGAAGAACTAATTCATCCTTTTCATAGTCGAATACTAAGGTAGGTAGATAAAATCCAATACCTTCTTCTCCTGATACAGACCATCCTATAATTCTATCTTTCCTAGGGTTAAGCCCGGTAGTTTCAGTGTCGACAGCTATTACGTCTGAGTTTGTAATGTGATGGTGTAGTAGTTCGAGAGTTTCCTTATCTTGAACCGTATAGTACTTCTTTTCTAACTGCATATATAACCTTTTTTATTCACTATTAATATACGAAAAAATTATGTATCTTCCAACAACTCTTTCGGGTAATCTTTTTTATCTATTGTTATATTGTATTGCTGTTCCAACATTTGTATAACTGCTTTTTTATGTTTTATAGACTTAGTAAAGTAAGTATATGCTAATGTAGAAGTAACTTGTTCTGTCTTTTTTTCTAAATGTGTGCATATTTTGTCTAAAGCTATTTTGTCTTCTTCCTCTATTTTATAATCAATATTGTACCTGCCGGCTAAGTTTAACATTTCGATTAAATCTTGCTCTTCATAAGCACTTTTGAGTAGTTGAAACTCTTCTGGTGATCCGCCTTTATCGGGATGGGTGAATGTGGAAAGCTTTTTGTATAGTTTACGAATCTTATTAGGAATTTTTTTGTGTTTTTTTTCTTCTTTAGAAGGTTTATCTTTCCTGATTTCTCCTGTCTCTTCATTAACCCACATTTCCGAGTTTTTGTCTACAAAGTACTTACCGAATAGTTTATTCCACTCTAAGTTAAAATCTTCTGCTTGCTGTTCTGCTTCTTCCAGTTCTAACTTAAGGTATTGATACTTAAGGGAAAATTTTTTAAGAGAACGAGACATTAGTACTCACCGTATAGGTCAAACTTCATTGGTTCCTCTTCAGGAATTTCAACTTCTTGTTTTTCGATAGCATATAATTTTCCATCCAAAGGATCTAACTGATATGAACCTTTAAATTTAGTCTTCCGCATGTACATAGTAAGAGCCATCACTAAACCTTCTATAGTCGTCCCTTGGTCTATAACTAACTCCCAGTTATCACCAGGAGGTTGTCTTTCTGCAATTAGTATTTTATCTTCTTGAATTTCTATTTGAGCCATGATTTGCCTAATATTAAAGGTGATTGATCTTTATTACTCTTAACTGTAAAGTGAGAGTCAAATTCCTCTATAATTAGAGGATCATCTGCAAATAGTTTTTTATAATTTTCTCTTACGTATTGTTCTACTTTTTCCATTACTGTCTTAATGTTTTACGTATTGTATAATTAGGGTTTGTAAAGAAATCTGGTATTAAGCTGCTATGAGTAGCTCTAATAGGATTAATATCTAATCCTCCTCTTCGAGTATACAAACAAGCTACCATTAACTGCTCAGGTTTGAATCTTTCAGTTAAGTGAGCAAATACCATTTCACAAATCTCTTCATGGAAATGACTAACAGTTCTATGTGAAACTATATACTTAGCTAATGATTCCGGAGTAGGAACTTCTTTACCTTCTATATTAATAAATACATCCCCCCAATCTGGTTGATTAGTAACTCTACAGTTAGAACGAAGTAAATTAGACCTAACTTTAAGACTTGTTTCTCCTTCACTTACTTCTAGTTGAGAAGCGTCTGATTTAAAAGCAGTAAAGTCAATTTGATCTAAGTCTGCAATATCAGATATTTCTTGAAAATCTTCCGAGAATGATAAATTTTCAGTTTCAAAATCAGAAGCATAAAATGATACTGTAGTATTGGTCTCTAATAATTCATCTAAATCTCTCTTAACAGTAGCTTCAATACCAGAAATACAATCTGCTGCAGTATCACCAATTTGAGTCATATTAAATGAATTAAGGTAAAGCTTAATCGATTTAGACTCAACGTGATTCTCACTATCTGATGGGCATACTATTTTTAGCATTCCAGCAACTGGTTGACCTTTTGAAGTAATTGCAGATACTTCATAGCAATTCCAAACATCAACACCTTTGAACTCTTTACCGGTCAGGCCATAACCTTCTCTATTTAAAAAACGAGGAATTTTGACAAGTAGATCAGCATTATACTGATCAGAATAACCGTCACCTCCAACTTTACCTAAATGCTTACCAGCAATTTTTACTACTTCTTCGTAATTTTTTACTTCACTCATAAATTAAATATTAATTATATACAACCCATAACCGACTAATAAGTTACAGTTAACTATCACTATATTCCATTGCTTAGCTACCCATACTTGCGGTAAGGATAATATAGCACCTATTAAGTAGGTGTAAGCTCCTATATTGTCATACTGCAAAAGATAAGGAGAAGACATGATAAATGCTGAACCCATATACCCGGTACGGTTAGCAAGTCTTTCTATTGGTGTTAATCTTCGTTCTTTAACCATAGTACGAAGTATCTGTCTCCACCATCTAGTCTCACACTTTAAACAAGTTTTCTTATACTCATGTTTAAACTTAGAGTCTCTCTTTTCTTTACCACAAACGTTACATATTCTCATTTAACAAACTCTAATATTTGTTCAATTCTTTGCATAGGAGAACCAGTAACGGTCAAATAAGGTTTACGAACTCCTTCTAGGAAGTCTTGGAAGGTATTATCAATTTTTTTTCTCCAATCCTCATTAACACTTCTAACACCATCATCTACTGAATCGAATTCAATAGGAAAGTAGATATAATGAGTATATTCACTCTTTACTCTATTCCAAGTATCCTCAATATAACTTAAAACCTTAGAGTCTATATTATCCATAAAATGAGAATAAACAACTAGGTCCATATAGCATCTATCGAGAATCATATTATAAGGTTTAAGTAATGCTTCTAAATGAAAACTACTAATAGCAAGCTGAGTCTCAGAAGTACCAGCTTCGTTAATAGGAAAGCCATATTCTGCTACACTGCGAGTAGACTCGTTAATAAATTCATACTTAGGAAATTTATTCTTAAGTAATTCAAATACAGTAGTCTTACCAGTACTACTTGCTCCTACTAATGCTATTCTTTTTATCATAAAACCTTTTTAAGTAAGTTAATCCACATATACAGGGATCTATCTCTTAATATACGAAATAAATCATCAAGTTCCACCTGAAATGCATTGAATCTTTCTTCTGCTACTACTTTTCCTTCATCTACACCTGCAGTAACTTTATGAATAACTGCTCCTGCTACAGGATACTTACCTTCATATGCCCTTACTTGAGGGTCTTTCCCTTTAAGTTCTGGATACTCTGTGATCAGACCGGGATGACCATTAAAAATAGTAAATTCATTACAAATCTCTGGAGGCATTATTCTTAACCAACCATGTAGAGTGATTATAGGATCCTTATAATACTGTAGTATATCTCTTAGTTCTTGTTCACTAGGTTTATTAGTTACTTCTATGTAGCTTTTTTCTATAATTCTAGGATCAATCGTTCTAAGGTCAGCAGGTCTTTTATTAGTAATAATACGTGTAGGCCACTTACCTAATTTTTCTGACAAGTCGGCTATTTCAGCTCCTGTCTGACTAAAAAATGCAATCCAAGTACTATCTACCATTTGTAAACCATTTAAATTTCTTTATATTATCTAAAATTATATCGGAATCTTCTACTTCAAAGTTTATTAGCTCAAATAACTTTTGAGACTCTTTACTCCATAGGCCATCACTACCGTATTTAATACCTTTAATACCGTGCACTACAGGATTACTTGTGTCTAAAGAATATATCCAATCGAAGTCTAAGTGTTTATAGAAAGAAAATTCTTGAGGTAGCCCACATCCTAATAGGTGATGAGGTTTATCTTTATTTATAACTCCGTCTGTGAGTAAGTCTCCTAGTAGCTTAACACGTCCAAGCATCCAACTGACGTACTTGTTAGGATGCGGGCAAGAATCTCTATAATAAGAGTAGTCAAAAGATATAGCAATCATATCTACATCTGCTATTTCATCCATAGCCTTATAACAATCTCTAATTTCTTTATATGTTTTACCCTGGACTACTCCTATGCTTTTACCGGGTACATCACTATGGTTTTTATACCAGTTAGCTGCTTGTTGCATAGTTTTTTCTGCATCTTCTAAAGCGTCTGGTATAATATACCAAGTTGGTCTTAATTTCTTAACCCAATATGAAAACTTATCTGCATCGAAAGCTTCTTCTAATTCAAAAATTGAATTATCTAATATAACTTCTCTACCTTTTCGAATTGCTTCTTTAAATTGATCTAAATACTCTGTATCCTCTTCAAATAGATGAACTAACGCATAATCGTAGTCTGTATATTTCTGTACTTGCTTGAATATTGACTTAGGTGACTCA
>Ga0222719_10002257_pt1 | contig 17798 bp, 9 predicted proteins | sample C33_34DmetaG_FD_165039 | JGI IMG/M metagenome (GOLD analysis project Ga0222719, IMG submission 165039) | Estuarine water microbial communities from San Francisco Bay, California, United States - C33_34D | ecosystem: Environmental > Aquatic > Marine > Unclassified | place: USA: California... | reverse complement strand
CAGGTCGTACGACACGTCCGGGTGGATCATGCCGAGGTAGCTGCCACCGGTAAAGGTAGCAACGCTAGCGCTACGAAGCGCAGCAACTTCCTTACGGACATCAGCAGCGTCAAGGTTGTCGGTAGCATCAACGGTCACACGCGAGGTGGCGTCACCGGCGTATGCAACGTTGGTGCCAGCAACAAGGAGATCATGGACAACCTGGTCCATAGAGTTCGCCATGTTGTAGCCGACAATGTTGGCAGCGTCAGCGTCCACGTTCATGAACGACTGGCCGCGCAGCTTGGCCGAAGTAACAACAGCGTTGCCGTACTCAGCAAGAGTAACGGTCACGTTGCTGTCGCTCAGAGCAACCGGGGTGATCTCTTCACCTTCGGTCAGCGGCGTAATAGCGCGGTTAAGGTCGTCATAAATGGTGAACTGGACCGATGCACCCTGGTGGGTCTGGTTCGTGGACTTAACGTCACAAACCATTTCAAGCATCGGCTGCGAGCGCAGCGCAAAGTAAGCAAGCTGCTCAAACGCGGTAGTTGCGCCGGAAGACAGGCTTCCGGTCTTGGTCATATTGGAAACGTAATCAGCCATGAGATTTCCTAATCTCTATGGCCTACGTCAGCTTAAACTGCTGCGTTCCAAGTGTACCCGTGGGCTTCCATCACAGCTTGCAGTTCTTCAGGGTTAGTTGCCTGACGAATCAGCGCGTCTAGATTGGGATCGGTAACGGGTCCAGCATCGTCTGACGCTAGCGCGATCCGCTGTTCTGCATCATAATCAATAGGTGCAGTCTGGACTGGCAGAGTTTGACTCTCTCCAACCAACCCAAGTTCACTAGCTTCAGCACGAATAGCATCAACAGTCAGTTCGCCGTCGTAGCCCCGCATGAAATACTGACCCTGCTTAGAAGCGGGATCAACACCTGCATCTCGGAACGACAACTCGCGTCGCAACTGTGCCAATTCAGCAACGGCATCGTCACCCGCAGCAGCGCGGGATTCAAGGTCACGTCGCCAATTAGGCTTCGATTCTTGGCTAACAGTTTCGGCCTCGGTAGGCGTATCTTCTGTCATATGTCACTCACCTCTAGTACGCGCCTACACCGGTGGAATGCAAGCGGAAAATGGATTGGAACGGCTCACCCCGTATGAGGGCCGATCCAGAAGTAATGGTAAGTGGTTATTTATGATTGCGTCAAGAGTTAGCGGAACCCAAACCAGTTACGCCCTGCTGGGTAGCCATAGATCCACTACGGCGTTTGCCCATGCCCTGACGAATCTGTTGGGTGCGACGCAACTGAGCAACCGATTCAGAATCAAGACCAAACTCAGCAGCAGCAAACTCAGAGCTTGACATGCCTTCCGACCCAAGCAGCGACTGAGTCAACGAACCACGACCACCAAGCCGTGCCGTAATCTCACGAGCCTGAATGTTCTGTTCAGCCAACCGCTCCGCTTGAGCGCGACTAAGACCGCCGCCCTCGCCCAGCGCACCAACCGCAGCAGCCGACAACGACGCAGCTTCTTGCTGTTGCTTCAACTCTAAATAGTTGACCGTACGCTCAGGGTCCAAGTAGTACGCGATCAACTCGCCGTCGCCTTCGCCACCAACCCCGTACAGTTCTTCCAACTGATTACGAATTTCAGGATCAGCAGCGTTCAACGCAGCAGCAGCCAGATCAACTCGTTCTTCTAGTTCGTTTACGGAAATATCGTTTCCAATAAACTCAGCAAAGTCTTCCTTGCTGTCGAACAGCGTTTCAGGCAAACCAGCTTCAGTCATTGCACGCCGATAACCCTTCTCTAGTTCAAGGTAGTCATACGGCGAAATAGGCCGGTAACCAGCAGCCTTGCGCCGCTCCATGCCCAGGAAACGTTCTTTGTAAGCAGGCTGGTCACGCAACTGAATCATCACAGAACTTTCCGACGCTCCAGTCATAGTCATTTCGTACGCAAAGTCGTACAGGTCTTCCAACCCGTACTCGGTCAACTGGTCTTTCAACAGAACCCAAGCGTCTTCGTAATCTGAAGCAGTAATCATGTCATCACTCTGATAAGCAATTCGGGCAGTAGCAGGATTTCCAAGCGGCGTAGTTTGCAAACTTAAATCGCCAGAACCAAAGTGTTTCGTCCCCCACGGAGAAGCCGCAACCAAACCGTGTAGTTCTTGAGGATTCGTACCTCGGCGCAACGCAGCGACAACATCAGTGTAATAACTCAGATTCAAAGTTTCTAGAGTAGCTGCGACGCCCTGAGCGAAGGTCTGAAAATTCTTAACACGAGCTGAGTTGAAGTCAGTTGCACCAGAAAATCCTTCACGCGTCGTTGCCAACGGGTTGTTAGCTGCACGAGTGTTCTCGCCAGTCATCCACGCCAACATTGCACGCACGTTTGCTTCGTTAGCAGGAGCACCAAGCCCATTCAAAAGTGCATGAGCAAACGCGCCACGCGTACCCTGCGCCTTGTTTAGTGCATCACCGCCAGGAATCATGCGGCTTGACCAAACATTTGCGCCAACGCAAACGAAATGTTTCGCGCTTGATCTTGACCCTGCTGGCTTTTCTGCCACTCAGGCATACGACGAGCAAACTCGCGCATCTCACCAAACGTCATGGGCCGCTGCTCGCCCGTGTCAGTAACGTAATCAAACACTTGCGGGAACTCGGTGTAAAGATCGACAGGGCGATCAAGCATCTGTTCCATCTCTGCTTCGTACGACGAAAAGTAATCAGCAACCGTAAACCCGTCGCTTAAATAGTTCGACAGCGTTGGGAACCGCGACGTAGCTTGGTCACGGAACATCATTTCCAACTGGCTTTCGCTCAGCGTGCCCCCGTAAATCTGCATCGCGTAATCCGCAGCCTTTTCGTCAGACAACGTAACGAAATACTTACGAGCAAGCGACTGAAGATCGTTCGCGCTTTGCGCCGTTGTTGACGTAGCTGACTGGTCAAGACTGTATTCGACCTCTGCGATAACAGCACGACGCAACAAAGTCGTATCAGCATGATCGTTAACCGACTGAATGTCGTACGCCATGTCAAAAATGTCTTGGTCAGTAAAGTTGCCAATCTGACCAATGTCACGCAACACGTTTTCAATGTTGGCAATCGTGTATTTCAGGATGTCGAAGCGTTCGGCTTCAGACGGAGTGTTGATCCAGTCTTCGATAAACGTGCGCGTAGCAGCCGAGTTGTCGTTGTACCAATCAGTTAGCTTGGTCAACCGGCCAATTTCAGCAATGCCCTCATCAGATGTTTCGTCAATGTTGCGTTGCAAAAACAACTCATCAAGACGGATCGTTCGCTCAGCAGACGGATCGTCAGGACGCACAGCCCGACCGTCTTCTGTCAAACCAACCACAAAGTCGCCAGCAGCGTCCCGCGCTTCAATAAACGCAGAACTCATACCAGCTACGGTGTCAAACTCAACTTGCTCTGCCGTACGGTCTTCGCCGTACACTGGGTGAAACGCAGCAGGCCGTTCAGGCTCTGTCGTGTCACGCCCATACAGCGGATGAACTGCACCCTCAGGTTTATCTTCTTGATCTTTTTCAGCTTCCGGTGCAGCCGGAGGCGTCATAAACTTGCGGTCAGCGTCTTCATCTTCAGCAGTAACAGGTTCAAGACTGCTTAGCGCTGATCCAATCTGCGAAATAATTTGAAGATCAAGATCTTCGTAAGCCGTACCTGGTTCCGGAGTACCAAGCTCTTCCAGCTTTCTAAGGTCCGCGGCAGGAAGCTCAACAGCCGTAATGGCTGCAACCTTTTCTTCCGTATTACCTGATTCAAGCGCGTCAATCTGCTCTTCGTAATATTCAACTTCGCTTTGAGAAGTCCGAAGCCCATTAATGGCTCCCTGAAGAGAATCAAACTCTTTCAACGACTCCAAGAAAGATACGTTAGGAGCATCGTCAAACTGCGCAACAAGTTCAAGAAACTCGTCAAGAGACGAAACAGTCGTGCCAGTAAGCGTCCGTGATGGAAGGCCAGGAAGTCGAATATTACCAATTTTGACGGTTTCGCCAGCAAGAAGCGCATCGAAATCTACGTCAGAGAAATTGTCGTTAATGAAATCCCGAAGCTCGTTAATTGCTTTCGGATCTCCAATGTTAGCCTGACCGGGAACAAGCAAATTCCCATAATCACGGGCATCATCACGGTCGATTAGACCCAAAGCAATAAGCGTAACGCCCAAGTTGCGGCGCGTCGTTGCAGCTTCCGTCAACGTGCCTTTACGGCGTTCCTTTACCTTGTCGACAATGCTTTGAAGCTCGTTTTCAACACTCATCACGCATTCCTAACCGCATCCAAGAAACCACGCATACGGCGACGCTCATCAACCTCACCGTACTGCTCCGCATACTCCGTCTTCACAAACTCATCAGCAGCAAGATTGACCGGCAACGCAGGACGCTCAGCAAACGTAGTCGTCAAGAAATCCATAAACTTGCGCTCATCCAACGCCGTAGGCCGACGCCCCAGCAACGTACCCAACGACTGATCTAACACCGTCGCAAAGTACGCAGCGTCACCCAACTGGTTAACCTGCTTTGTTTGAGCGACCTTTATCAAGCTGTCTAGTTCTAGATCAGATGACTCTTCGTCTTCTTGCAACAGAATGTTGACGTAGTCAGTTTCAAGCTTTAGCCCTTGAGGTCCGGAGGACAGTGCGCGACTAAACGTGGTTTCCCACGCGACCATAAACGTGTCCATGTTGAGCGTGCCGTCTTCGTTGAAGATGTCGTTGAACGACCCGTACGCACCGGTCACGTTAATAAACATATCTAGAGCAAGGTCTTGTTTCTGTAGCTCGCTCATTTCGCCCAGACGCTGAATAGCAGTCTTGCGCGTAATGTTTGTCGCGCCCTCGTCAACACCTGCACGCTTTGCTTCAGGCGACACAACCATGTTGTCGCGAGTGCCAATGATGTCAGCTTCAAGCAGGTTGGCGTACTGATTAATGTCAGCGTGCATCTGTTGCGGGTTGAACCCCAATTGTGAGTTCGGAATGTCTTCGCTCATTACACAAACCAGCCTTCAGGCATTTCGTCTTCGTCAATAAACGTCATGAAATCAATTTCATCACGCAAGAAATACTTTCGGAACAGGCGATTAAACTCTGGCCTGCTTTCCATATGGTCCTTGAAATCTTCCCAATACGTCAACAGGTCAATGTTGCTGTCAGACGTAAGAACACGGGAACCGCCAGCTTGGTAGCGTGAAATCAACTCTCGTTGAAGTTCCATTCGCGTTCCAAGATATTCAACCAAGTGCCGCGACGAAGGCCGGTTACGAATTTCTTCGTATTGCAAGCCAGCAATAAAGCCGCTGAGTTGATTACGCAAATTCTGTTGTGACTTGAAAATGTCTTCAAACTCTTTAGCCCAGTCAGGATACTTAGCTTTGATGCGCGCCAGTTCGTTCTGCCATGCAATAGCAACAGGTTGCAGATGCTTAGAGTTCAACGAACGAGACAGCCCACCTTCTTCTGCCTGGTCTTGGTAGCCGTTAACAACATCTCGTGCCAGGTTGTATTCGCGCCAACCCAACTGCAATTGCGTGTCGGCAAACATTTCACGACCTGACTTGCGTTCACGACGCATGATGTCAGAACCAGGGAAGATTGGAGTTGACAACTGTCGGTTGTATGACACCTGCGAGAATGCAAAGACTTCGCCGGTGCTGCCTAGTGCGCCAGTGATCCAGTCGCCAACAAACCTGCCGTCGCCTTGGATCAGAGTCTGGTACTTTTCGTATTCTTGTTCAGCACGAAGCGTGGCAGGAACGCCGTCGTTAAGCTTAGTAAACGTGCCGGTAGCCAAGAAGAATTCTTCGCCGTACTTATCCAAGAACTCGGTTTGCGCCATCGTGTAACTGTTGTCTTGACCCCGGTACTTTGCTTCCAACTCGTTGTACGCCTCAATGTACGGCAGGTAAGGCGACTGCCATGTCGTTGACGTAGGCGAAAATAGACCGGCACCAATGCGGAACATAAAGAATTGGTTGGCACGGTTTTCAGCTTCTAGCTGAACTTCGTTCCACATTTCTTCGTCGGAATAATCGAACGGTTCGCCACGAGCTTGCAGTTCCAACATTACGTCTTGGAACATACGAGCAACGACAGCTTCCTTGGTGTGCGTGTCGCGCACAAGGTCATCTACAGCCTTCAAATATGTTGGAGCGTTCATCTTCAACACGCGCTCCAAGAAGTTGTCAGCGTGCGGATGACCAAACGGGAACATAAACGCAACCGCAGATTCCAACGACGGGTTCGCCAACACCGCTTCACGCAACGGAACCGTGATAAGCGGACCAGCGCCAGGACTCATCTGAAGCATTGTGTTAATGCCGTCCTTAGAGAACCGCAGCGTAGCTTTCGAGTCGCGCAGAATCGGCGGAATAAACTTGTTCTTTACCGATTCTGGCATTGCGTCAAAGATCGAAATCTGTTTGCCGTCTTCATCGAACGCATCGCCAAACAAACGGAACGCTACATACTTGCGACCGTTCTCGTCTTCAAACTCGGTCAACCCAAGCGCTTCAGCTTCCCACGGCTTCCGGTACAAACGAGCAACCTGTCCAACAAACGTCGGATTGTCAACCGCAAAGCCAGCCCAACGGCCAGCAACCTCTTGCCACGCATTGAAGAACGGTGACGCGTTACCAAGCAACTCGCCCAAACGAGACTGCTCGTTCAAGTCGTACAGAACCTTCTTAGTTTCACGCAACGCAGTACGACGAGAATCCGCCTCAAGCTTGTTAATCGCGTCCTGAGACAAATTAACCATGCCGTCCTCGTCCAACAACGGCTCAATCTTGCGACGCATCTCCTTCTCATACACCGCAGCAAAGAACGGATGACGCGCCAACTCGTCAGACGGAATCGACCCGTACTTAACAAACAAGCTTTCTGTGAGCTGCGAAGCCTTCTTGCCAAGCTTGTCAAACCGACCATCACCAGGAATCGTTTCCTTCGGGCCAATGCTCTTGCCAAAGTTTTTGTAACGGGTACGGATTTCTTTAACAGCCTCAATCATCTGGTTCTGGTCAGGTCCAAGCTCAACGCCACGCAGAAGCTGACCGTCTTCAATTAGACGACCAATTTCACGCTCAACATCTTTCCACCCAACCATGCCGGACTCTGCACGAGAACGCGTCTGCGGCAGATACTGCGGCGGCAACACGTTGTCGTACTCAGTAACAATGTTGTCCGCAATAGCTCGGACTTCTTCAACACCAATGTCTTCCCAAAGACCCTTGTCACGCATGTCGTGAACCAGAGTCTTCAACAACTGAGTATCTTCAAGCAGCAAGTTAGCTAGCTCAGCAGAACGCTCAGCAGCACTACCCTTGCCCCACACAACCTCATAGAACTCCCGAGTGTTCGTGTTCGTCGTGTAAAGGTTCAACATCCGGTCAAACTTCTCACCGAACACGCTGGTATCTAGCTCGCCTGCACGACCCTTTGCAATCACCAAATCCTCAGTAATGTCAAAGACGTCCCAATCAGCACCGGCGTACTTCTCGTAATTACGACGACGCGTCTTGTACGAACCAGAATAAATAGCTGACATCTGAGCATTAGCCGACACCTCAGCACGGATCTGCTCTGCAAACCGCTGATCGTCACCCATAGCATTACGGAACGCCATGTTGCCAATCTGCAACGACGGCAACCCGGCCTCTTCCATCAACTCATCAGCAGCCTCAAACGCATTCTTAATCTTTGAAGCATTCTCAACTTCCTTGGCAATCAACGAATCAACATACTGAACGTCCGACATCATCTTCGATGCAGCTTTACGCTCAGCAGGTGTCGTTGCTTCTTTCAACAACTGACGAGCCTGCTGACGCAAGGCCGTAGCCATAGACGCAGCAGCACGCTGACGACCAGCCTTACGAATCTTGCGCTGCTTTGACATATACGACGCGTAACCCCACGCCGCACCCATCACCGGGTTACCAAACACAACACCCGTGCCAATAATTGCCTTAATGCCAGCGTTACGACGCAACCGGCGAATATCCCGGCCGACCAACACACGCTCAGCAATCAGCTTGTCAGCAGCCTTATTAACGCCATCTTTGCCAGCAAGCTTGTAAAGCTGCTCGTAATCCAACTCAGGACGCGTACGAACAATCTCCGCAGCCAACTCAGCAAGATAATCAACCTTCGGCCCCTCAGGCTTAGGCGGAATAGGCCGCTCACCACGAGCAGTACGATCCTCAACTATCGCCTGCTCAAGCTCAGCCTCCTCAGCAGCACGACGCTTCTGCTCAGCAGCAATCTTACGTTTCTTCTCAGCCTTAGCTTCCTGAGACTCCGCGTCCGCAGCCTTACCGCGCTCCTCGCGCATCTCCTGAGCCAAAGCCTCAAGCTCAGCCTCTTCAGCAGCCTCGTCAATAACCTCAGGATCGTCTTTAACACGATACTGTTCAAGATCAATCTGCTCATCAGCCTGCAAAGCCTCAAGCTGACGACGGAACTCCTCAGCAAACTCTTCAGGAGTTAGATCAGGCAGTTCCTCACGAATATCAGCAGCAATCTCGTCCTGAATATTAATATCAATATCCGAGTCGTACTGCCCAAACGCATTCTCGTCTACCCGAGAAGCACGCTCCATTGCCGCTGCATCACGAGCTTGTGCACGTTCAGAATAATCAAGCTGCGCAGCCATACGAGCCTCAGGGCCACGCATATAAACGTCTTGCGTAATATCAGCAGCAGTCGCATGGTCAAGCTTGACCAAGAAACTAGCGCCAGTTTGACCTGGATACCGATGATATGCATCCCAAGACCAACCAAACGCATCACGCGTTGCACCCTCAGGGGTAATAGCAACACCTTGTGGCGACCAATCAGCAACCCGAAAACCAATCATAAAGTCAGCAAGCTCTGACATTTCATCATTGTGAAGCTTTGACCTCAGAGCGTACTGTTGACTACGAATTTTCTTGTCAGGAAAGTCTTTCTTTCTTGGCTTTTTCCACTTTCGTTCAACATGGCTTACACCACGATCTTTCGCCCACTCCCGAACATACTCTTCAGTATGCTTATACCGCGACGACGTACCCTTAAGACGCGGCTTTGTGCTGCTTTCATAACCCGAAGTAATAACAACAACTTCGTAATCTCTAAAGAACGGCCCAAGCTGCTCGTCCAAACGATCAAAGATTGCAGCACGGTTCAACACATAATCAGAACCAGTAACCCAAACAGTCAACGTTTCTGGCGCATACAAGCGTTCTTGAAGCTCAGCAAGTACATGAGCGTGCGACGGACCGTCAACGCCACGCGACGCCAACGAATACGACCGCAACTCGCCACGCTGCAACGACTCAAGAACCTGTTTAGCAGCCGGGTCTTCAGCTTTAAGAACCCAGTCAAGGTAAAGCTCTTCAACCTCATTAGGCTGAACAGTTGCTTGCTTCTTATAATCCTCTAGAAACGCACGTTCCCGCTTAGTCAAACCATCAAACTCAGGATCAGCAATGCGTTTAGCGTTACCAAGCTTTTCAATAATAGTCTGAAGATCGTCAAGGCTTGCGTATCCCCAAGCAGCAGGCCTAATAGGTTCACCAAGAAAATCTGAGCCACGCTCAATCGTTGGCAATTCAGGCTTCCCAAGAGCAGCCCAAGGATCAAGCTTCAAAGGCTCGTCAAAGTCAGGCTTCTTGCCAAGATGACCCTTCTCATCCCAATCAAGAATTGCATCAACAACGTCAAACGCTTCCTGACGAGCAGCATCTGTCGGATGCCTGCCACCAATAGGCGAATGCAAGTTCCTAAACGGCGAACCAGGATGGTCAATATTGACAATCAACTCGCCTTTAAGACCAGGCTCAATCGGCAACGACTCTTCAACAGAAACATACGGCTTAGCCACATACGGCTTATTCCGCGCCTTACGAGCCGCCTTCCGCTGCTTACGACTACCAGTCATAGCCGGACCAGAACCCATCTTGAAATTCACCGTTGACAACTCAACAACACGAGCCGTACCCAACGGAACCTCAGGCAACTCCCACTTGTTACGCGACGACTTCACAGATTTAGGCTGTTTCGTCGTATTACGAACAAGAATGCTTTCCTGCCCCAAACTATTACGCCAGAACTTTTTACTTTGCTTACGACCAGCACGTTCAGCTTCACGCTGATTGTAAAGATTCAACGCACGACGTTCCTCGGCAGTCAACTCATCTACATAACCACTACCAGCACCAGCACGCTTAGCAAGAGCACTCTGAGCAGCAGCCTCTTCGCGTGCCGTCAACTTCACCATCGTCGTAGCCTGCTGAGCACGACGCACAGCCTCACGAGCACCGCCACGATCAAGCTCCTGCTGAGACATCTTCCTCGCAGCCTCAGCAGACTTTTGCTGCGCCTGCGCCCCAGCACGCAACTCCCGATTCAACTGGGCCTGAGAAAGAATCTCAAACTTGTCCATTTGAATTTTGCCTTGCGCTTGATTCGACTGACGACGCGCATCCAAATGAGCTTTAATTTCTGAACGACGCCTTTGAGTTCTAAGGAACCGGTCTTCATCTAGTTCAGCTTTAAGCTCACCAGTAGCGTCATCAATCATCTGCTGTTCAATAGCTTGCAGTTCTTCTAGAATGCCTTCCCATTCGTCGTCAGCAAGATCGTCAAAGTTCTGAACAAACTCACCATCTCTAAAAAGTTCGCCACCAAACAACTCGTCAACTTCATCAGGAACATAAGTCCCAATGTCGCTACCAATCCGAACCTCAACTGGCACATTCGGCAGCACCGGCCCCTGATAAGGATCAATCGGCGCACTAAAATCAATGCCCTGCTCCGATTCCAAATCACGCCGAATTTGATCACCAAGATCATACTGATCCGCAACCTCGTCAAAGTTACGCAAACCATGCACCGCAAACGAACGACGCATACGCGTAAACGCCGGATTGAAATTAGCAAGCGCATTCAACGTGCCCAAATGAGCCATGATGCGAAGCTGCTCATCCAACCCCACACGCATCGGCCACTTCGGCGTCAACAACACCGACGCACGCCAAATAGCCATCGGGTTTTCAAGAATTACCTGACCCTGAGCAGCCACTTTACGCGCATAGTCGCCGTACTTAACACCGCTATTCTTAGCTTCACGCTTCTGAGCCAACTCAATCTTGCGTTGAATAATGTCGTAACGCGGAATAACAGCCGAGTCTTTAATCTGGCTAGGCGACATCGAATGATAAATCAACAACGTGTTGGCGTTCTCATCCTTCGTAAACTGCAACGCGCCCGTACGGTCTTTGCGCTCAACAGCATTGTTGCCAACCGCAACAACCCGGTCGCTTTCTTCCTTCCAAACAGTTTCAGCAGCTTTGTACTCGTCAGTCATTGAACGAGTGTTGGTGTCAATAGCTTTACCGTCTTTAGCAGTCGGAGCTTTCTCGTCAATCCACTTGTTAATGCTGCCAACCGTGGCGTTAAACAACTCTTGTGCTTCGTCAATGTTGCCTTGCAAAATCAACGCTTGGAACTCGCCAATGCGTGCAGCAACTTCGTCTGCTTGACGCCACTGCTGACCAGCAATGTTTAGGCGGCTTGCTGCGGTCATCATTCGTTCAAACTGAACAATGGCCGATTCGTTCCTAAAGAAGATGTGAGTGTGCGAAATGCGTTCCGTAATCATACGGATGTAACGGTTTTCGCCACCAATCGTGTTGGGGTTCCGATACTGAGAGTACGCAGCGTTCTTGTTCTTAATAACCTCGCGATGCTTTGCCAACAACGTTTGAGTACGCGTACCCATAGGCAGCGTGTTAAGAGCGCCTTTGCCTTTGAAGTCAATGCCGTTGCGCCATGCAAGTTCGTCGGCAGTTGAGCCAAGCAACTGCTCTAGACCGAGCAACTGGACCCTGTGATCCAACTCGGACATAGTCCGGGCAAGGTTCGGGTTGATCTTGTAATTGCCGCGTTCTGGGTCCATGTACAGCGACTTGCGCTGCGACATAATCAAATGATCTTCAAACGCAGCAAACAACGCCCAGTCAGTATCTTCCATCAAGTGTTGAAGATGTTTAGCTGTTCGTTTTTCTTGGGCAGTTAGACGTTGCCCTTCAGGCACAAGCTGTCCCTTGTAGCCACCGTTTTGGACATACCTAGACAAACGTTCGCCTTCAGCGCCTGTAAGGATGTCGTGTAGTTCTGTGATTTCAGGAGCAATGTCGTCCCATACTGAGAAGTCGCCTGCCATAAGTCGGAAGGATCGTTCGCGTGCTAGCCGGGTTTTACCGTTAGCAACCATGCGCATTACTTCGATTGGCAGTTTGCGACCGCGTGGTCCAAACCCTTCGCGCAAAATGCCGAATCGTTCATTACCGGTAGTAAACGGCTTTGCTTGGATAACGTCTTCGATTGCGTTCCATTCGGCGCTGCGTAGACCGTTATCGACGCGAGCAGCAACGTACTGTTGCATAATGCCTTGACGGTGAATACGTTGTGCGTCGTTCTTAGTCAGGAAACCAAGCTTGCCAAGTTGATCGCGAGTGCGACCAGCAATCGTTGTTGGACGCAGTCCAAGCTTTTGAACTTCAGACATGCTGTCGGGGAACACCCGAGTCGGCATAGCTTCGCCAGTGCGTGGAAGCAGCCTGCCACCAAAACGTTGCGGCGTCGCAAACGTGCGACCAATCTTGCTGCTGACGGCTGCGCCTCGTGCTACTTTGACTGCGCCTGCGCCAGTCCATGCAACCGGGTCAATAAACTCCTGAAAAAAGTCAAGAGTGCCCGACATAAGATTAAACAGCGGGTCGTCTTTGATAGAGTTGTATTCTTCTTCGTCAAACGGATCAATCATCCGAAGTGCTGCGGTTACAGATTGACCAAACGTTCGTTTGTCGTTGATTGTCCAGGCACGAGCGTACATGCGTGGGTCAAACCATTGCTTTGGCCCGTTTGCAATGCCTGCGTTAATAACAGTAGCTATTGTGCCTAGCGGACGGTCTACAATTTCTTGGATTGTCCAGTCCCATGCGCCAAACAAGGGGTTGACAATGACGCGGCCACCGGCACGAACGCCTTCGGGCAGCGCACCAATAATGCCGCCACCGATACCTTCAGGTCCAAACAAGCCACCAACAACGCCGCCAAGCAAGTCTTCTTGAACAGACCCGTACACAACTTCGGCAGCTTCGCCAAAGTCGCCAGTTGCTAGTTCGCGGGTAGCACGCAGCGTGTCAGTAAGAAACCCGGCTGAGCCACCAACAACGTCAGTAGCTCCATTGTAAACCTTGCCGATTAGATCAAGCATTAGTCCTCGCGGATAATCAGTTCGTCTACGTTGCCAACAAATTGCACAAGTTGACGTGCAGTACGCTTTGTAGACGGCGACGCGTTAGGCAGCGACGCAATAGATTCAATGTACGGCAACAAGTTCAACGCTTCACGACGCTGCGCAAGCATCTCCTCTTTCTGGTTTGCATTCTGCAACCCAGTACCAGGAGTGTTAATTGACTGCTGCGGCATTTGCGACGGCGAATGAATATTAATTGGCTTTGGGCGCGGCGGAGCAGGCTTTGGCATTGCAGCATCTTCAGACGCTGCAATCATTTCTTCCTGTTCCTTAGCCTTGCCGTACTGCTGCCCAGTAGCAATTTTACGAGGACGAACCATTAGAGCGCTCCCAACAATTGACGAAGATCAGGCTGCGGTGCAGGCTGACCACCAGCCTCAGCACCCATACCAGGCTGTGCCAAACCAGGCTGTGCCGCAGGTTCACTCGGTTCAACCGGAGTTGCCTGCCGTTCCTGCGCTTCTTCCTGCGCCTTAGCTACAGCTTCTGCAAGATCAAGCTGATCGTTGCGCACAAGCTCCATAATCCGAGCAAGATCACCAGGCGGCAACGCACCCTGCGCAGCCTGCTGCTGCAAACCAGACAACAACGACTGCTCCAACTGCTCAGCAACCACAGCGTCGCGTTCCTTCTCAACATCCTCAACAAGAGGATCAATTCGCATAAACGCTTCCTTCGACATCGTACCCATCGCTAGACGCTGACCGCCAGCAATAACAAGGTTGTTAATGTCGGCACCAGCCTGCGAGTACGACACATGATTATCGTCGCTTGTAAAGTGCTTGTTTGGCGTGTAGTCAATCTTGCCCTTAACCTTGCCCATGCTGACATAGAACGACTTCGGCTTGTTACCGGCATACGCCTTGCACTGCGCAATCGCAATCCGGTTCTCTTCTTCAAGCGCACGAGCAAGCATCTTCTGCGTTTCCTGCACCGTAAAGTCCACCACAGCAGACAGCACAGCGTCGCCACGACGACCAGTACGAATGTTGCTGGTGGACTCGCCGCCAAACTCAGCAGGGATACCAGCGGTCAAACGCTGAGCACGTTCCAGCCGATCGATAGCCGGGTTGGTCATAAACCCTGGCTGCATCTGCATATCGCGCAGCGTACCGCCACGCACCACACCAATCTCGCCAGTCAACCCATTAGCAGTGTTAACAATCTTTGGCTGTTCGCCTGCGTTGCCGACAAGCCAAGTGTCAGGGAACACGCCCTTCTGCACAGCCAACACCTCAAGCGCCATCAGCTTTGCTTGCTGCTGATACATGCCAAGAATGCCGTCAAACTGGCCTCGGGACTGGTCTAGCGAAATACGCGACGCAACCACAACTGGACAACGACCCGTCGGGTTGTACGTCCGTTCAAGTTCCATAACAACCGGACCCTGGTCAACGTGCGGGCTGTTGACTGCAACAAGCACGGTGCATTCGTGGTCAACGTATTCCAGCATTTCGACCTGGTCGTCAGGTTCGTACTGCATGTGGCGTGGTCCGCCCATTAGCTGCAACGCAGCAGCAGGGTAGAACTGGCGCACCCAGTCCATTGGACGTTCGTACGCAAAGATGCAGTTTTGTGGCGTCATGTCTTCAATGCCACGAGGGTTAGCAGGGTAGGCAGTCAGCGGATCGCGAGCGTGCCACTTTGGCACTCCGCTGATCGGACAGAACCGGATTTGTGTGATGGTCTGCGAGTAGCCAATAAGATGACGGGCACGTTTGGCAAGCTGCAAATCCATCGTGGAATGCTGCCACCAACCGAACATTGCCTTGCGGCGAATCTGTGCGTGTTTGCGTGCGGTCTTTGACGTGTCATCAGACGGCGGACACACAATATCTGGTAGCACGGACGCGACACGCATAGCGGTCTGGTCCAAACCTTGCGCTAGCAGGTTGGCAACAGCAGCAGATTCGGTAGAATCAATTTCAGGTAGCGGAACAACGATGTCGCCGTTGTAATGGTCGCGAATGTGACGCATCCGGTCCTTAGTACCGGAATGCGCGTTCTTGCGGCTGTAGTAAATATCGACAATTTCTTCGGCGGACTTCATTCCAAATCTAACCCAACCACGACGGACGCCACTGACGTACGGATTCTACTTCTGGAGTATGAATCTTTTCAAGATTGTGTTCAAAGAACCACTGTGCCATGACACAGTCATCCGTTCTAGAACCCGTACCTTCAGGATTCCACTTTGTAACTTCGTTTACAAGAAGTAGCGAGTGAGGGCGCGCTGCACTTCCTTGCTTACCTGGCAATCGAACCCGTCCAGTTCGGTATAGAGGGGCAAGCATCTGCACGCCGTACTTTGGGTCGCCTTTGTTTTTTGAGTGCGTGTAGTGCGGAACCAGTTCCACGCCGCGCGTAGACGCCCACCTGCGGAAGTGGTCGTATTGGAGAATGAATTTCTGTGCGGCATTGGCTTCAACGATCCAGTATTGAATTGGGGTTCCCATATCATTTGATATTTGCCACCAATCCTCTGCGATACCGGTAAACGTTTGTTGCTCATGGTTCCAGTCCAAGAAAGATGGAGCATCCATCTTCTGACGGTAGGACTCCAAGAGGTAGCGATAGTTTGAGTCTTCAACGTAGGCCCAGCATTGCAAAGCCCAGTAGTTTGACGGTGACGGGTCAGCAGATGCGACAATGAGCGGGTCGGACGGCAGATACATGGGCAGTTCCCACAAGTCTCTGTCGTTGTCCCAGCAGCCAACGTGGTCTACTCCATCCTTGCCCACACCGCCACTAATCCAAACAGGATCTACGAGCACCGATGACGGGTCTGCGTCTTCCTGTTGGTACAGGATTTCGTAACGGTCAGGAGTTTGGGCTTTGATGTGGCGGACTCTGCGCCACGGCAACCGTCGCGGGTACAGCAGGCACCCTTCTGGGTACGGTTTGGCGTCCATACTGTGATCGCCGTCGCAACGGTCGTCGTAATGGACTTTGTATTTGAGATGATGGTACTTGGCGTCTTCAAAATCAGCGGAGGGGGGTGTTTCAACAGGAAAGGAGGTATCCCGTTCTGGGTTCTCCCCAGACACCATGCCCCCCTCCACCATTTCGTCCTCGTCAAGCGGAGTTTTCTTGTCTAACGCGTACCGGTAGATGTCATCTGACGACATGCGCTGTCCGTTTAGGATAAACAAGCCGCCTGGTTCAAGTCTAGTCTCGGCAACTTCGTCCCACCATCGGTACATATCGTTGCGGGACTCGGAGTTACGCATTTTGCGTGGGTCCCACACGTCGTCCCAAATAACGAGGTCAAATCGGCCACCCAGGAAGCCTGAGTCCATGCCGAAAGCGGACCATGTTGGCTCTTTTTGCGATAAGGGCTGGTCGTCGGGCTGCAAAACGGTGAATGCGTCGGCGCGCCAGATTTCTTTGGCGTCTGGTTTGAACGCGCCAAAGTCTTGTTGCATGGTTCGTTGTGCATCAACGGCCAATCCTAGTTTTTGGTCGTTGAGTTCGGCGCGGGCGACGTGCTCGCGTTCAAATTCGGCCCGAAGTCGTCGTGTGTACCATTCGGCAAGGCGTTGTGTTGATGAGCCGATCATTCCGCGGAGCGCGCGGTTGCGACAAGTGGCAAAGGCGGGGATGACTTTGGCAAAAAACGTAGATTTGCCGGAGCCGGGGGGTGCGTTGATGACGATGTATTCTTCTTGGGGGCTATCAAGGAGCGCAAAAATGCGTTCTGTTGCTTCCATCTGCCAGGGTTGCAGGATAATGCCGAAGTATCGGAGCGCGAATGCTTCGATGTTTTGGTGGGCTTCTTGTACTTCGGGTGGTAGGTCGTCAAATGCGGGGATTGTGGATACCCCGATCTTGTCGACCTGTTCTTTGGCTTGCATCCAGGCACGGGTGGATGTGCGGCCTGCTTCGTTGTCGCGGGCTGAGTGGTAGTTAACGCCTGCTTTGATTGCGGCTTGGCGCATTGATTCGCCGCCGCGACGCAAAATCAGGTATTTAACCCAGTCATCCGCCGTCGCATGTTTACCGGACGGCATGTTGGCCTCCTACTTGCGGCCCCTGTTTGCTTTAACTGACTTCTTCACAAGCTTGCCGCTCTTTGTGTGATGAAGGTCCTTGCCGCCCTTGCCCATCATGCCCTTCTTGCGGCGGCCAGCAGCCAACTCGGCACGATACTCACGACGTTTCGGCGTGTCGTGATACTTCTTATTGCGCGCATTGTGCTTCTTACGCTGCGCAGGGTTCTTGTTCATTGCCTTGGCAGTTTTGCCAGGCGATTTAGACTTTCGCGGTGCCACGAGACATCACCTTCTGAACAACAGCAGCAATCATCGCCAACGTCACACCCGTCTTACTAGCCTCCTGCAACACAGCAGGATCAACAGCGTTGGTCAAATCGCCCCAATTCATAGCGATTGCACACGCCGCTGTGCCCTGAGAAAACCACGCAACCGCGCGCTCCGCCTCTTTCCTCAAACTAGGCATAACTACCACTTTTCCTT
>Ga0222719_10002255_pt1 | contig 17808 bp, 25 predicted proteins | sample C33_34DmetaG_FD_165039 | JGI IMG/M metagenome (GOLD analysis project Ga0222719, IMG submission 165039) | Estuarine water microbial communities from San Francisco Bay, California, United States - C33_34D | ecosystem: Environmental > Aquatic > Marine > Unclassified | place: USA: California... | reverse complement strand
TTTGTCTTTAAATGATTGCATATGATTGATACCAAAATTTTAAAAGCAAAATATTTATGGTGCCGACGGAGGGACTTGAACCCCCAACCCCCTGATTACAAATCAGGTGCTCTACCAGTTGAGCTACACCATTTCTTATACTTATTATTTAGTATGGAAGCGGTTTTAAAGCAATAGGCAAACTCTTATTCATTACGTTGATAAGCTTCTTGGCACAATTATGGCACAGGAGGAAGACATGGCTAGTATTACAAAACGACAAAACAAGTGGCGAGCACAAGTTCGTAAACAAGGATATCGTTACTTTTCTAAAACTTTTTTTAGTAAGGATAACGCCATTCGTTGGGCACGGGGAATAGAATATGAAATGGATGCAGGGCGGTATACATTACACAATGGTGAAGATTATACTCTGGGAGAACTTTTAATAAAATATATGAATGAAATAACGATTTTTAAAAAATCGAGGATAAAAGAAACTCAATGTTTACAGAGATTAATCAAAGAAAATATTTGTAATACACCTTTATATAAGACCACTATGAATGATATTCAGGCCTATAAGAAGAGGCGATCCAATAGTCCTGTTGCCCTTCGTAATGAAATTATTATTATTCGTCATTGTCTCAAAATAGGTCGGTCTGAATGGGGATTAGATTTTCCATCTATAGGATGGGAAGTGACATCTTTACCTAAAAAACCTACTTCTAGAGAGAGACGAGTTTCTGATGAAGAGTATAAGGCTCTTTATGAGGCGTCTAAAAAGATGCGACAACAATATATTTGGCCTGCTGTCTCTCTTGCAATTGAAACAGGTATGCGTAGAGGGGAATTATTAAAATTAGAATGGAAGAATATTAATTTAAAAGATCAAACAGCTCTTCTTGAAGATACAAAAAATGGAAGTGATAGGTATATTCCTTTAAGCCCTTTAGCTTGTCAGTTACTATCATCACTTCCTAAAACTTCAGAAAGAGTTTTTACAGTAAGCGAAAATGCCCTTCGTTTATCATGGGAGAGATTGCGAAAAAAAGCTCATATCTATGATTTACGCTTTCATGATCTTCGTCATGAAGCTTTATCGCGTTTTACGGAAAAAGGTTTAAGTCCTTTTGAAGTAGCGGAGATAAGCGGCCACAAGCATTTAAACCAGCTACGTGCTTACACCCACATGAATATAAAAAAATTAATTGATAAATTATGATTTTTAGAAATTAGCGGTTAGTATTTTCTCAGCAGGAGGAAATATTATGAAGAAAGTATTATGTGGTTTAGTCTTATTTTTAATTATGACTGGTAACATAATGTCATCCTCTTTACCTAACTGTCAAAAAAAACAGTTATTTCATAACTGTTTTGGTACCCATACATTTGATGATGGCGATACTTACATTGGAGAATGGAAAGATATTTCTAGGCATGGACTAGGAATTGAAACTACAAAAAGTGGTTTAAAATATAGTGGTGAATGGAAAAAAGGTTATAGAGATGGTCTTGGGGTCGAGATATATCCCTCGGGTGGAAAATATGTTGGTGAATGGAAAGAAGGTTTTTGGGATGGGAAAGGAACTTATTATTATCCTAATGGCACTATACATTCTGGAGCATTCAAAGATGGCTATATGTATGGATTAGGTACCAGAATAACTCCTAATGGAAAAAGAAAAGATGATTATTATTTTGCTACCGATACCGTAGAAGATTATTGTAAAGATCAGCGTTTTACCAAAAAAAATGAAACAAGTGAAGAATGTATTATTAGAATAATGGATGAGATTAATAGAGATAAATGAAAAGATTTATAAAGTTCATAAATCGTATATTTTTATATACTTAAATAAGGTATCAAGGTTCTTTTTTTTAATTTTCCATAAATAATCATAGCCACTTTTTTTAGTATAACTTTTCCAATTTTTTCCTTTTTCCCAAAGTACGTAATCAAGAGTAATCTAATTTAAAAAAATTTAAAGTTTTTTATTAATAAAAACAATAATTTGACAGGCTTAAGAAGAATCGTTAGTGTTTTATCAATTAGGGAAAATTATTATGTCAAAAAAGAAATTTTTAATAGGTTTAGGTTCAGCTGTTGCAGTAGTCGCTGCAGGAGCAATAACTAGTCATGCTAGTAATGTATATGAAGAACAAACTGGTAAAAAACTTCAAATTGATAATCCAATATTATCTGAACTTTTGATGGAAAATAATGAAAATAACAATGATGCTATCCAGTCCGCTGGCCATAGCTCTCATTCATCTCATGGTTCTCACGGCTCACATTCTTCTCATAGCTCTGGTTACTAAAATTGTCGTCATCACTGAACTTTGATAGTCAGTGCACTAGTCTAGAAGCAATTAAGAAAGCTGCTTATGTTTTTTCGGATAGATGTGCATTAGATATTTCTGAAAATGAAAGCAGTTATATCTGTAAGATAATTCCTAAAAAAGATTCTACAATTGATAATTATGAAGACTTTGAAATTGAATTTCGTAATGAAGTTTTAGATCAAGAGTTAAGAATTGAAATAGCAAATAAAACAGATGGAGTTAAAAATTTAATTCTAGCCTTTGCTTTTTCAAAATCTGGACTTTCCGATAATGGCTAAGTTTAAAAAGCAAAATTTTTTTGAAAATACAAATGAAAGTTATGAGCTTCTTCCCTTTCGTTTTGCACGTATCAATGGAAGAGTTTTACTTACAAATTTAGTAGGAGAATATTTCTTTACGAAAGATGAGGTTCTAAAGAGTTTAGTAGATGGAACCCTTCCAAATGATTCTGATGACTATTTAAATCTTAGATCTTTACATTTTATTTGTGACGACCAGACACAATCAGCTAAACAATTATTGGGAATAAAAACACGAACAAAGCTCTCAAATTATTCCAATCTTACATCTCTTCATATGTTTGTAATCTCTCTTCGGTGTGAACATAGTTGTCCTTATTGTCAGGTTTCAAGACAATCTGATGATAAGCTTGCCTTTGATATGTCCTATGAAACTGCTTCAAAAGCAGTTGATTTTGCACTGTCAGGACCGTCGCCAAGAATAAAGATAGAATTTCAAGGTGGTGAACCATTATTAAATTTTGATACTCTTAAATTCATTGTGCATGATGCTAAAGAAAAAAATGAGGCTATTGGGAAGGATTTATCTTTTGTAATTGCAACAAATCTAGCTGTTATTACCGATGAAATTTTAGATTATTGTAAACTTCATGATATAGAGATTTCCACATCATTAGACGGGCCAGCATCCTTACATAATCATAATAGGCCAAGACCTGGTAACAACAGTTATGAGTTGGCAACTGAAGGAATAAAAAAAGTTAGAGAAAAGCTTGGCTTTGATAAAGTGAATGCTCTAATGACAACAACAGATAAGAGCTTAGATGATCCAAGAATAATAATTGATGAATATTTAAAACAGGGATTCTCTGGAATTTTTTTAAGACCTTTATCACCTTACGGATTTGCTATTAAAACTAAAAAATATAATGCCTATGGAAGCAAGAAGTGGTTTGAATTTTATAAGACTGGTTTAGAATATATATTAGAAATAAATAAATCAGGTGTTCATTTTAGAGAATTCTATTCTGCTACAATTTTGAAAAAAATACTTACACTCAAAGACCCCGGTTATGTTGACCTTCGGTCCCCAGCAGGGATTGGTATTGGTGGTATAGTATATAATTATGATGGCAAGATATTTGCCTCTGATGAAGGAAGAATGCTTGCCGAAATGGGTGATAATACTTTTGAAATTGGAAATCTTGCGACAGATAATTTTAAAGATGTATTTTTAAGCGATAAACTTCTCGATCCTCTTGAACAATCTATGACAACAAGCGCACCGCGTTGTAGTGAATGTGCTTTTGAGCAATATTGCGGAGCAGATCCTGTATTTCATTATGCTACTACAGGGGATTTTTTAGGGAAAAAAGCAGAATCAGATTTTTGCTACAGAAATTATAATACTTTTAGTTATTTGTTGGATACCTATGATTCCAATTTGGAAACCCGTTCTATTTTTGAAAGTTGGATAAACTAATGCTTCAATTAAGAGGATCCACAAAAGATTTTCATTGTGACTTTATCGGTCATAAAATGCTTATTATTTCTGATGATAGTAGCTTACCCTTACCCCTTCGTGAAAAGTATGCTTACATTCTTAAAGAAAATACAGGTACTAATTTACCAGATGGTTTTGGTGCTTATATATCGCAAAATGCATCAGTTTTTAGTACTTCTAAGCATAAGAATTGGTTCCATATTCCTCAATATATGGATTATATGGAAGCTGGGGATATTATTAACTTTAAAGATGATGGAAGTATTTGGGCAATCTTTAGAAGTAATGCAAAATACAATACTTTTTTATTAACCGAACGCTGTAATCATTATTGTTTAATGTGTTCTCAACCACCAAAATCTAAAGAAGACTCATGGTTGCTGGAGAGAGCTATGGAAGCCATAGAGTTAATCCCTCGTGACACAGTACGTATGGGATTTTCTGGTGGTGAGCCTACTATTTATGAAGAAAAGTTAATTGACTTAGTAGAGAAGTGTCGTGGCTACCTTCCACAAACTGCTATTGATATATTATCTAATGGTAGAGCATTCTCTGATCCTGAATATGCAAGACTTTTACATAAAATAGATCATCCTAATTGTATGATCTGTATTCCACTTTATTCAGATGTACCTGAAATTCATAATTATGTTGTTCAATCTGAAGATGCATTTGATGAAACAATTCAAGGTATTTTAAATTTAAAAGCTTTGAATCAAAAAGTAGAAATTAGGATTGTCATTCATAAGCAAACAATAGGACGACTTGTTGAGACTTGTGAATATATTTCTCGTAACCTTCTATTCGTTGATCATGTTGCTTTGATGGGACTTGAAATAACTGGATTTACAAGGGCAAATTTACCTGATTTATGGATTGATCCTTTTGACTATAAGGATACTCTGAGTCAGGCCGTAGCTGTCTTAAACAGAAATAAAATAAATAATTCTGTTTATAATCATCAGTTATGTACTGTTAACCCAGATGTTGTGGATAATTATGTTCACTCAATCAGTGACTGGAAAAATGAATATTTAGATGAATGCAATAAATGTTCGCGTAAGCATGAATGTGGAGGTTTTTTCTCATCTCAAATTCTTTATAAACATAGTGATCATATAAAGGCTTTTTCATAAATGTCTGAGCGAAATTTTATTTTAATTTTTTCTTTAACACTTCTTTATCTTGTAACAATTACTCCATTTGGATTTTTATTATATGCAAAAGATTTGTTTAAAGCCCCAATTCAAGTTGAGATTGAAGGAGGAAGAAACGAGGGAAGTACACCTAGGACTTTTGTGTTACCTGCTAATCCTGCAGTCGCCATTGAGCAAGAGCGCAAAGAGAGAATAAAACAAGATGCATCATGGATGATTGGGTGTTTGGTGAAGATGAATGATCAAGGCCATCACTTTGCCAATATCGAAGACATAACTAGTCATGAGGTTCTGGTTGAAACATTGTACTTTCAATATAATAATAATTTAAATCCATCGGGAATAATTGATGAAAAAACAAGAGAGTTATTACAATGTTGAAAAAATCTGAAAAATTTCTTGTATTAATCAATGTTGTTGCTGGCTTATCCTGTTTGGCCCTTGCAGTAAAATTTATTGTAGCACCTTATGCCGTAAATAATTTTTACGGAGAAGAATATAAAGAAAAAATGTTTATCTGTGATAGTGCTATGCGCAATCATTTAATAGCAAAGAATAGAGTTACAGTTGAAAAATCTATGGAATCTTTAAAAGCATTAGAAATGTCTGTAGTGGGATTAGTACATTGTCATGACTATGATAAACTAAGAAAATTTATGATTTCGTGGGGGGTTAGTCCTAATGATCTATCTAAATTAGGTCTTGAAGCCATAGAAGAAAACAATACACATATAGATACATTTATAGAGACTCATGAATTTAAATATTAAAACTTTTATTTTTTGCTTAATTTTCCTTTTTAATTTTCATGGCAATTTGAAGGCTCAGGCTAGCAATGTTTACAAAGAGTCCATTATTAAAGAGAGGGCCAAAGCATCAGGTTATGACTTACCTTCATCAACGCATATTCCAGTAGATGAAAATATGGCAGCCATTGGCAAAGATCTTTTTGAAAGTGAAAATCTTAGCTTAAATGGAGGAGTTGCCTGTGTTAGCTGTCATTTTGATAAGGCTGCCTCCGGTGATGGATTACCAAATGCTATAGGGATAGGAGGAGATGGTGAAGGAATATCTCGTTATAAAGCTGGTGGTAAGGTTGTTCCTAGAAATACCCTTGCCCTATGGGGAGTAGGAGGAAAAGGTTTCTCAACTTTTTTCTGGGATGGAAGAGTAAGTAGATCTGGTGAAACTATTACAAGTCAATTTGGAAAAGATACACCAAGTGAAGACCTCCTTATTACAGCTGTTCACCTTCCTGTTGTGGAGATAAGGGAAACTCTTCAAGAGGACTATGTGGTAAAAAGCTTTAAAAAAGAAACAACAAGTGCAGCGGATGAAATTTATAAAAGAGTTGTTGAAAATTTAATTGTTAAAGAACCTGCTTTAATGAAAAAACTAGCAAAAGAAATTGGCGTGAATTTTGAAGAGATAGAATTTATTAATGTTGCAACAGCGCTTGCACATTTTATACGTTCAGAATTTAAATTAAGATCATCAAAATTCAGTAAGTTTTTTGAAGGTAAAACTTCTCTTAATGAAGATGAGTTAAATGGGGGCTTACTGTTTTATGGAAAAGGTGGATGTGTGTCATGTCATAGCGGACCATACTTTTCAGATTTTAATTTTTATACTGTTCCTTTTCCTCAATTAGGATTTGGAAAAAATGGGTTTGGTATTGATTATGGACTTTATAATTCTACGTTCAATCCGAAGGATCAATATAAATTTCGCACCCCCTCTCTTCATAATGTCTCAAAAACAGCACCATATAGCCATTCTGGGGCAGTAATGTCATTGGATGAAACAATACAATATCACTTTGATCCACTGCAATTTTTTGATGCAAAAAAAATGACACCACTGCAAAGGCATCAGTATAATAAATATCTTGCAAAGAGTGATACAAACGAAGTTGTGCAATATTTAAACGATAAAGAGGTCAGTCAAATAGCTTCGTTTTTAAAAACATTAGATCTGGATGAAAATGAAAAATAAGAAAATAAAATTTTTATTTATCTTTGTTATAGCTTTAGCTTTAGTTGGATATTTTATTTATTCAAATGAACAAAAAGAAATTATAAAAACCTCCACTGGCCAGATTGAAGTAGTTAGCTCTAATAAATTTTGGAATAAGAAAGAAAAGAAATTCACTATGATAGTGATGGTAATATTGAAAAAGAGTTAGTTTTTATTAACGATATTCAGGAAGGATTTGAAATCTACTATTTTCCTAATAGCCAACTGAAAGCAAAAATTCAATATAAAGATGGTGTTAAAAATGGATCAATGGAGTCTTGGTATGAGGATGGATCATATTTAGGTTTTGCTGAGTTTAAAGATGATCATCATACAGGTATTTCTAAAGCCTGGTGGCCGAATGGAAATTTAAAGGCTGTTGGAAATTTTAAAGATGGGCATCAAAATGGATTAGAGACGCAGTATTATTCAGATGGAAAAAAGAAAATTGAGGGAGAGTTTCTTGATGGTATTCTTCATGGCTTGGAGAGACGATGGTATGCAAATGGCCAAATTATGGCTGAAATAAAATATATCAATGGTGAAATATCTTCCGAATATACATTCTGGAATGAGGATGGAGAAATACTTAACGATATTGACCCTGATGATTTTTTAGGAGAACGTAAATTTCAACATTAATTTACTAAAGTACGGGTCGAGGAATGGTTAAATTTTTAAAAGTATAGTCGTCTTTCTTATAATACTTTCAGTCTTTCTTGGTAAAGAAATGCCTATTGAGAATATAGCCTCCAAAAGCATTATTGAAATAGTTCCAAACAAATATCTTTATACTGATACGGATCAGCAACAAACTCTTCGCAATAAACGCTATCTAGATTTTGTAAGATTAATGTATCGCTTTGCTAAATATAAAGAGCACCCTTTTCCTGAAGCTGTGGCTATACAGGCAAGCTATGAATCACGATACGGTGCTTCAGACATAGCCCGTAATGCAAATAATATCTTCGGTATAAAGGCTCGTAAAAACAAAAATGGAGTTTATGGCCCAAATGTTTATAGAGCTATAACAAAAGAAGAAACAAGAGATGGTAAAGAAGAGTATCTCTATCAAAATTTTGAATCCTTTGAGAACTTAGAAGAGAATTGGATCGCTTATATGCGGGTTATTAATAGAGATCGCTATATACGAAATGGTCTAAGAGAAGCAAAGACCAATAAAGAATATATTACTGCACTAAAGAAAGGTGGTTATGCAACAGAGGATGATTATATTGATCACTTAATCCTTATTATTGGGAGATATAAACAATTAGGGTCCTTTCAGTAATTTATTTTTATAAAAGTATGAACACTTTTAACTGCTTACCCGTCTATTAATTGTAAAACAATTTTAAACATTAAATAGGAGAATATTATGAAAAAATTTTTACTTAAAGCGACAACTTTTTCAGTTGTAGCATTATCTTTAATTATATCTTTAGAGGCAGAAGCATCAATTTATGTTCAAGACCTAGGTGGAGGCACAACATATTATTCAGGTGATTTAAACGGATATTCTATGGACCTTGGAAATGGCACAACATATTATTCAGGTGATTTAAACGGATATTCGATGGATCTTGGTGGTGGTTTAACATATCACAATTTTGATTAATTTAGATATAATAGTTTTGTCAACGAAGAAAGCGTCACTTTTTAAGTGACGTTTTTTTTATTTATTGAACATTAAATAAAATGGTAGAAAATTAGGGTATTAATAGAGAATATAAAAATTACTTGTTATTAAATTCATCCCAAGTTCCTCTCTTTAAAAAGAATACGGTCCAAAGTAAGGATATTATTCCGGGAATAGGTGCCTGTGAAAGGAAATAAATTATAAGCAAAATCCCAGGCAAATAAAACAAAGCAAAAGTTATTAAAATCATAATATATTTATTTTCATAATCTTTAAGCTGACCAATTAGTATTGCAATAGAAAGGGAAATAATTAATGCAACGAAGGGTCCTCCAAGTATTCCCCACAATATAATTAACTCAAAAGTATCCATAAATATTCTCTTACAATAAATCTAATCCAAACTTATTTGTTAGGGCTTTATGTAAACCTTAAATAATTAAGAAAAAAAACCAAATAGCTGTTCCAAAAAGAACCCAAATAATAAAAATTATATCAATTATAGTTAAAATTAATTTCGGAATACTTTCCCATATTAATTTTACAAAATCCAAAATTAAGTGAAAAATTTCTTCTAAAAGATATAATATTACTGCATAAATAGGCTGATTTTCTAAAAGTTAAAACAATTAGTATTTAATATATTTAAAAAATGTGAACACTTTTAACTTCTCAACCGTCTACTAATTGAAAGACAATTTAAACATTTAAAAAAAGGAAAATAATTATGAAAAAATCACTTATAACAGCATTAGTACTAGTAGGCGCAATCTTTGTTTTATCATCAGAAAGTGAGGCTCGTAGCCCTTATCTTGTATCACCTGATGGAACATACTTAGGCAACTTAAGCTCAAATAAATTTGATCCTAATTCAACATCTAACCCATTTGGCCAATATGGTTCAAAATTTAGTTCTAAATCGATCAATAATCCATTTGGCGCATATGGCTCAAAGTTTAGTAATAGGAGTGTTAATAATCCATATGCAACTCAAGCACCAAGAATTTATGGAAGGTAATAGTAAATAATAGAAAACTATAAACTAAAATAGGCCAGCTTAATTAAACTTAAGTTGGCTTATTTTTTAGCTCATAATTATTATAAATTTTATAGTTTTATAACTAACAACCTTAATAGATTAGAAATACTTTTTGTGGCATACTAATTTTTTTGAGGAAAAATTTGTCAGCTTTAAAATTACATAAATTCTTTATTTTTATTCCATTTTTAATCCTGGTTTTTCTCTTTATATATCCATCGTCATCCATCGCATCAAAAGAAAGTATATCCATTGAAGAGGCCCAAAAGCGTTTTAGACTTTATCATGATTTTAGTGATGAAGTTAAAAATGCTTTTGAGTTAGAACTAAAGAACGGAAATAATGAAATTGTTTCTACCCTTCGGACTCTTTTAATACTTAGAGGGGAATATTATAAGGCATTATCCTTAAGCTACGAGGCTTCGCTTAATAAAGTATCCTCAGAAGATATATTTCTTATGATTTATGCCTATCATACGAAGTCTGGCAGGAGTTTTCCTTCCTTTCTAAAAAACCCTAAACCTGACCAATTATTAAAATTTAATCAAGAACATCCGCATATATTTGAAATTGATTATATTGAAAAGAAAGCTAAAGAGGTATTTGAAAGAGATGATAGTAGTAAGGCAGATGTAGCTGATATATTAGCTATGATTTATATGAATTTACCTTCCGATAATCTTAATTATAAAAAGCTAATATCAAAAATTTCACCGTATTTAAAAATTGCTGCTGATAATGGTAATTTTATCTCTGCATCTGTTTTATCATCTATGCTTTTCTATGAATGGGTTGATGACTTTTATATTAAGGATAAAAGCAAATTAAACACACCTGATTTTTATTTACGAAGAAATGAATGGGATAAGTATAATTTGATTGCGGCCAATGCCGGTATTCCGGAATCCGCTGCATTAAGATCTGCTTCAATATTTGGCAGATTTTTAGAATCAAATGATTTCAATAATGATGTTTGTAAATGGTCTAGTATAGCTTCCAAATTATATAGTGACGAAAAGGTTGAGAGGCTCTTTGAACCTTATATGTTTAGTGAAGAATTAATAGAGACTTTAAATATTGAAGGTAATTCTTTAACAAATATTGCAACATGTATTTTAGTTAAGAATAAACATGCGCAAGGTAATTTTTCTGATGCCATTAGATACCTTGAATTAGCAAAAAAGCTAAATGCATTTCAAGCTAATTATACTTTAATGCAATTATATCTCGGTTTACCTGGCTTTAGGAGCCCTCAGTTGGCACTTAAGGAAATTGATCAGATTTTTACTATACTAAAAAAACAATTAAGTACTGACGAATTAATTTTTCCTTCAAGTTATAAAGATTTAGATTGGATTGATAATCACTCAACTCGATTTCAAAATATTGACCCCGCCAGATATAAAGGGCTTTTAAGCTTATACCATTCAGCTGCAGTTGCTTTAGTAGGTACTCCAAATATCTATGAATTAACAAATTGGTCCGTAAATTCAGTTCCAAATTATGGTTTAGCATATGTAGGTTTAGAAGATTACTTTAACTATAAAAAAGATGAAAATTATAAAGTAATAGAAGATGCAAAATCAGATTTTCAATTAGGAATTGGTATTTTAGATAAACTAGTTGATGTAAAAGATGATGCTCAATCCTATCTTATCTTAGCTAGGCTTTTTAGACATGATGAAAGGCTTGATAAATATATAAAAATTGAAAATAAAGTTTATCTAAATGAAATGTTAGCTCTAGAGGCGGCAATAACCCAACTTACTAAAAATCCATCAGTTTCAGAAAATCACAATGTCTTTGAAGCATCAGTTGAGTTAGCTAATATTTTAATTGAAACCTCAGATGATGAATTATTTTTTTTAAATTTAAAAAGAGCATCTTTATTAGCCGATAATTACCGTGAGTATAGTTTTTCAAAGATATATAAAGCAAAATTTTTGAGTTTAACTACGGCTGCATATTTATATGGCATAGGAACAGAGGTGGATTATTATAAGGCCTATAAGTCCGCATTAGCTGCATCAAGTTTTGATGTAGATTATAATGAATTTTTAATGAGAAATAACTTAAGTAGACTGGTTGATAATGTCTTATCTAAAGCAGAAGTAATGGGAATTAAGAGATCCGACATCATAAATTCCTTCTTACCAAAAAAGAGAATTGCTTTAGTTGTAGGTGCTTCAAATTATACTAAAAACCCTCTTAAAAATCCTTTGAATGATGCAATTGATTTGTCTTCAAGGTTAACGCAATTTGGATTCGATGTTTCAACATTACTAGATCCAACTTATGATAGTTTTAGGGATTCAATTCGGATTCTTAAAGATAAAATAAATAAAAATAACTCCAATGCTGATGTAGTTTTTTATTTTTCAGGACATGGAATAAATTATGATAATTCAAGTTGGCTTCTTCCAGTTGATGCAAAGATTGATACTCCTAAAAGTATTATTGAATCTGGTATAAATTTGAGACAAATAATACGCTCTTTGGATGAGGCAGAAACCGGTTCTAAGATCATTATTCTTGATGCCTGTAGGGATTTCCTCTCAAGCAAAGATACCTCTTCTTTATCTAATGGCCTTGATTCAGAAAAAGCTCCAAGCAATATGATTATTGCATATTCTACTGACCCTGGAAATTACTCTATTGATAATATTGAGGGAGAAAATAGTGTTTATACAATGGAATTGCTTAAACAATTAAATGGTTTGAATACATCATCTTTATCACTTTTTACAGCCACCCGGAATCAAGTCTTGAAAAAAACAAAGGGCAAACAAACACCATGGGAAACATCTTCACTTACAGATGAATTTAATTTTTTAGAAAAAGAAGAGAAGATAAATTTTAGAGAATTTTTTGAATAATCACTTAATATTATCTAAAATGTAATTATCGCGAATCTTGCAATACTCTAAGTTTAGTAATTGATTATTATCTAAGCCACGAAATTCTATTTCAACAACCTTACAGATATCACTCTTCCCTTCTTTTACAGATAAGATAAGTGAATTCCCGCTTCTTCCAAATTGAGCGCTTTGTTTGCTACCTACTTCAAGATCATTAATATCATCAAGAATAGTTGATAGATTTTCCGTAATTTCTTGTAAGTCAGTTGCTAAATAGTCATCTGCAATATCAAAAGATTTATACATAGAATAAGGGTTATTTGGGCCTTCAGTTAAAAAAGAAGATCCAATAAAAACTCCTATCACTAAAGTAGCAGCCATCCTTAAACCACTGCTTATAAAATTTGGATATTTATCTTTAAGAAAGGAAATAGATTTAAAATCCTTTATTGAAAAAATCTTAGCTTCTTCTTTATGACTTTCTGTATTTTGATTGATTAAATTTTGAATTTTTTTTTCATAACTTGAGTCATTAAAAACAGTTTCATAATTTTTTATAATTTTTTCTTCTATATTTTTAAAATTTTCAAATTCTTTTTTTACATAACTTGTTTCTTTGAGAAGTAATTTAAAATCCTCTTCCTGTTCAGCTGTAAAATCATCTTCAAGAATAGAGATCATTAAAATTTCTAATTCTTCTCTTACATTGACTGGGAGGTCTTGAATTTTATTTGCCGTTAAAAGTATATTTTTATTTTTTTCTATCATTTAAACTTCACCAATACATGTTTCGAGTTCTTTGAAAATTTCTGCTTTCATTCTCCTAACTGTCCCGCTAGGCATATTAAGTTTTTCTCCTACCTCGTTTGATTTATACTCTTGAGCAACAAGAAACATTATTTCTTGTTTTTCTTCTGTGAGTTTATTAATACAATCATATAAACGAGTGGGATCTTTGGGAGCTTCTACAGACATTATTACCCCCTCACCATCAAGATCACCAGGTAATTCCTCAGTTTTCTTCCTTTTTCCGTCTATAAATGTATTTTTCATAATACTCAATGCATAGGCCCTCTGGTTAGGATGCTCTAGAAATTTATCTTTATTTTTAAGTAATTTTTCTAGTGTATTTTGAACTAAATCAAACGCATCATCTTTATTACCTCTTGTATGACCTAAGGCTCTAGGCCTAAGAATATTTTTCTCTAAATCATACAAAATATCTCTTAAATTTTTATTCTTCATGTATTAGACGATCCAGGTTGAAAAAGTGTTCAAAAAATTATTATACACATTTTAAAATCTTTTTTTCTTTTTTCTGAACACTAATGAAGTTTACCTCGTTTATCTAGTGAGCTCAATTTTACTAAAAAGGAAAAATATAATGGAACAAGATCGATTAATACAAATATGCTCATGGTCATTTATAGTGTGGCTTAATTTATCTGTTTTAGGAGGTAATATTTATGCACAAATTCTTTGTTTTATTTCTGGGCTTATATGGTTTGCATCCTGTTTAGTAATCAAATGGTAGATAAAATAAAAAAACAATTACCTAGTAAAGACGAAACAATAGACGAACGACTTTTTAGGGAATGTTGTGTTACCCCTGTTCCACAAGATCATCCAATCTATTCTAGAGGTGTCTCTATTAGATTTTTAAAAAAAAGGAAAAGACAATGAACAAAAATGAATCCAAGAATAAAGGAACTATTATGCAAAGACTTGAGACAATGGGTTTTAAAACTACCCCTAAAGATCATCCAGTTTACAAATTGGGCCCCTCTATTCGCTTTGTAAACAAAAGACCATTGAATAAAAAAAATGGAGAAGGTGATGAGTAATATTAAAAAAATAAATATACCTCTTAGTAACCGTGCTCCTAATGTAGAAATTGTTGAAAGTAGATTAAGGATCGTTAAAGATGGTGATGAATTACTTTTTAGCGAGGAGGAAACTGAATTTCTCCTCTTTAAGTTTGAAGAGTTAAAAAACTCTGGAGAGTCAAAAAAGACTATAGACGATTATGTCGCAAATTTTCTTAATCTTCATATATATTTAAGATCTTTGACTGAAGAGGATAGAAATCTTATCTTGGATTGTAATATCGATGGTGAAATGAATTAGTAAGGGCAAATACTTTATGAATATTAAATATATTTTTTATACTCTTCTTACCTTTCTTTTTTTAACCCTAAATGTTCAAGCTAAGGATTGGAATTCTCAAACCTATTCTATCACTGATGGTGATACTCTTAAGCGTGATGGTATTCGTTATCGTTTAGAAGGAATGGATGCACCAGAGATTAATCAAGTTTGTACTCTTAATAATCAGGATTGGGAATGTGGATTAGCAGCAGCTTTATATCTAGAGCAATTACATGGAACAGAGGGATTTGAGTGTGAGGATCTAGGGCAAGATCGCTATAAAAGAATATTAGCACGATGTTATATCTTAAAAGACGATAATCGTATGGATATAGGAAGTATTATGGTGAGAGAGGGATATGCTTTAGCTTATAGAAGGTATTCTAAAGATTATATTGATGAAGAAGAGTTAGCTAAAGAGAATAAAAGAGGGTTATGGAGAAGTAAGTTTATAAAACCATGGGAATGGAGAAGGAATAAGTCTAATAAGAGGTAAATCTTATAGAATCATATAAAATAATAGGTAATCACCTGCTTGGGTACTTAATATATACTTAATAGGGAATAGATTAGGTTAATAGATATACTATATATATAACCCCCGGCGGGGTAGTGACGCCAGTCTAATGAAGGAGTTTCAATTTGTCAAATTACAAGCCCCTAAAATGGCTGTTAACCAGTATTAAGGGCGGAATTAAGCCAAATAAATATTTTCTAAATTTCGTGTTTTTAAGCGCTATATTCATGTTTTGTTCCCAAAATTTACATGCCGAAAATAAAATAGATCCAAAAGAAATTAATCCTCTAATATTAGAAAAATTATCAGTATGGATATCAGACACTACTAACTTTGATGATATTGTAGCTATACAGCTTGATAAACAATTTGATCGCAATAGGTTCTTCATAGGAGGTGATAGAATTTATTGTGGCGATAATGAAGAAAATAAGAATTGTATAACTTATTCTGAACGAAGCGAATATGGCGATACTAGAGCTTTTTTTTCTTATAGTTATGTAGGCACCATACATAATGATATTCATGTGTATCGTATATTTGAAAATGGCGGAGGCAGTCTAACTTCAAGAACAATTATGTTTGTTCGTATCGTAAAAGATTTTGGTCTTGATATAGATTATTCTACATCATCTAAAAGTGAGAATGATGAGGATGAATATAATCTTTATTTAGATGGACGTGAAAGACACCTTATTTATAAAGTTGGAGAAATAAGTGTTGGCTATAATGAAAAATTTTTAAAATTAGACGGTAATGATATTGTGATCGGACACTATAAAAGTAAGTATGACCCCTTAGAGGACACCATTAAGGTTTCAAGAATTATTACAAAATTTAAAGATAATAATATTATGGTCATTGAGGAATGAAGTTGTTTAAGTTTTTATTAGTTTTAATTTTTCTTCTTTGTTTTGAGGGACAAAGTAATGCCTCTGTTTTTAAAACCCTAAAACATCCAGTTGAAGAAAATCCCCCAGTACAACTTAATTTTAGTTACACCCAGGGTTTTGAAGACATAATGGTGGTTGGCACTTTTGAAATTCTTGTGGTTGGGGATATTTTAAATCACATTACAGGAAAGGCTGACATACGATTTATATCATCTGAGTTAGGGATACATATAAATATTCAAATTGATAAAGATTTTGCCTTACCACCATTACAACATAAATGTTTGGAGTGGTATAGCGATCAATCTAAAGATACATGCCGCATTAATTTCCCAATTAAATTAAATAAACCAGATCCAGATTTATCAAAGTACGAACCCATAAGAATATTTGATATTGATTTTGATGGTGATGATGAAATCATTATTGGAACCTTTGGTGGGAATCGGGGTTATCAAAAATATCAAATTTATGAATTAGAAAAAATAGATAACGTGTATGAAGCTATTCCTACTATTTCTTTTCAAGGCAATGCAGAAATTGATATAGAGCAAAAAACACTAACGAGTAGGGTTAGTAGTGATGTCTGTACTTCCACAGTAATAACCTATCAGTCAGATGGAACAGGTTTTAAAGTAATGAAAAAAGTTGAAAGAGATTACTTTGATAAAGATAATCCTAATCAATGTTTAGAAAGAGTTAGTAAGGATTTAATAATAAATAATGATCAATTATCAAGTGACGAATGGGAAGAGTATAAAAGAATAAACAAAGCCAAGAAAAAAAATGCACTTGAACCATCTCCATACCTATTTCCTGATAATACTGAAAATATATATAAAACTAGAGAAGACATATATAGAGACAGAAAGGAAAAAGAAAAGTTATGTGATAGAAATAGACTTGATGCAGAAAAAGTTGGTAAACAATTTTCTGACCAAGATTATGAATTATGTCTTATAAGCAGTAAACAAGAGTGGCAGAAATGATAAAAATATAATTATAGATGCTTTTCTCCGGGCAATTGTAATTAGATGCCTTTTATAGAGTCATATAGACTCACTCAGACTCATTTAAACTCTTTGAATCTCCTAGACTCCTTAAATAATAATCCCTCCCTGTGACTCTCTATGAGTCTTAAAACTGGTTAACACCTAAAGCACACATTTTCTGTCCTTATTGTTTATAGATATCCCCTACAGGGGCAGTGGCCCATACCTCCATGATTCTTGGCACAGTATTGGCACAATGCGCTTGTAAAGGAGAGCAAATCTTGCAATTATTCATTGAGGCTTACACACAGTGAATATTAGAAAAGGGCAGGGTTTCGCTATTAAGAAAATTTAATGGTGCCGACGGAGGGACTTGAACCCCCAACCCCCTGATTACAAATCAGGTGCTCTACCAGTTGAGCTACGTCGGCAATTTCATTTGAGGTTTATACATTTATTTATCGAAATTTCAAAGGTTTTA
>Ga0222719_10002250_pt1 | contig 17815 bp, 17 predicted proteins | sample C33_34DmetaG_FD_165039 | JGI IMG/M metagenome (GOLD analysis project Ga0222719, IMG submission 165039) | Estuarine water microbial communities from San Francisco Bay, California, United States - C33_34D | ecosystem: Environmental > Aquatic > Marine > Unclassified | place: USA: California... | reverse complement strand
TTAATGGTTACTCTTATGATGGCGCAGGAGCTTCTTTTGAACTTTTAGCAAAAAATATTCTAGACAACGTTCCTAGCTTTTTTACTGTTAAAGATTATTCTATATCGATAAAAAAAGATCGAATATTAAATGAAGAGCCTTTTAATTCTGAAGCTAAGGTTATTCTTAATGTTGATGGTAGAGAAATTGAATCAACTGGTCTAGGTAATGGTCCAATAAATGCGCTTGATAAAGCATTGAGAAGTAACTTAGGTATTTTTGATAAATACATAAAAGATTTAATTTTGGTTGATTATAAAGTTAGAATTTTAAACGGGGGAACAGAAGCCACGACAAGAGTAGTAATTGAGTCAAAAGATTTAGAGGGAAAAAGCTGGTTTACAGTTGGTGTTAGCCCAAACATTGTGGATGCTTCTTTAAATGCTTTGATGGACTCAATTCAATACAAATTGATCAAGGATGGAGCTCCGCAGCCTAAATAGAATTAAATTTTTCATGTAATGACAACTCTTCTAAATCATTAACAACGAATAAATTTTTAAGACTTGAGAATTTTATATTTTTATCTTCATTTGTTCTAATAAACTTATTTTTTTTCATATGATCAAGTAGGTTCACAAAAGGAGTCCAAAAATTATTAGTATTAATTAAAAAAATTGGTTTTGCATGTTCGCCAAGTGCAGCGCTAGACAAGACTTCTGTTATTTCATCAATAGTTCCAATTCCCCCAGGCAAACAAACAAAAACATCAGATAATTGAATCATCTTTTTTTTTCTATCGATAATATTTTTTGTTCTTATAACGCTATGATATTCAGAGAAAATTATTTCAGGATCATCAAGGTATTCAGGAAAAATTGAAATTATTTTTACCCCTTTTTTATTTGCTGATTTTGCAGCTACACCCATTAGTCCAAGAACCCCACCTCCATAGAGAAGGGAATAATTATGCTTTAATAGTATATCTCCAATTTTATTCGCTTCTTTTTTATAATTAGAGCTTATCCCATCCATTGATGCACAAAACAAACAAACAGTTTTCATATTTATTTATTTGGGTGATTCTAAAGTTTTTAAAAATCTTTTATCAAAATTAAATTTTTTTTCTTTTAGATGTTTTGGTAGAGCTAGCAATGTTGGTATTAGAAATAAGGTTAATAGGCTTGAAAAACCAAGTCCCCAAATTACCGCTGTTGAAAATGGTACCCACCAAGCAGACATAAGACCCCCAACTTCAACACTTCTTCCAAACCAGTCAATTGTTATTTGAAGTGCAACCGGTGTTAAACCAACCATGGTAGTAGTTGTGGTTAATAAAATAGGTCTTAATCTCTGAGCGGCTGAATGAAGTATTGCCTCATTTAAATTTTTTGCATCATTTTTTAATCTATTAAATGTGTCAATTAGAACAATAGAGTTATTAACTATAATTCCCGCTAAAGATACGATACCAAGACCACTCATTATCACAGAAAAAACTTGACCTGTTATTAATAAACCAGTTAACGCTCCAACCGTAGAGAGTACAACTGTTGATAAAGTTATTGCAGCTTGATAAAAGCTGTTAAATTGGGTGAGTAAAATTACAAACATTAGGAATAGAGCTCCAAGCATAGCTTTGCCTAAAAAAGCTGCTGACTCTTCACCATCTTCATTGGTTCCAGCAAATTTTATTTCAACATCATTTGAAAAATTTTGATCATTAATCCAATTACCAATTTCAACATTTTTATCAAACGGAAGGATTTTCTTACCTGTAATAGGATCAATCATCGTATTTGCTCTTATTTTAAGAATTCTAGTTCCATTTGATCTTTCAATCGATGTTACTTTTTGCTGAGGCACTCTTTTAACAAAATTTGATAATGGTATAGCTCCTTCAGGAGTAGGTATTCTTAATTGATCAAATTGCTCTAGCTGGCGATAGTCTTTTGGGAATCTTACCCTTATATCTACCTCATCCTCTGAGTCGTCGGGACGATATTTATCAACTAAAATACCGTTTGTAACTAATTGAACAATCGAACCAATGATTGAAACATCAACTCCATATTTTCCTGCTAGTTCTCTATCAACATTAATAATCCATTCAATACCAGGAAGCGACCTTGTGTCGTCTACTTCCATAATTCCATCCATTGATTTTAGCTTATTACTAATAGAGTTTGTTACTTTTGTAAGTTGCAAATTATTTGATGAGGTGAGCTCAATTTGGATATCCTTTCCGGATTCAGGCTTTCTCTCTACTTTATATGCCTCAACTATAACCCCTGGAAGTAAGGATGTTTTTTCTAAAATTTCCTGACGAAGAATGTCTGCATGCCTTCTTTCGTGAACAGGCTTTAACTCAATCATCATCATAGCAATTTCATCGCTTCTGCTTTCACCATCACTCATGATCATTTGTTCAGCAGATGCTCCTCCTATTAGAGTTGAGGTTGTTTTAATTCCATCTACAGTCCTAACAATATTTTCAACATCAAGAGCAATATCAAGCTTTTGACTGGGCGATAAATTGCCTCTTGCAATTATATGAACAGTCATTTGATTTGTATCCCCTTCAACAGAATAACGAGCACCGGCATTAAAGCTCACATAAAGATTAAATAGAATTACAACTATTCCTATTGAAGAAATGATTGTCAAAATAGGTTTTTTAATTAATTTTTGTAAAATATCGATGTAAACTTTAGTGAATCCAGAAAGATTTTTTAAATCGAATTTATCATTTAATTTTGCGGAGTTTTTTTTCTCAGTTTTGCCAAAAATTGATCCCATTACAGGTATAAAAATTAGAGCTGAAAAAAGAGATGATACTAAAACCAAGCTTACCATAAATGGCATCCATTTCATAAATTGACCAGAAACCCCAGGCCATAAAATTAAAGGAAGAAATGCTGCTAGGGTTGTTGCTGTAGAAGATATTATAGGCCATATCATCCTCTTATATGATTGTGTGTAGGCATCTAATCTACTTAAACCTTCAGCCATCTTTCTATCAGCATATTCAACCATAACAATTGAACCATCAACCAGAAGCCCAACCGAGACTAATAAACCAAACATAACCATCATGTTTATATATCCACCAGATAAAGCTAATAATGCTATTGCCATTAAAAAGGATGTTGGAATTGAAATTCCTACCATAAGAGCTGAACGGATTCCTAATGCCCCTATCACTAAAATCATTACAGATATAATAGCGTTTGTTACAGCCGCCTGCAGAGATTTTAACATTTCTAAAATGTAATCGGAGTTATCACTTGTAAAATTAATTTCAATATTTTCAGAGAGGTTTTCAATATATTCTTGAGCTTCAATTCTAACTTTTTCATTTATCTCAAGAACATTTTCTCCAATTCTTTTTTTTACTTGAAGCGCTACAGCTGGTTTTCCATTTACTCTTGCATAGGATTCGGTGTCTTTATAGGTTTTTCTTATTTCCGCTACATCACCTAAAGTAACAGCTCCATCACCTTCTGAAAATATTACTAAATTATAAACATCTTGTGCACTCTCATAAACTGCAGGGACCTTAATGGAAAATTTTCCTTGCCCTTTGTCAATTGAACCTGCGGCCACTAAACGATTATTTCCTGTTATTGATCTAATAAGATCCATAAGTGAAATATTATAGTTTTCTAATTTAGATGGACTTACTAAAATTTCCATCAAATCCTCTCTATCTCCAGTTACTGGTGCTTCAAGGACTCCTGGCATAGATTCAATTTTTGTTTGCAATCTTTTTGCATGGTAAAATAATGTTCTATCAGGGACATCGCCTGATAGCGAAACAACTATTGTAGGAAGTTCTGCCATATTAAATTCTAGCACTGCTGGTTCTTCTGCATCTTGAGGAAGTTTTGACTTAACCATATCCACTTTTTCTCTTACATCACCCAATGCTTTATCTTTATCAAATTTAATATCAAATTCTAAGAGTACAGATCCAAAACCATTTGAAGCAGAACCATTCATTTCTTCAATACCTTCAATAGTTTTTAATTGATTTTCCAAAGGCTTAACAATTAGACGTTCAGAGTCTTCTGGTGATATTCCTTGATGAGGAACAACAACATAAATAAACGGGATATCTATATCTGGTTCAGCATCTTTTGCGATGTTAATGTAGGTTAATGATCCTGTTGAAATAATTATTATCATCAGGAAAACTATTGTCCTTCTAGCCTGCATTATATAATCAATAAAATTAATCAATTTAGGGCCTCAAGAGAAAAATTTACCTTTTGTCCTTCAAGAACAAATTCCTGACCGATTGTAATTAATATGATATTTTCAGGTAAACCAGAAACCCATATTAGCTCTTTTTCATCTCCAATAATTTCTACATCTGAAAAGATAACCTCATTATCAGAGTTAATATGTCTTACACCAATTTGTCCTTCTGAATCTAATGTTAGAGAGGAGGGTGGTATTAAATGAGCTTTAACTTTATTAGTAGGGATAAATAACTCAGCAGTAATTCCGTCTTTAATTTCAAAGTTTGAATTATTAATCTCTAATTCAATTCTAAAAGTTCTTGTTTTACTATCAGCTGTTTTTGAAACATAACTGAGTAGACCATTTAACTTCTCACCAGTTGAGAGAACTGCAAAACCTTGAATACCAGGTTTAATTTTTTTTATTTCTTTTTCAGAAACCTGACCTATTACTAATATTGGATCATAATCGACAACTTGCCCGCATGGCATTCCAATTGTTAAAAAATCTCCTATTTCAGCTAAATTATCATTAAAGAAACCATCAAAGGGTGACCTTATGTTTATATTTTCCAATTCCTCTTCCATTTGAATTACTAAAGCTTTTGAGGCATCATAAGCAGCCTTAGATCCTGCTGCCTTTGTTTGTGACCTATATCCTTTTTCAACTAATACTCTCGAGGCATCCCACTCTAATTTCTTTTGAAGCATTAATGCTTTTGCCTCTTCTAGTTTAGCTTCTCTTGAGTCTTTAGATAGCTTACATAATATTTGATCTTTTTTAACAAATTCTCCTTTTTTGACAAAAATTTCTTTAACAATGCCATTTGTTTCTGATGCAACCATAACATTTCTATTTGATTCAGTTCTTCCTTGAATAAGAACATTTGACTGCTTTAAATTTGATTTAATTTTTTTTGCTTTAACTTTAATAATTTTATCATCATCATTATTTATCTTAAGAGAATTATTATTGCTCGAATTAGTGCTGTTTTGAAAAAAACCCGATAACATCCACAGCAATAATGCTGATAATACAATGATGGCGGTTTTAGTTGTTTTGTTCATGATTCTTTTATTTTAATATTGTTTTAAACGTAAAATTGATTTTAAAAAAAATGACGTTGGCGTCATTTTTACAAATTGTATACATTTATTACTATTGTTTTTCAAGGGTTTTAATAAATTTTTAAATTTTTTATTTTTCTATAATTAAAAATTTTTAAAAAAAAATAATTTTAGGGTTTATTATAATACATATGACTGCTAATAATTTTCCCTGCTATTTTTTTTTTGAAACTAAAATAGCAAAAAAAAGGGGAATAATAATAAATTTAAAGTAATTTTTATTTGATAATTTTTAGAGTTTTTGTAAGCTAATGATTGTCAAATTTGATAATTATAGAGAGGACCAAAATGATTATAAATTTTCATTTTAATAAAAACACAATGTTATATCTATTACCAATAATCTTTGTGGTATTAGCATTAACTTTTTCTGTGAACGCTCAAAAGGAGATAGATCCAACTAGACAAATGGATCCAGTTAAATCACTTTTGGCCCAATCAAATAAAGATGGTAAAGTAGCTCAAGGTGAAATTGATGTAATTGATGATGCTACCAATGTTGTAGTTCAAGAGTTTAGACAGAACTATCAGCAACTAAAAGACCTAACTCAATATAATGACCAATTGGAAGTCTTGATCGATAGGCAAGAAAGAAAAATGGTCAGAATTGAAAAAGATATTGCCAGCATAAGTAGTTTAACTCGTTCGGTTATGCCGTTAATGTTTAAAATGATAGATGCGCTTGATAGTTTTGTTGAACTTGATGTTCCTTTTTTGATTAATGAGAGAAGACAAAGAATTGCTGGTTTAAGAAATTTAATGAATAATCCAGATGCTTCACCAGCTGAAAAATATCGTAAAATATCAGAAGCTTATGAAATTGAAAATGAATATGGAAGAACAATTGAAGCATACACTGGAAAGGTAAGTCCAGATGATGATAGAACGGTTAACTTTTTAAGAATTGGTCGTAACTCATATATATATCAAACGCTAGATGGCGATGAAGCTGCTGTTTGGAGTAGAAAGAATAATGGCTGGAAAAAGTTAGGTGGTTCATATAGAACGCCGATTCAAATGGGTATTCGTATTGCTAACGAGCAGGCAGCACCAGATTTAATGGTTATACCTCTAGAAATAACTGCGGAATAAGGGAAGTAAAATGACAAAAACTATAAAAAAATTGAATCTATTCGGTATTGTATTTTTGGCTATCTTTGCTTTATCTACTCTACCTGTTATTGCAAAAGATGATGTTGAGGAAATTCCAAAAGAAATAACCTCATTAAATGAATTACTTCTAAAAGTTCAAGAAGAAGCCCTTTATGATAGTGAAGAAAATAGAGCAAGAATCGCTAAATTTATGGCTGAGAAGAGTACTCAAGACGCAGTTCTTCAGGAAACTCTGGCAAACTTAAAGGTTCAAGAGGATAGAGCTGTTCGTCTTGAAAAAACATTTGATGAGAATGATGTTAAATTAAGTGAACTTGAAGACTTAAAAGCAGAAAGACTAGGTGCTTTCGGTGAACTCTTTGGTGTTGTTAGGGGTACTGCCAGTGAAATGGGGGCCCAAATTAAAGAGTCAATCATTAGTGGAGAATTGCAAGGTCGTTCTGAAACTCTTACAGATTTGGCTAAGTCAAAAGCCTTACCTTCAAATGAAGAGCTTGAAATGTTGTGGTATCACCTTCTTGAAGAAATGAATGCTCAAGGAGAAGTTAAACGTTTCAATGGTACTATAGTTGATACTGATGGTAATTTTTCTGAAGAAGAGGTTGTAAGGGTAGGTCCATGGACAGCATTTGATAGGAAAGGTAACTTTCTTGGTTATCTTCCGGATGATGAAAGGTATCGTGTTCTTGGTCGTCAGCCTCAAGCAAGATTTTTAGACCTTGGTGATAATATCGTTGATGGTGACAAAGGTGATATTGTTAAGGGCGCTATTGACCCATCTCGTGGAGCTATACTAAGCCTTCTTATTCAAACTCCGGGTTTAAGCGAAAGAATTGGGCAAGGCGGTGTTGTTGGTTACATAATTTTAGGGTTATTAGCTGTTGGACTTGTTCTTTCCATAGAAAGAATATTTAGATTAACTATCACTGCTAGAGCTGTAAACGCTCAAGCTAAAGATGTTGATAATCCAAAAGACTCAAATCCTTTAGGTAGAGTTTTAGGCGCTTATCATTCAAATAAATCCGCGGATGTTGAAACATTAGAATTAAAACTTGATGATGCGATATTAAAAGAATTACCATCTTTAGAAAGAGGTATTAATTTTATTAAATTATTATCTTCTGTAGCACCATTACTAGGTCTGCTTGGAACAGTTACAGGTATGATTGTTACTTTCCAAGCTATTACTCTGTTTGGTACAGGTGATCCTAAATTAATGGCTGGTGGTATTTCACAAGCGCTTGTTACAACTGTTTTAGGTTTAACAGCTGCTATTCCTCTAGTTTTATTACATTCTGTTGCTCAAACTAGAAGCAGATCAATTCAGCAAATTCTTGACGAACAAAGTGCTGGATTAATTGCTGAGAGAGCGGAATCTAATTAATATTAATAATAATTGATTTTGAGGATTTAAATGGGAGACTTTCTTCTAAAACTTATAAGACCAGACCTAGCTTTTAGTAGTATTAGGGACTTCTTAGAGCTTGGTGGAGACGTGCTTTTAGCGTTAATGCTAGCAACCTTTGTTATGTGGATTTTGATAATAGAGCGTTATTGGCATTTTGCTACAGCACATAAAACTATTGCTAGTTCTACAATAGACGCTTGGAATAAGCGATCTGATCATGATTCTTGGTACGCTAGAAGAATTAGAGAAAGACTTATAAGTGAAGTTAGACAATCAAGTCAGAGAGGTTTGATATATATAAAAACATTAGTAGCAGCAGCTCCTTTGCTAGGTTTATTAGGGACTGTTACTGGTATGGTGGAGGTTTTTGATGTTATGGCAATTACTGGATCTTCAAACGCCAGAGCTATGGCTGCCGGTATATCTAAGGCAACATTGCCAACTATGGCAGGTATGGTAACATCTTTGTCGGGAATATTTTTTATAGCTCAAATTGAATCTAAAACAAGAAAAGCGATTGCTAATGTAGAGGACGAATTACCTTTATCATAAGGTTAAGGAGATAAGGAGAATATAATGAGAAGAAGAGTAAGAGTAGAAGAAGAAAGTGAAATTAATATCACACCATTACTCGATATTGTTTTTATAATGCTTATATTTTTCATTGTAACAGCAACCTTCGTAAAAGAATCTGGTATTGATGTAACTCGACCGGACTCTGAAACAGCTCAACAGCAAAACAGAGTTGGTATCTTAATTGCTATTAGTGATAAAAATGAAATTTGGATTAATCGACGTATGGTTGATATGGATGCCGTTCAGGCAAATGTAGAAAAACTTCATGCTGAGAATCCACAAGGCGGTGCAGTTATTCAAGCTGATGAAAAATCAGAAGTTGGCTTAATGGTCCAAGTTATTGACGCTGTAAGGCTCGCAGGTGTTGAGCAATATTCAATTGCTGCTTCAGAGAAATAGGATACATAAGTTGAAAGAATTAATAGAAAAAATAAAAAATCAGATTAACACCATTTTAGATATTAAGATTGGTGATACAACTGTTAAAGGTTCATTAAGCCAAATTGATAGTAGAGCTTCAGCTATTCCAATTGCTGCAATTATAACAGTATTTTTATTTTTAGTTATGCAAGCACTTGTTTCCAGCAATGAATTTGATTTAGGTGAAGAAACTGCGAGTATTAATATTAGTTTTTTAAGACAGCTTCAGGATACTGAAACACAAACAGCTAAGAAAAAACCAAATAGACCTGAACAAGAACAAGAACCTGATCCACCAGAAATGGATATTCCTGAAACCCCAAGACCTGAAATGTCATCTGAGAGTGTCTCTACTCCCGACTTTGGTGGGCCTCAGTTTGGAGCATTTTCTGCATCAACTGATGCGGATGTTCTTCCTATTGTTAAAGTTCCCCCTCAATACCCTAGAAGAGCTACTCAAAGAGGAATTGAAGGTTGGGTTTTGGTAGAATTTACAATAACAGAAACAGGTGCCGTAATTAATCCTGTTGTTATAGATGCTGATCCTCCGGGTATTTTTAATAGATCAGCTATGAGAACAATAGTGAAATGGAAATATAAGCCTAGGATTGTTGGTGGTAAGGCTGTTCCAAGAACTGGTGTACAACATTTAATAACTTATGAACTAGAGGACGCTCGATAAAATGAAAAATATTTTAAGAAAATTCATTTATATTGTTTTAATTCTTTCATTAGCTATACCTGTGTCTACTATCTTTGAGGCTATTACCTTTAATGAGGTTTATGCCGCTAAGAAAGAAAGAAAGAAACCTCCAAAGGCAAGAAGAACGCAAACGTTATCAAAAAAAGTTGGTACTGATTTTTTAAAAGCTCAAGAAGCCCTTGGTGAAGAAAAGCCTGATGAGTCTCTTAAGATTTTAGATAGACTTCTTAGTAATCAAGAATTATCTGATTTTGAAAGAGCAACTATTTATAGACTTAAAGGGTATGTATATGCTGAAAAAGAAGATTATCAAAAATCTATGGATTTTTTGCAACAATCTCTCTCATATAATGCACTTGAGCCTCAAGCTCAATTAGATCTTCAGTTTGGAATTGCTCAACTTTATCTTGCGATTGATCAATGGGATAGGGGTTTAAAAGAACTTTTAGATTGGTTTGACAACGCTGAAGCGCTAGGAAATCCTCCAGGACCCTCTGCCCACGCTTTATTGGCTCAAATATATTTATATTTTGCCTCAGAGACACCTAAAGACTCTCCTGAAGAAAGACAGTTTTACAGAAAAGCTGAGCCTCATGCAGAAATAGCAGTTCTTCAAGCCGCTGAACCAAGAGAAAATTGGTATCAAATTTATTTATCAGTACTTTTGTTTGATGATAGATATGAAGAATCTGTTCCTTTGCTTGAAGCTATGGTTTACAGATTTCCAGATAAAAAAACCTACTATAGACAGTTAGCAGCACTTTATGCAGAGTTAAAACGAGAAGAAGATTCATTTGCTATACAGCAAATTATGTACTCAAAAGATATGCTTGAGAAACATAGTGAATTATTAAGATTGGCTCAATTATATTTGTATTATGAAGTTCCTTACAAAGCAGCAATAATTCTTGAGAAAGAACTTGAAGCTGAGAGAATTAAAGATGAAGAAAAGAATTGGGAACAGCTTGCTAATGCATGGTTATCTGCACGTGAATGGACAAAAGCTATACCGCCATTAACCAAAGCAGCGGAAATGTCTGAGGATGGAAAATTATTTCTACGCTTAGGCCAAACCTATATGCAGGAAGAAGATTGGAAAAATGCCGAAAAATATATTCGTTATGCTATTAAAAAAGGTGATCTAGAGAATCCAGGAAGAGCTTGGTTGTTGCTTGGTATAACAAGAAATAAAAAAGGTATCGAATTTGAAAATTCTGCCCTTTTTGCTTTTAAAAGATCTACCGGTTATGAGGATATGGAAGCAGATGCGAGGCGATGGGTTAAAGTTATTGAAACAAAACAAGCCCGAAGAGAAGCTGACAGGCTAGCTGCAGAAGCTGCAGAAGCTGAATTGGCAGATGATACTATTTATTTCAATTAAGAGATAGCGTCTAATCTTTTTATCACTGGTGCTCCATCAAGACACTCAGCAAGATTAGCTCCTGCAGTCCTAAAGTGATCACTTTTTCCATGTGCATCTACGCTTTCTTGGTCTGTATATTGTTCCATAACAATATATGTATTTTCTGCTTCTCTATCTTTTGAAATTTGATAAAAAATATTTCCTTTTTCAATTTCTCTTACATTTTTAGATAATTCAATAAATGTTTTTTCAAATAACTCTTCTTTTCCTTTTTTAACTTTTAATGTTGCTAGAATGCATATCATTTTATTACCTCATTTTTTAATTTTTAATTCCATTAATGTTTTTAAAAGATCCCTATTTTCATTTGAAAGAGATATATTTTGTTTTTGAAGCTCATTAAGTTGATCTAAAAATTTAGTAATGTGAACTTCTGCTCCCTCTAATAGAGAAATCTGTTTTCTCTCTCTTTCCTTGTATGTTTTTAATTCAGACTCTTGTCTTTCTATAAAAAAAGCAGCTTGTGAAAGTAATTTTTTTACATCTTCTGATAAAGTATTTTCATTATGGCTAGTTTCTACAATTTGACTTTCTTCTATAATAAGCTTCAGAGAGCTCTCGCTAATAAGTAGATTACCACCTTCTGTTTTAACTGCTTCTAATTTTCCATTATCAATCATTAATTGTAGTTTTTTCTGTTCAACACCTGTCATTCTTGAGGCGGAAGCTAAAGTTAAAACGCGTTCTTTCTCATCCATCTATTTGTCCATTAGATTTTTTTCTTATTTTCACGATAGTCACCGTATTTTGAGTCTCTATCAGATAATGCCTTAGTTAAACCCTCTTCCTTTACTTTTTTAAAGAAATTTTTTGCTGATTTTGTATGCATTGATAATTGCTGCATCTCTGTACCAGCTCTAATTCCTGATCTAATACCCATAGCCTCCATCTGTCTATGGACTGCTCTCTTATTAAACTGTTGAACATCTTGAGGAACACCTGCAACATTAATTGCAATTTTTAAAACTTCTTCATCTAATTTTTTAGCTGGAAAAGACTGATTTGCGAAACCACATTTTACAGCTTCTGCTCCATTCATTGAGTTTCCAGTTAACATAAGTTCCATAGATTTTCTCATTCCCACTACCCAAGGGTAAAATTGGTTATCTGGAGGAGAAATATTTCTTACAACAGGATATCCAATAATTGCATCATCTGCTACGTATATTAAGTCACATGACTGGGCTAGCTCAGTACCGCCTGCAAGACAGTATCCATGAACTTGAGCAATAACAGGTTTAGCTAAATCCCATATTTTAAAACATCCATCAACAACATGTCTTGGCCAATAACCTAAACCTGCAGCAGAATAGTAGGGGTCTTTTTCATCTGGATCTTTTGTTAAATCATAACCAGCACTAAAAGCTTTTCCAGAACCACGAATAATTGTTGCATTAATATTTTGATCTTGATCATTTTTTTCTAATACCTCGAATAATTCAGTTCTTAAATTTGCACTTAAAGAGTTTCTTTTATCTGGTCTATTTAGGGTAACTCTAGATATTTTCTCAATAGGGTTATCAACAATTATAGATTTTAATTCTGTCAAATTTCTCTCCAAAAGTTTCATAAAGATTAATTAATTACTCGGTTAGTTCTAAAATATAATTCATTCTTGTTTTCTTTTTTATAAAATAACCTTTTTCTTCTAATATTTTAATTAAATCAGCCTTCCATAAAACATTATTATTTTCGATAATAATAATTAATGGAAGTAATTTTCTATTAGTATTATTTATAAATGGAATGATAACACTTTCTTCATTTCCCTCTACATCTATTTTCATAGCCGAAATATTTTTAATATTTTCATCATTAATAAATTCAATTAAATTTTTTGCTATAACAGTATGTTCGCCTGAGTTTGAGACTTTACCCTGTCCTAAATTTTCATCTGGAGTATCAAGTTTAAATTCACCAGATTTATCCATTAGGGCCATTTCTCTAGGATAAATTGGAATATCTATATTTTGTTCTGCATTATATACAAGCCTTTTAAAAAGAAACGGGTGTGGTTCAATAGAAAAAATTTTTGTATTTTTAAATTTTTTATAAACACTTCCTACCGAAAATGAGTATAATCCAATATTTGATCCAATATCGATAAATACAGAATTATCTTGGCACCTACTTTTAATAAAATCTCTTTCGTCTTTTTCAAAAATTTGTGGAGAAAAAAGCGCTCTTTTTTCACTAACATTTCCTTTTGTATACAGTCTTAATTTTGTACTAAATAGATTGGTGTCTATACAATCCTTTGAGAGTAAAATTGCGATTTTTCTTAAAAGAAATATAACTCTTTTTGAAAGCCAATTAGCTCCAATATTTCTGGTGATACAAATAATGATTTTAACAATAAAATTTGGTTCATAGTGTCCAAAGTTAGAGGAGTTATCGACAGGTATCATATTTCTAATTATATTTTTTTTGAGTTTATTAATTTTCCTAAATAACAATAGCATATAAGATGGTAATATGACTAAAAAAGAAAAAATATTTAGAACCACTAAAGAGGTTGTGAAAACTGCTAGGAGAAGAAAAAACTCCTCTACTAGATGGCTTCAAAGACAAATAAACGACCCTTATGTTAGGCAGGCACAGGCTGAAGGCAAAAGATCTAGAGCTGCTTATAAAATTATTCAAATAGATGAAAAGTTTAATATTTTTAATAAGGGTAATTCAGTTCTTGATTTAGGAGCTGCTCCAGGAAGCTGGACTGAGGTTGCTCTTGAGAGGGCTGGAGGTATAACGGTAGCTGTTGATATTTTGGATATGGATGATATTAAAAATGCTATTATTCTAAAAGCAGATTTATCAGATGAGGAATCCTCAGATTTAATTAAAAAATTAAATAATGAAAAATTTGATGTTGTCTTATCGGATATGGCAGCTTCAACAACTGGTCATAAGCAAACAGATCATATTAGAACGCAAGCTTTAGCTGAGCTAGCAGCCATATATGCTATTGAATTTTTAAAACCTGGCGGAGTATTTTGTGCAAAAGTTTTTCAAGGTGGAACCCATGAAGATCTTTTGCTTAATCTGAAGAGTAATTTTAAATCAATCAAACATTTTAAACCTGAGGCAAGCAGGAAGGGATCGCCTGAAACATATGTAATTGCTAGAGATTTTAAAGGTTAATTTTAAAAGTATAAAAATTTATTTGATCTTATTCCAGGATAGGTTATAAGCAGACGTCAACAACCTATTTAAGGAGTTGATATGAAGATTCGTGATGGTATTACTTTTGATGATGTTTTACTTGAGCCTGCAAAATCTTCAGTTTTGCCTGCAGAGGCAGATGTAAAAACTAAAATTACAAAAAAAATTAGCTTATCTATCCCTCTAATTTCTGCTGCAATGGACACTGTTACAGAGTCCAAAATGGCTATAGCTGTTGCTCAAGCAGGTGGCCTTGGTGTTATTCATAGAAATTTATCGATAGAGGAACAGGTAAACGAAGTTAAAAAAGTTAAAAAATTTGAGTCAGGTATGGTTGTAGATCCTGTAACAATTAGCCCTAATCAATCTCTTAAAGAGGCCCTTAATCTTATGGAAATTCATAATATTTCGGGTATTCCAGTTACCGACTCAAAAACAAAAGAGCTCAAAGGAATAATAACTAATCGAGATGTTAGGTTTGCTTCCAATCAAGATCAAAAAGTTTCTGAGCTTATGACCAAAGAAAATTTAGTAACTGTTAATGAAGGGGTTAACCAAAGAAAAGCGAAGGCAGAACTTCATAAACATCGTATAGAAAAATTAATAGTTGTTGATAAAAAATATAGATGTATTGGATTAATAACTGTAAAGGATATGGAAAAATCTCAATTACATCCTACAGCATGTAAGGATAATCAAGGTAGATTAAGAGTTGCTGCAGCAACATCTGTAGGGGAAAAAGGTTTAGCTAGGGCTCGAGCTCTTATTGATGCTGATGTTGATGTAATTGTGGTTGATACTGCTCATGGTCACTCATCACAGGTCGCAGATGTTGTAAAAAAAATAAAGAAAATATCAAAATCTGTTCAATTAATTGCAGGAAATGTTGCAACAAAAGAGGCTACCAGATCATTAATTGATGCTGGTGCAGATTGTATTAAGGTGGGTATTGGGCCAGGATCTATTTGTACTACAAGAATTGTAGCTGGGGTTGGTGTGCCTCAACTTTCAGCAATAGTAGATTGTGCAAAAGAGGCTCATAAGTCTGGAGTACCAATCATAGCTGATGGCGGTATAAAATTTTCTGGTGATTTTGCAAAAGCATTGGCAGCGGGTGCAGATGTAGCAATGATTGGCTCTCTATTTGCAGGAACTGAAGAAGCTCCCGGAGAAATTTTCTTATACCAAGGTAGAAGATTCAAATCATATAGAGGAATGGGTTCAGTTGCAGCAATGGCAGAGGGATCTGCTGATAGATATTTTCAATCTGATATGGGAGGTACTGAAAAATTAGTTCCTGAAGGTGTTGAAGGTCAAGTTCCATACACAGGGTCGGTTCAAGATATTATTCATCAAATGATAGGTGGTTTAAGAGCCTCTATGGGATATACAGGCTGTAAAACAATTAAGAATTTTCAAACAAAAACTAAATTCATAAGAATTTCCGCGGCTTCATTAACAGAAAGTCATACCCATGATGTTTTGGTTACCCGCGAAGCACCAAATTATCCTGTTAGAGGTTAAGCTTGAAAATTATAAAACTCTCTATTTTTCTATGCTTTATTACTTTCATTTTGTCTGGGCAAACATCTTTAAATCAAATATCAAACGACATTTCGAATAATGCTTTATTGATTTATGAAGTTGATAAAGAAGAGGCTATTTTATTATCCAGACAAGCATTAGTAGCTGATCCATCAAATGAGTATGCTTGGGCAGTAGCTGGAAATATTTTAAGAAAGAATAAGCAATTTAAAGAGGCAGAAACTTTCTTTAAAAAATCATTAGAGCTTAATCCATTATTGAAAGAAGGGTTATATTGGGGTGCAGAGAACAATATTTCTTTAGAAAACCTAAATGAAGCTAATCAAAAATTAAAACTTCTTGTAAATTCCTGTTCAGGTTGTAATGAATCAGTAATGTTAAAACTATCTTTGGATAAGAAAAAAGAGCAAAAAAACAGCAATAATACTTCTATAAAAGACAAATTAGATGAATAACAGTTATAATAATGAAAAAATATTAATTTTAGATTTCGGGAGTCAAGTTACTCAATTAATAGCCAGAAGAGTAAGGGAGAGCGGTGTTTACTCAGAAATTTTTCCTTATACAAAATGGGCCGAGGGTCTAAAAAAAATTAAACCCAAGGGTATAATATTATCTGGTGGTCCTGCCTCAACTATTGATGGTTCTTCACCTCAAGTATCTTTAGAAATCTTAAACTTTGGTGTTCCTGTTTTAGGAATTTGTTATGGACAACAAACATTGTGCTCACAACTTGGTGGAAAAGTTGAACATTCAACTAAAAGAGAATTTGGACGCGCAAATATAAAACTTATTGGAAAGTCTGATTTTTTTAAGGATTTTGAAGATAATACTGAGCTAGTTTGGATGAGCCATGGCGATAAAGTAACAGAATTACCAGATGGTTTTTCTGTAATAGCTGAAAGTGAAAATGCGCCATTTGCAGCTATAGCTAATGAGGGTAAGAGAATTTATGGTGTTCAATTTCATCCTGAAGTTGTTCATACCCCAAACGGTTCAAAAATGTTGGAAAATTTTACACACCATATTTGCGGGTGTTCTGGTGAATGGACAATTGAGTCTTTTAAAGAAATTGCTATTGATAGAATAAAAAAACAAGTTGGTAATGGAACTGTAGTATGCGGGTTATCTGGTGGAGTGGACTCCTCTGTCGCAGCAGTTCTTCTTCATGAGGCAATAGGAAAACAATTAACGTGTATTTATGTAGATACTGGTCTTATGCGAGAGAATGAAACTGAAGAAGTAGTTGGTATGTTCAGAGATCATTTTAATATCCCTTTGATACACGTTGATGCTCGAGAGGATTTTCTGGGTGATCTAAATGGTGTTAGCGATCCTGAAAGAAAAAGAAAAATCATCGGTTCTAAATTTATAGATATTTTTGATGAGGAGGCTAATAAAATTGGTGGCGCTGACTTTTTGGCTCAAGGAACATTATATCCAGATGTAATTGAAAGCATTTCTTTTATTGGTGGACCATCAGTGACAATTAAAAGTCATCATAATGTTGGAGGCTTACCAGAAAGAATGAAAATGGATTTAGTTGAGCCATTAAGAGAGCTATTTAAGGACGAGGTAAGAGATTTGGGACGAGACTTAGGTATACCAGATCATTTTATTGATAGACATCCATTTCCTGGTCCTGGTCTAGCAATACGAATACCTGGTGAAATTACAAGTGATAAAGTAGGTATTCTTCGTAAGGCGGATACAATTTATATAGATGAAATTAAGAAAGCAGGTCTCTATAAAGAAATTTGGCAGGCATTCGCTGTTCTCTTGCCAGTGCAAACTGTTGGAGTAATGGGTGATGAAAGAACTTATGAATATGTTTGTGCTTTAAGAGCTGTTACCTCTTTAGATGGTATGACAGCAGATTACTATCCTTATGATCAGTCATTTTTGGCCAATGTTAGTACAAGAATTATTAATGAAGTAAAGGGTATTAATAGAGTTGTATATGATATTACTTCAAAACCACCTGGAACCATTGAGTGGGAATAAAGTGGATAAAATCAATAACTTAGATATATTGTATTTAGGATAGAAAATGACAAAATCGACAAGTAAAAAGATATAAAGTTAAAAAAAAAAGGGGGGGGTATGGAGTTTCT
>Ga0222719_10002249_pt1 | contig 17816 bp, 20 predicted proteins | sample C33_34DmetaG_FD_165039 | JGI IMG/M metagenome (GOLD analysis project Ga0222719, IMG submission 165039) | Estuarine water microbial communities from San Francisco Bay, California, United States - C33_34D | ecosystem: Environmental > Aquatic > Marine > Unclassified | place: USA: California... | reverse complement strand
GGCCTTCGACCTGAGTACATCCCATCGCGCCGACTCCTCCGTTGGGCCAACGGCGCGCGAGCGCTGTGCTTCTCGGCCGAGAAGCCGCGCCAGCTCCGAGGGGTGATGTTCATCGCACCGATGCCACGCGGACCTGAGATCACCCTCGACGAACTCCAGAAGGCCATCGCGGTCTATCTGGAGAAGGGCACGTACGCTGCCGCCGCAGAGGCGATCGGTCGTGACCTGAGCGTTGTGAGGCGCGCGCTTCTACGAGCGCAGATGTCAGAAAAGGTCAGCCTCCACGCGCGCGCGGTGGAGACCGGACTGCGGAACGGTCGCAAGGCCCTCACGAAGACGACGAAGCTCCTCTCGAAGAAGGCGACCGGCGCCGCGAAGACCTCCGAACTCGTCGGCATCGCGAAGGGCCTCTCGCTCACGCTCGCGCGCCTGACCGACCTCGCGGAGCTCGAGCTCAAGCGACGCGACGCCAAGCTGCGCGGCAAGAAGATGCTCGCGGAGATCGAGGCGCTCCAGAAGGGCACCGCCCTGACCGCTGAGCAAGTGCTCGCGTACCTCGCCTCGCTCCCCCGCGAGGAGATCGTGCGCATCCTCGGGATGCTGCGGCGCGAGCCACAACTGCCGACGTCGACCGGAGCGTGAGCGTGTGCGAGTCGAGCCCAACGACCTCCTCGCGGAGCTCTTCGAAGCGGAGCTGACCCGACGTGATGCACCGCCAGACCTCGCCGCATGGATCGAGCGCAGCGCACCCGAACACGCGCCGATCCCCTGGCACCTCGCGAAGCTGGTCGACCTCTTCGCCCGCGCGCTGGAGCGTCCCACGCTGGCGCTGGTGTCGATGCCCCCTCGGCATGCGAAGACCACGACGGTCCGTCGAGCGCTCACGTACGCGCTGCTGACCCGGAGCGACCGCCTCAACGCCTTCGTCACCTACGCCGCCGACTACGCCTACACGCACTCGCGCGCGATTCGAAAGCTCGTGCAGAAGCACGGCGGGCGGATCGCCGACGACGCCGCGAACGTCAAAGACTGGCGCACGCCCGAGGAGGGCGGCCTCTCCGCAACAGGCATCGGCGGGCAGCTCACGGGTAAGGGCTTCGGCGGGCTCCTCGTCGTCGACGACCCGTTCAAGAACCGCGAAGAGGCCGAGAGTCAGGTCGTCCGCGAGAAGGTCTGGAACGGCTTCAACGACGACATCTTCACTCGGCGCGAGCCGACAGGGTCCATCATCGTCGTCGCGACGCGCTGGCACGAGGACGACCTCAACGGGCGCCTCGAGCGCGAGACGAACGAAGACGGGACGCCGCTCTTCGAGGTGATCAACCTTCCGGCGCTGCGCGACCCCCGCACGGGCGAGCCGAGCGACGCCGACAACGCGGTCGCGCTCTGGCCGGATCGCTACCCCGTCGAGGCGCTGCGGAAGATCCGACGCAAGCTCGGGCCTTACGGCTGGTGGTCGCTGTTTCAAGGGCGACCGAGGCCGAAGGACGGCAAGGTCTTCAAGGTCCCCGCGCGGTGGACCGAGCTCCCCGATGGTCTCCGCTTCGTGCTCGCGGTCGACCCCGCTGGCTCGAAGAAGACCAGGTCGAACCACACCGTCGCCGTCGCGATCGGCGTGAAGGTCGTCAACGGGTTGCTCCACGGCTGGCTCGTCGGCCTCCTCCGCCTCCAACTCGAACCGCCCGCTGCGGCCGTCGAGCTCCTCGCGTTCCAGCGACGCTTCGGGGAGGCGCTGCACATCGAAGCATCGCGCGACGGTGTCTCGCAGGCGACCAACCTCGTCGCGCTCGCGCCCGGTCTCGCGATCACGATGATCGCCGCCGAGGGCGACAAGTACGTCCGCGCGCAGAACATCTCTGCGGCGTGGAACGGAGCGCCCGAGCGTGGCGAGGATCCGCGGTTCTTCGTCCCCGCGGACGCAGACCTCATCGGCTGCTCGCGCGAAGACCTCGCGAACTACCTCCGCGTGATGGAGCGCTTCACGGGTCTGGGCGATCCCGAGGACGACGACCCCGACGCTACCGCGCACGCGTGGAACACGGCGATGCGCTTGGACCTCGACGCACTCCCGGCCGTTCCGCCTCCCATGCCGCACGACGACTCTCGCTCCCTCAGCGCCTTCGCCTCTCGCTGACACATCATGGCCGACGGATACGCAGCCCGATTCACCCAGGCGATTCCGCGCGTGGCAGAGACCGCGCGTGCCGCGTGGGACGCTGCCACGTCGGCGTGGGCGCGCACGCGCCCCGCGACGTCGGAGCGCGACCTCACGATTCCAGCGCCGTGGCAGGAGCGTGACCCCGCGATCCTCGGCAACCGCCTCACGCCCACGGCGCTTGCGTCGATCATCGCCGATCGCAACAGCGGTGCGTTTCAGCGTTGGACCGACCTCGGCACGGAGTTCCTGAGCAAGAACCCGCACCTCATCGCGCAGCTCGGCGTGCGCCGCGCGTCGGTGACGGAGACGCGTTTCGAGGTGAAGCCCGGCGATGGCACCAACGGCCGCGGGGCCCGTCGCGCAGCCGACGACTTCGCCGAGCTCATGAGCCGGTGGAAGTCGCGCCAGGAGTGGGATGCGATGCTCGGCCAGGTCACACAGGCCGAGTGGTGGGGACGCTCGCTTCACGAGGTCCTCTGGGATGACTCCGAGGCGGGCTTCATGTGCCCGGAGCGCCTCGCGTGGGTGCACCCGCGTCGGCTCTCCTACGCGTGCGCGCTCGGCGACCCAGATCCGTGGACGATCCGACTCCACGATGCGGACGACCCCACGAGCCCCTTCGGCGGCATGTACGGCGTGCCAATCTCGACGTGGCACGCCGACAAGTTCGTGCTGCACGAGTGCTCTCCGCTCGGCGTGCAGCGCACGGGCGAGGGCGTCTTCGCAGGCGTCGTCTGGTACCTGCTCATGTACGAGTGGTCGTGGCGCGAGCTCATGGCGCTCGTGGAGATCCTCGGTCGCCCTGGTGTGATCGGGTACTATTCGGCCGGCGGAGCGAAGTCTGCGGACCGCGGCGGCGCGCTCAAGTTCGATGGCGCGCGCAACAGCACCGTCGATGAGGTCAACGCGCTCATGTCGGTGGTGCGCTCGGTGTCGGGCTCGCTTCGCGCGGTGCTCTCGGACACGACGCGCGTCGAGCCGCTCAAATACGACACCGTGTCGAGCCCTCTGCAGCTCGAAGCGATCAAGCACATCGAGGGGCTCCTCTCGAAGGCGATCAACGGCACCACGGGCGTGACCGACATCGTGGCAGGCTCACGCGCGGCGCAAGAGGTCGCGTGGATGCAGTCGCTCACGTACTGGCGCGCCGACGTGCGCCGCGTGTGCGGATGGCTCGGCGACCTCGCGCGCCGGATGGTCGCCGCGAACCCAGGCCGCTATGGCGTGCGGTGCCCCGCGCCCGTCGTGTGGTCGCCAGACACCGAGCGCGCGGAGCCGACGACCGACGCGCAGAAGAGCGGCGATCCCGCGACGCAGGAGAGACCTCAGTGAGCGCAGAGGTGGAGGCGATCATCGCGGAGATCGCCGCAGCCGCAGAAGCGGTTTCGTTCGCGTACGAGAAGTACGGTACGGACCGTCCCGAAGATCTCGTCGAACGCGCTTCACGCGTTCGCGACGCATCCGAGCGCTTGCGTGCTGCGGCAGCAACGATCGCGCAGCAGCCCGTCAAGGCTGCTGCGCTTCAACCGCGACCCGTGCGCCCGCCGCCATCTCATCGCCCAGGCGGCGAGCCGAGACCGGTGGGCTGAGGACAGCAACACCATGAATCGACGATCACGACGCGCCGAGCGCTTCGAGCGCAGCGGCAGCAAGCCCGTCACCGGGCGCCATGTCCTCGGCGGCTTCATGCCGTTCGCGGCGCCCACCACGCAGACCTCCGACAGCTGGACCGTGCTCGCCTACGAGGTCTCGATGAAGGAGAGCGGCGTCACGCTGTCGAAGAAGGACTTCGAAGACTGCGTCCGCAACTTCGCCGCCTACCCCTGCTCGCCGGTCACGATCGAGCACGCTGACACCGACTTCAACCCCTTCACGCAGCCCCCGACCTCGTGGCGCGAGCCCAACGGCCACGTCGAGGAGCTCCGCGTCGGGACGATGACGCGAGGCTCCGCGCAGGTCGCCACGCTCGAAGGCCGCGTCAGCTACCTCGAGCCGACGAAGACCGACGTCGCTGCGAAGAAGTGGCGCTTCGGGAGCATCACGATGTTTCAGGACGCCGTCGACGAGGAGACGGGCAAGACGCTCGGCTCGATACTCTGGTCGTGGTCGCTCACCGCGCACCCGCGCTTCACGGGCCTGCCTGCCATCGCTGCTTCGAAGCGCTCACCGCTCGGCGCGCGCTTCGAGGCCGGATGGTGGTACGGCGACATCGACGGCCGCGACGACCTGCTCTCGTGCCTGCGCACGCTGCTCGACCTCCCGGTCACCAGCACCGAGGCCGAGGTGCTCGCCGAGCTCGCGAAGCTCGAGGGCTACGTCGCAGACCCTGCGAGCGCCACCGCGGCGGGCATCGAGACGGACGACATCGTCTGTCGCCTGCGCGATGCGCTCCGCCTCCCCGCCCTCACCTCCGCGGCCGACGTGCTCGCCGAGGTGCGCAAGGGCCTCGACACGCTGCCGACGGACGACATGCCCGCGGCCACCACCACGACTCCCAGCGGCGCCGCGACAGACCCGGCGACGATGTCTCGCAGCAACACTCCCCCGGAGAAGTCCATCATGAACAAGTTCACCCTGATTCTCGCGGGACTGGGGCTCCCCGCGGTCGCCAACGAGGATGCCGCCGAGACGCGCGTCACCGCGTCGGCGCAGCTCGGCGTCGACGCCCTCAAGTCCGTCGGGCTCCCCATCACCGCCACGCCCGCAGAGTTCGCGGCCCGCATCGCTGCGCTCAAGTCCGCGGAGACGAAGCTCGCGGCATCTGAGCAGGAGCTCGCCACGTTCCGCGCGCAGGCCGCCGAGCGCTCCAAGCTCGACCGCGCCGCGTACCTCGACGACCTCGTCGCCGCGCGCCCCGAACTCGCGCCCGTGCGCGCCTCGCTCGCGCTGCACCTCGAGAGCGACCCCACCGGCTTCGCCGCGGCGTACCCGCGGCCTTCGCGTGAGGACATCACGAAGGCCGCCGCCGAGGGAGCGCAGCGAGCGCAGGACAGCGCTCGCACCCAGAGCGTCACCGTGAGCGCGAGCAACCCCGTCACGCGCGACGCGCCCAAGGTCGCTGGCGCCGACGCGAAGCCCTCTCGCGCCGCCTTCGCGGCCGTGCTCGAGGAGTGCGGTTACCCGAACGACGCAGCGACCATCACCGAGGCCATCGCCAAGGGCCACACGCCCGAGACCCTCCGCGCCGCGCTCACCGCGCAGGCCTGATCGCAAGGAGACCCGCACACCATGAGCGCCATCGCGAAGACCCGTCACCTGCCGGACACCAGCCTCAACGTCGTCAACCGCACGGCGACCCCCGGCACCATCACCAAGAACAAGATCGTCGGATTCGGCACGCCGGTCGGCAGCGAGATCGCGATCGAGTCTCTCGACGTCGCGGGCGTCGCCCTCGCCGCCGGAGTCATCTCGGAGGACGTCGAGAGCGGCAAGAGCACGACTCTGCACGGCCCCGGCTCCATCGAGGCCATCGAGTCGGACGGCTCGGGCACCGTCTCCGTCGGAGACGAGGTGATCGCTGTCGCCGGTGCATCGCTCGCGGCCTCGGGGCGCATGAAGAAGCTCCCCGCGACCACCGGCACCTACTACGTCGTGGGCAAGGCCCTCTCGGCCGTCGCTGCGACCGCAGGCGCCCTCGGCCTCGTCAGGCTCTGCGAACCCCGCAAGGTCATCGTCGCCTGATCGGGCGCGAGAGAGGAACCATCACCGTGTCGAACATCATCACCTCCGAGTCGCGCGTCCGCGCGCTCCGCGCCACCGTCGGCGGCATCTCGCCCGAGGTCGCGGAGATCCTCATGTCAAAGGGCGTCGATCCGCGCGACCGCGCCGAGTCGATCCGCCTCTCGCGAGCTCAGCGCCGCAGCCTCGGCGCGCAGCTCCGCAACCCCACGCGCCGCGTGTCGCTCGACATCCCCACCGCACCCGGCGCCGTGAAGGCGTCGCTCGACAGGAGCGACGTGACGCAGCGCACGCTGCTCAACGAGATCGCGCTTCAGTCGATCGAGGACGTCTTCATTCAGGACGTCGTGGCCCCCGTGCAGCTCGTCGATCAGTCGAGCGGCAAGGTCTACGTGTCGAGCCGCACCGCCGACCGCGCCGAGGTCAATGACACCCTCGGCGAGCGCGGTCGCGCCAACCGCATCCCCTCAGGCCTCTCGTCGGTGACCTACGACGTGCAGCCCTACGGCCTGGAGTCTGACGTCAACGAGCAGCTCGCGGGCGAGCACCCGCTTCTCGAGAACGTCGCGCGCGAGATCCGGCGCGTCGCTTCGGCGCTCTACCTCCAGCAGGAGCTCCGCGTCGTCGTGGGCAAGCTCTTCACGAGCACGACCTACAACAGCTCGAACCGGGCGTCGCTCTCCAGCGGCTACCAGTGGAACGGCGGATCATCTGCCAACCCCATCTCCGACATGAACACCGCCGTCGCAGCGATGAACGCTCCGGGTACGCACGTCGTGATGTCGCTCGAGGTGCTTCAAGCTGTTCAGGCGAACGACGACCTTCGCGCGATCCTCTCGGCCAACCACGAGGGCCTCTTCACCGCCGACGAGCTCGCGATGTACTGGGGAATCGAAGAGGCGATCGTGAACCGCGGCCAGTACGCGCCCGCGTCGTCGCCCTCGACGCTCTCTCGCATCCTCTCGTCGACTGACATCGCGATCCTCCACGCGAACCCCTCCCCCGAGTCGCGCACCTTCCTGCGTCAGTACCGTCTGCGCCAGGGCGCGCGAGGCATCGTGTCGACGGCTCGCTTCGACGGTGGAGAGGCCGGCGTCGCTGGCTACACCTTCCCGAAGGCCGCCCACCAGACCGACATCGTCGTGGTCGATGACACCTACGGGTACTTCATCGGGAACGTGAGGCGCTGACCGTGGCTCGCCGTGCCATCGCGGGCGCCGTGATGCTCGCCTCGCTCGCCTCGCTGGCTGCGAAGCCGGTCGACGCCGAGAAGAGCGCGAGCGCCACGGGGCCCGCCCCCGACCCGCCCCAGGTCGACCCGCAGATCGTCGACCTCACCGCGCGCCTCGTCGACGCCGAGAAGGCGCTCTCCAACGCCCACGAGAGCTACGAGAGGCAGCTCGCCGAGGCGGCCACCGAGAACACCTCGCTGCGCGCGCGCGTCGAGGAGCTCGAGCTCACGATCGCGACGGAGCGAGACAGCGCGCAGAAGCGCATCGACGACCTGCGCGCCGACTTCGATGCGGCGTGGGAGCGCCGAGAGCGCGCGCTCGGGGGCGACAAGCCCTCTCCGTCGGCCCCCGTGCGCGGCCAGCTCCGTCGCTTCGCGGCGGCGCTCATCCACTGCCACGACGGCGCGGGAGCCAAGCTCGCGATCCGCGCGCACGAACCCATCCCCGAAGACGCCGACCTCACCGGCGTCCACCCTTCCGCCATCGAGGAGCGCTGACATGGGCCTGCGACTCGACTCTCTCAAGGGCTGGCTCCGCGCCCTCGTCGGCGACGGCGAGGTCTTCAAGCGCAGCGGCACGGCGATCGTAGGCGTCGAGCCCTCGACGCTCACCACGCGCCAGACGATCGCGTTCGGGCTCCCGAACGTGGCCGCTGGAGACAACGCGACGCTCGCTTCGGCGACGGCGCAGCAGCTCTACGTGGGAGGCACGTCTGGCCTCTCGACGTGCGGCTACGTCGCGCCGCGCGCGGGCTCTCTGACGGCTCTCTCGGCGCACCTCTCGGGCGCAGCGGCTGGCAGCAACGCCGTCGTCTACGTCTACAAGAACGGGTCGCTCCTTGATGCGACCGCGATCGTGACGCTGGCCTCGGCGACGTCCGACACGAAGGCTCGCGGAACGTTCACGCAGGGCTCGCTCACCTTCGCGGCGGGCGACGTGATCGACGTGCGAGTGCGCACGAACTCTTCGTGGTCCGCCACCACGGTCGACCTCGCGGCATTCCTCGAGATCGCCGACTGATCAACCCGTGAGAGGAGCGCGCGCTGTGTGGCCGCGCTCCTCGTCCCCACGAGAGTCATGAGCACCCCCCGCTACCTCGGCTCCACTGTCGCCGCCGCGAAGACCTACGTGCAGAGCACGCTCACGACGGGGCCGTTCCTCGCGATCTTCGACATGGACCGCGACGGCGCCGTGACGGGCGACGATGAGACCGCGTTCGCGGCAGCGGTCGAGCGCGCGGAGACTGAGGTCGACGAGATTCTAGGCGCCTCGCACGGCGCTCCGTTCACGCTCTCGACGTTGGCGACGGCCACGCAGAACGCGATCATGCAGTGCGTCGCCGAGACTCTGCCGTGGCACTCCGTGAAATTCCGCGCGTCGATGGCAGACGAGAAGAAGGCACCGTATCGGACGCTCTGGAAGGACGCGTGCGAGCGCCTCAAGCGCATCGCCTCGGATGCGGGTCGTCGACTGCCGAGCGCAGGAGCATCGCAGCCGACTCCGCGCGCTGGCGTGCTCGCGTCTGACGACGGCGACACTGGCGCGACCTGGCAGAACATCGCCAACGGCACTATCTCGCTGTGATCTCCATCGAGCTCGACATCCGCGCGGTGCGTGCGAGCTTCCGCGCCCTCGGTCGATCGATCGACGACGAACTCGAGCGAGCGGTGCGAGCGATCTCCCGCGACGTGCGAGACGAAGCGAAGCAGCGTCACACGTACACCGACCGCACCGGCACGCTCACGCGTTCGATTCGCGCAGAGCAGCCGACGGGGCGATTCACGCAAGACAGTCTCGAAGGCTCCGTCGTCGCGTGGACTCCATACGCGAGCTACGTCGAAGACGGCACCACGCGAGCGCGCGCCTATCAGTACCTCGGAACGGCCTGGGCGATGCGACGCGACGACGCGCAAGCCACGATCGACGACGCGCTTGAAAGGGCGCTCTGGAAGGCGGGCCTGTGAGCGCGACGCTCGACGACATCGAGAGCGCGATCTTCACCGCGTTGGCGACGCTCAAAGCCAGCGGTGCGACGCCCACGAGCTCGGCGCCGCTGCGCACGCTCGACCGATGGGCTGGCGAGGTCACCGCCGACGACATCGACGAAGGATACCTCGGCGTGCTGCCCGGAGCGCTCCTCGCGCATGAGGGCTCGCAGGCGATCAACGGCCCAGCAGACACCGATTTCGTCGAGACGCTCGCCCATGATGTCGAGGTCGTCGAGCGTCACCTGTTTCGCGTCTACGTGAGCGTCGCCGACACGCGCAGCGACGCCGCGCTGGTCAAGGGCGGCACGTCTACCCCAGGCGTCTACGCCTCCGCGCAGGCCGTCAAAGAGGCGCTCGCGGGGCTGCGTATTCCCGGCCTCAAGGCGGGCGGTGTGCTGCACCTCGTCGACCACCGCCCCTGGCGGATCCGACGCGGCGAGAGTCGCACCGACGTCGTGCGCTTCGCAGCGTACGCGGCCCTGCCGGAGTCCACCGAAGAGCTTCAAGGCAACCCGATGTCGCGCCTCGATGCGAGCGTGATCGAGCCAGATCCAGACGTCGACGACCTCGCCGTCGAGCTCGTCGCTTCTAGCACCTCCACCACCTGACGGAGATCTCTCATGAGTGTGCCTCTCCCCAGCGGCTACACGTCGTCGCTGCTGCCCGCGATCTCGATCGCGGTGCAGCTCGGCGTCGGCGCCGTGCCCGCCAGCAACGACTTCCGCCCTGTGCTGCTCGGCAACAAGACCAGCGCGGGCCTCACGCCTGTCGAGACCGTCGTCGAGCTCTACGGACCCGACGACGCAGCGACGAAGTTCGGCGCGCGATCAGAGCTCACGCACATGGCGCGAGCGTGGTTCAAGAAGGCCCCGCGTGGTCGCGTGTGGGCCTGCGCAGTGTCCGAGGGAGACACGCCCGTCGCCGCGACGTGCACGCTGCTCTTCGCGACCACGGCGGCCGCTGCTGGCGTCGTGCGCGTGCGCATCAACGGCGTGCGGCTGCCCGAGGTGGCCATCGCGACGGGTGACACCGCGGCGACGATCGCCTCCGCGGTCAACACCATGATCGCCGCGTACGACGAGGAGCTCCCCTGCACGTCGGGCGTGAGCACGGCGACGGTGACGCTCACCGCCGCCAACGCGGGACCGCGCGGCAACAACCTGCGCGTGGTCGTCGAGATCGTGCCGAGCGGCACCTCGGCGGTGAGCACCACGGTGGCGCTCAACGGCGGCAGCGGAGCGACGAAGGTCGACGGGTACTTCGGCACGGGTAGCGCGACCGCAGGCAGCGTGGCAGACAGCTACGCGAACGCACTCGCAGCGATCTACGCCGACAACTTCGATTTCGTGGTCGCCGCGTGCGCGGACGACACCAATCGAGGCCTCGTCTCGACGCACGTCACGAACGCAAGCGCGGTCAACGAGGGGCGCCGCCGCGCGGCGTTCTTCGGCTCGATCGAGTCGACGCTCTCGACGGCGCAGGGCGACGCCACGGCGCTCAACAACCCGCGCACGGAGATCAAGCACCTCAAGGGCGCGCACAACACCACGGGTGAGATCGCGGCGGCCAACTGCGCGGCGCACATCTACGGCGACGGCGCGCTCCCCGGCATCGCGCAGTACCGCGCCGCGAAGCAAAACGGGCTGCAACTCGCGCCCGCGATCTACGCGCCCGAGGTGAGCGACTACCTCACCAGCACGCAGAAGGCATCGCTCCTCGCGTCGGGCGTGACGCCGCTCGCGCCCTCGCGCTCGAACCCCGGCTACGCCGAGGTTGTGCGTCCGGTGACGACGCGCACGGCTGCGGTGAGCGGAGCGACGAGCTACGCGGTGATCGATCCCTCGAAGGTGCGCGTGGCCGACGAGGTCGCGCGCCGCGTCGAGGCGTTCGCGAGCGTGGCCTACGCCGACAAGAACCTGGCGCCAGACCCGACGGACCCCGACAACACCCCGTCGAGCCCCTACGTCACGTGGCCCGCTGCGATCCGCGAAGACATCCTCGCGATTCTCCGCCAGATGGAGGACGAGGGACTCCTCGTCAACGTCAACGCGCACGCCTCCGACGTCGCCGTCTCGATCGACGGCACCGACAACACCGTTGCCGTCGCCGTGATCCCCGTCGCGGTGATCCCGCACCTCCACAGCTTCGTCGCGGCCGTCCAGCAGGTCGCCTGAGAGGACTGATCAGACATGGCACGCAAGGAATTCTCGGGAGGCGGTCGCGTGTGGATGGACGGCGCACTCCTCGGAGACGCCACGAACATCAGCGTCACGGTCGGAGGATCGACGACGCGCATCATCACAACCGCCAACAACACCGGCGAAATCAAGAGCGATCCGACGCTCTGCAAGATCAGCATTCAGCACGCGGTCGCGAAGAGCGGGTCTGATGTGCTGAAGATCCGCAGAGCCCACCGCGCCAGCGTCGATAAGACGTGGAAGGTGCAGGTCGGAAACAACGTCGTCGTGGCACGAGGCAAGGTCTCGTCGATCAAGATGGACGCCGCGCCCGGCAAAGGCGACTTCAGCTTCGAGGTCGAAGGCGACGAGCAGGACCCGGGCTGATCGATGGCTCGCGACGAAGGTGAATCCCCTCTCGCGCGCGCCGCCGCGCGCCTCGGGCGCCCTGCGAAGACCGTCGACATGCCGGGCATTCCCGGCACGAAGGTCGCGCTCTGGGCGCCCAACGAGGATGAAGAGACGCGTGCGGACGTCGAGGCGCGCAGGCGCCTCACGTCGCAGTTCAAACTCTCGGCGCTCGACCTCTCGCTCGCGCAAGAGACCGACCTCGTGCGTCGCGAGCGAGAGATCGAGCTCCTCTCGCTCGTGCTGCGAGATCCTGCGGACCCGTCGCAGGCATTCACAGAGAGCTCCGATGAGCTGCGCGAGCTCATTTCCGGACCGCAGCGCGTCTCCCTCATCGAAGCGCTCGAGGATTTCAAGCGAGAGCGGTTCATCTCGCGCACGCCCGAAGAAGACCTCGAGCTCGTGCGCGTGCTGCGAGACATGGGAAAAGTGGATGGGGTGCTTCCGACGTTCTTGACGTCCTGCGACACCGGCACGCTGCGTCGCATGGTCGTCTGTCTGGCGAGCACCCCCCAGACCCCGCTCAGCTCCTCGAATGGCTGAGGCTCGAGTGGGCCGAGTGGCACCTCGAGCGATCAGGCATTCTACCCCCGCGACACTGGCACCCACCGCGCGCTGACGCACCCACCGCGCGCTGACTGACCCATGGGCGAGGCCGTACTTCGAATCAGAACCGAGGGAGGGGCCGACGTCGCGAGGATGCTCGCAGACGTCGAGCGCCTCACCGCGGCCTCGACCCGCCGCGTTCGTTCGCGCCAGGACGGAGAGCATGCGCACTACCGCCAGAGCGCGAGGACCACCGCCGACGAGGTGCAGCGAAGTGATCAGTTGGTCACACGCAACCGACTCAGGCAGCTCGCGCTCACCGACGACGCGCGCCGCAGGAGTGAGACGCTCTACCTCATGATGCTCAACCGCGCGACGCTGGCACTCGAGGTGGAGCACGGCAAGCGAGGCAGGCTCACCGAGAAAGAGAAGCGCCAAGTGCACGAGCTCGCGCAGGCGATGCTCGTTGAGCACGAGCGCGCCGAGGCCGCGAAGACGGCCGCCACGCGGCGCGAAGCGGGGCGCCGTGAACAGCTCGCCCGCGCCGAGGCGCGCGAAGCGGGACGCCGCGTGAGCCGCGGCGTCGAGGCGGTGGGAGGCGCGGCTGTATCGATGGGGCGCGAGCTTCACTCGGCGGCGCAGGACGCTCGCGAGCGACGCGCAGGCACGCAGCACACGCTCAACGCAGCGTTCTATCAGGCTGGCGTTTCCGGGGCGGAGGCCCAGGCGATGCGCACCACGCTCGACTCCGAGGTGACCGCCGGGAGCCTGCGAGGGATGCGCTCGGAGGATGTCGCGAACGCGCTCATGGCCGCTCAGACGCAGTTCTCGGTGCTCTCAGGCAGCAACGCCGGTGACCGCATGAGGAACCTGCAACGGCAGGTCGAGCTCATGAGTTTTGCGCGCAACACCTTCCAGGATCCCGGAGAGGTGCTCCGCGTGGCTGGCATGCTCGGTCAGCAGGGGATCCGCGGCGCCGACCAGCGGTCAACGCTCATGAGCCTCACCGGCATGGCGCAAGCTGGCAGCATTGAGCTCTCCACGCTGACGAGCGCCGCGCTGGGGCCGCTCATGCAGAACATCGCGCGGTCTGTATCGAGCACGATGTCCCCCGCAGAGCGAACGTCCGCGGTGCGTCGTGCCGTGACCGAGACGATGGCCGTAGGTGAGATCGGAGCCGCGGCGGGACTCACGCCACGTGACGCGCTCAACGCGCTCGCCAAGACGCGAGGCAGCGTCACGAGTGATCTCACGCAGGGCAGGCTCTACGATCGTCTGCGCGATGCACACCGAGGTGACCTCGCCGATCAGCTCTTTCAGACGGGCCCCGGGGGGCGCCACACGCTGAAGAACGCCGATGCGCTGAGTCTGATGAGCTCGCTCGTGCAGGGGTTCGGAGGCAACGCCAACGCGGTGAGCAACCTGCTGTCGGCGGGTGGTCCGGGCTCTCCGATGGTGCTCGACGCGCAGCAGCGTCGACTCATCATGGCGCTCGCGTCTCAGAGCGCGAACGGGCAGACCATTGCGCAGCGTGTCGAGGGGATGGTCGCGCAAGGGACCGGCTTCGACGAGGGTCGCGTGCGCGAAGGCCAGGCGCTCGTCGACTCCGAAGAGCAGACGCGCCTCAACGCGGCGCGCGAACAGCGCGACAGCGCGCTCACTGACAACACCAGCGCGCTCGTGCGCCTCTCTAACTCGCTGCACGATCTCATGACGGCGAACCCTGTCGCTGGTGCTGGCGTCAACGCCGTCACCGGCCTTGCTGGGTCTGCCGCCGGTACTCTTCTCTCCGGTGGCGCTGGGAGGCTTGCGACGCGAGGCGCGGCAGGTCTCGCCGGTGCTGGCGCGGGCGGATCGGCGCTTGCGATCGCTGGCAGTCTGGTGGGCGGACTCGCGATCGGAGAGGGCATCAATCGCCTGATCTACAGCGACCGCGAGCGAGCTCAGGGCGACACGTCGATCCTCGAGGCTGAGACGTGGCGCAACTTCGCCACGGCGATTGGTCAGTCCGTGCGCGACGCGTTCGAGTCATCTCCGCCCACCGTCACGGTGGATCAGCACACCGCCGCGCATCTCGCCACCGTGGGTCACTCGATGCGCGGAGCGATGCCGTGAGCGCGCTCTCTGATTCGCTCTCCGATTGGGCGTGGGAGGGCGTGGTTTTCCCAGCGTCCGAGACGAGCGTCGAGTGGGGGCACGACTCGGCTCGCCACCAGGGCTATCGCCAACGCGGCGCCGATGTCGAGACCACGGGGCAGAAGCCCCGCGCAGTGACGGTCACGATACCGCTCCGCAACGGCATCCGATGGACGGGCCCAGAGCGTCTCTACCCTGAGACCTACCTGCATCTGCGCGAGGCGCTCAAGACGCCCGAAGGATACCTCACGCACCCGACCTATGGGCTCATGACGGCGCACGTCGACAGCGTGCGCGAGCGCATCGACCCGATGAGGCCCGACGGCCTCGACCTCGAGGTGACATTCACCGAGCAGCGCGCGGAGTCGCAGGAGCTCGAGCTCACCCTCGCTCGCAGCGCGTCTCCAGCCGACGCGGCGCTCTCCTCTGCGCAACAGGTGGACGCCGAGGGAGCGGCGGTCGACGGTCGCGCCGACACTACGTCGCTCGCGGCCGCGATCACGGAAGCGTTCGACTACCTGGACTCGGCGCAGCGTTCATCGACGGAGGTCGCGTCGTCGCTCGGCGAGCTCGTGGCCGACGTGGAGTCTCGTCTCAGCGACCCCGCGGGCATGGTTTCGACCGCGTTCGAATACCGCTCGGCGCTCTCGCGCACACGTGCTGCGCTCCTCGACCGACGCGCGCAGTACCTCGGATCTGACGCTGCGCTGACTGTGACCATCGCCGAGGACATGAGCCTCGCGCGCGCCGCCGTAGTGGCGTACGGCGACGCTTCGAAGGCCTCGCAGCTCGCCGGTCGCAACCGGATCGACGATCCCACGCTGATCCCCGCGGGCACGGTGCTGGTGCTCTGATGGCGATCTCGCACGAGGTCGAGCTGCGCCTCGGTGTCGAGCGCGTGGCGGTCGGGGCGTGGGACTCGATCACGATCACCCACGACCTGCTCGCGCCCACGTCGCCGTGGACCGTGACGCTCTGGCGCGCTGCCACGATGGCGCCGTGGCCCGAGACGGACCTGTGGCCTCACACGCGTGCCGAGACGCCGGCTGAGGTGCTCGTCGACGGCGTGGTGCAGGTCCGCGGCGCGATCTCCCGCGCCGAGGTCGGAGCCTCGCGTCAGGGCTCACCGCTCACGCTCTCGGGCCGCGACCACGCAGCCATCGCTCAGATCGCCGACGCGGACCCCGCGCTCACGCTCCGCGGCGCGACGCTCGAAGAGGCGCTCCGGAGGCTCTTCGGCCCGCTCGGGATCAACCTCACCATCGGAGCCCTCGCTGACGACGCGCGTTCTGCGCTCGCCGGGATGCGTCCGAACGCGCCGCGCGGCACGAGCACGAGCCGCCGCGCCAGGCGACGCCACCGCGTCGACCAGTTCCGTGTGAAGGTCGACGAGAAGGTGTGGCAGCTCGCAGACCAGCTCTGCCGAAGGCACGGATACCTGCTCTATTCCGCGCCATCGGGCGACGGCGTCGCGCTGGTGATCGACCGCCCGGCCTACGACTCGCAGGCGCTCTACTCGCTCACGCGCAAGCAGCAGCCCGACGGCTCATATGCTGGCACGATCCTCTCGGGGTCGCGCGCCGTCGACACCTCGCAGGTGCCGTCAAGCGTGACGGTGTTCGGGCACTCCGCGATCGCATCGAGCGCCGACGCGAGGCTGCGCGCCTCGATCGAGAACGAGGGCCTCGTGCACCCGCGCGTCGCCGACGCTTTCGCGGCGCGGCCTCGCTACGTGCGCGATGACAAAGCCCGCACTCCGCAGGTCTGCGAGCAGCGAGCGCGCCGCGAGATCGCGCGCGCCAACGCCAGCCTCGACGTGTGCAGCTACGTGGTGCAGGGCTTCGGCCAGGACGGCCGACTCTTCGCTGTGAACGCGATGGCGCACATCGACGACGAGATCACGGGCGCGCGCGGCGACTGGCTCGTGACGCAGGTCGTGATGAACCGCTCGCGCTCGAGCGGGCACACGACGACGCTGCGCCTCGTGCCCAAGGGAGCGCTCGTGATCGAGCCGGACCCCGACGTATGAGCCTGCTCGCGAAGGTCACGCGCGTCGCTTTCGACGCGACGTCGAAGCTCCTCGGCGTGCAAATCCGCGGCGACGGGCCCGAGGCCGACGACGGCGCCTCCGCGGGCGTCGACGAGCAGGGCGCGCAATACCTCTCGCAGCTCGGCGTCGCGGTGCGACCCATCGTCGCTCGCACACTGCGAGCGCTCGGTATCGAGCACGGCGACGAGGTGCTCGTGATCAAGCTCTGGGACAAAGCCCGGAGCCCGACGGATCTCGACGCGGGAGAGACGCGCGTCTTCGCGTGCGGCGACATCACCGTCGCGCTGCGAATGAAGGTCGACGGCGTGGTGCTCACCGCGAAGGGCGCGACGGTGACGATCACTTCGAACGGCGACGTGCAGGTCACGGCCGCGAGCTCGCGAGACATCACGCTCAACGCGGGCACGCTCAAGGCCGCGCGCGTCACCGACCCGGTGCGCATTGGCACCCTCGTAGCGACCGCAGGACCGTACCCGGTGACCTTCGTGACCACGCTCGTCGACGCAGACGGCGTCCCAGGCGCGCCCACGACAAGCACCACCGCCACGCTCTCGGGTGTGGTCTCGAACGCGGGCGGCGCAGCCCACGTGAAGGCGTAGCGCGATGGCGATGAACGCAGGCGACGCGACCTGTTCTTCGGGGCTCGCGCAGGTCATCTACAACTACCGCACGGGCGATAGCGCGACGGGCTTCTCGTCGCCGCTCTCGGCGGCGCAGTCGACGGCCCTCAAACACGACTGCTATCAGCTCGCGCTCTCGATCGTGAGCTATCTCCAGGGCCACGCCGAGGTGAGCGTCACGATCCCCGCGGACGCTCTAGGCGCTGGCATCCCGGCCACCGACGTGGTCGTCACAGGCACCGTCACATGAGCGGCCGCTACACACGACAGTTCGACCCGGCGACGCGCGACACGCGCTTCGATGCGCGCGCCTCGTCGTGGTTCGCTGGGTCACCCGCGGTCGAGCTCGTCACTGCGACGCTCTGCACCGACAAGGGCTCCGCGCAGCGAGACCCATCATGGGGGATCGACCTCGCACGCGCGCAGAACGCGGGGCGCAATGCGAAGGCTGAGTACCGCGCTGCGGCAGAGGCCGCGCTTGCGCGCTACGTCACGTCGGGCGCACTGCGAGACCTCGTGATCGACGTCGACACCGGCACGCTGGACACGGGCGACGCTGCGATGGTCGTGCGCGTGCGCTGCAGGGGACGCTCGGGCGAGCCTGTCGACACGTCCATCAGCTACCCGGTGACGCGATGACGGCGCCACACACGCTGCCCACGGGCACCACGGCGACCGACCGCTTCGCGCGCGAGCTGTCGCTTCTGCTCGGGCCAGCGCACGGCCACGCGCCCGACGGGTCGCACCGTCTCGACGACCTGCGCGCGCTCGGGTACGCGCTGGCGTACTCGTGGACTCGCCAGCGTGCAGCGATCGCGGAGGC
>Ga0222719_10002248_pt1 | contig 17816 bp, 17 predicted proteins | sample C33_34DmetaG_FD_165039 | JGI IMG/M metagenome (GOLD analysis project Ga0222719, IMG submission 165039) | Estuarine water microbial communities from San Francisco Bay, California, United States - C33_34D | ecosystem: Environmental > Aquatic > Marine > Unclassified | place: USA: California... | reverse complement strand
AGCAGGAAATGCAGTAACTTCAGGAGAAATAGCAGCAAACGCAGTCGGAACTTCAGAAATAGCATCAAACTCAGTAGGCAGTTCAGAAATTGCGCAGAACTCTGTCACAGCAACTCAAATTCCAAGTGGAACAATTACAGCAGATTTACTAGCTGCAAACTCAGTAGATTCAGCAGAAATAGTTACAGGTAGTATTGATACTATACATATAGGAAATTTACAAGTAACAACAGGTAAAATAGCTGCTAATAATATTACTTCCGCAAAAATCGGTACAGACCAAATACTATCAAGACATATAGCTGCAAACTCAGTAGATTCAGCAGAAATAGTAAGTGGTAGTATTGATACTATACATATAGGAAATTTACAAGTAACAACAGGTAAAATAGCAGATAATGCTATTACAGCAGCTAAACTTCCTTCCGGAGTGATATCTTCAGACCACATTACAGATGGAACTATTGTTTCAGGAGATATAGCTGCTAATACTATCGCAACAGGAAATGTAGCAGATAACGCAATAGATGGAACAAAAATAGCTACAGATAGTATTCAAGCAAGACATATAGCTGCAAACTCAGTAGATTCAGCAGAAATAGTAAGTGGTAGTGTAGATGATATTCATTTATCTACTGATTCAGTAACAACAATTAAAATTGTAGATGCAAATGTTACAACAGCAAAAATAGCAGACAATGCTATTACAGCAGCTAAACTACCTTCAGGAGTAATATCTTCAGACCACATTACAGATGGAACTATTGTTTCAGGAGATATAGCAGCAAATACAATCGCTACAGGAAACGTAGCAGACAACGCTATCGATGGCACTAAAATCGCTAGTAATTCTGTAGTATCAAGACACATAGCAGAAAACACAATTACATCTTCAGAAATAGCAACTGACGGTGTTGGAGCTTTACAAATAGCTGCAAACTCAGTAGATACTGCAGAATTAGTATCAGGAAGCATTGATGCTATTCATTTATCTACTAATTCAGTTATTACAGATAAAATATCAGCTAATAATATTACTTCAGCAAAAATTGCAACAGACCAAATATTAGCTAGACATATAGCAGCTGGAGCAGTAGACTCTAGCGAATTAGCAGGTAACTCCGTAGACGTAGCAGCTTTATCAAGTGGTGCTCTTTCAGGACAAACTTTTTCAGGTAATGTAACATTATCTGGAAACTTAACTGTAAACGGAACAACTACAACTGTTAATTCAACAACAACTACAATTGCTGATCCATTAATGGAACTCGGCACAGGAACAACAGGCACTCCAGCAAATGATGCAGGTATTGTTATAGAAAGAGGAGACTCAAATAATGCCTTTATGGGATTTGATGAGAGTGAAAATAAATTTAAAGTAGGTACTGGTACATTTACTGGAGCTTCTACTGGTGATTTAACAATTACTACAGGAACTCTTATAGCTAATATAGAAGGTAATGTAACTGGTGCAATTACTGGTAATGCAGATAGTGCAACAGCTTTAGAAACTGCAAGAGCATTTTCTCTAACAGGAGATGTTACCGCATCAGGAGTAGATTTTGATGGAACAGGAGCAGTCGCTCTTAGCACATCTTTAGCCGCAAATACTGTGGACAGTGCAGAATTGGTAACTGGTAGTATAGATGCAATTCATCTAGCCTCCTCTTCTGTACAGACAATAAAAATAGCAGATAACGCTGTAACAGGTTCAAAAATAGCAGGAAATGCAGTTGGCTCAAGTGAGATAGCTGCAGGTTCAGTAGGTGCTAGTGAAATAGCAACCGGAGCTGTAGGTTCATCTGAACTTGCGGCAAATTCAGTTGATTCAGCAGAGATAATTAGTGGTAGTATTGATACTATACATCTAGCAAATAACGCAGTAACAGCCGCTAAGATAGCAGCAAATGCTATTGGCACTTCAGAAATAGCTGTCAATAGTGTAGGAACAAGTGAGCTTGCTTCTGACTCTGTAACAAATTTACAGATTGCAGATAATGCTATTAATAGTGTAAACTTTATTTCAAGTGGATTAATTACAGCAGATTTATTAGCAGCAAACTCAGTAGATTCAGCAGAGTTAGTGACAGGTAGTATAGATACTATTCATATAGCAGACTCAGCAGTTACTAGTGCAAAGATATTAGATGCAAATGTTACGAATGGTAAAATAGCAGATAATGCTATTACATCTGCTAAAATAGCAGGCAACGCAGTTGGCTCAAGTGAGATAGCTGCAAACGCAATAGATAGTTCTGAAATTGCTACAGGAAGTATAGACAGAATACATTTAGCCGCAGATATAGTAAACGGTACAAAAATAGCAGATGACAGTATCAATTCAGAACATTATGTAGATGCTAGTATAGATACAGCACATTTAGCAACTGGTGCAGTTACAACAGCAAAAATTGGTAGTGCACAAGTAGCGACAGGCTCAATAGCAGCTAATGCAGTTACAGCAGCTAAGATAGCAGCAAACGCTGTTGGGTCAAGCGAGATCGCAGGTAATGCTGTAACTTCTACACAATTATCAAGTGCAGCACTTGGTGGTAAAATAATGACTGGTACTATAGACTTTAGTGGGCCAGTTAATTTTCCAGGTACAACAGCAGTAACTGCTTCTGGTAGACTAGGTATACAAGATACAGCACCGCCACAAAACTTACACATAGGTCAAGTAGCTGGTATGGATGTAGGCACAGGAACTTCATCAGCAACTACAGAATTTACACTAGACAGTTTTGCAGCAGCTACATTTAGAACTGCCAAGTATCTAGTACAGATTACAAACAGTACAGATTCAGATTTTCAATCTTTAGAAATAGTACTATTCCATGATGGAACAACAGTTTATTTAACACAGTACGCTTCTATATTTGACAATGGCGCTCAGGCAACATTCGATGCAGATATAAGCAGTGGTAATGTAAGATTAAGAGTAACTCCTGCTACAACAGATAGCATGGCTTACAAATTTATAAGAACAACAATAGAGGTATAAAATGGGACAAAAATTAGACTTTAACATTGAAGACGCAGGTATTAAGGTGGATGGAACACAGGTTATTGACTCCAGTAGAGGATATCAAGGAACTGTTGCATCGGCTAGACTTGGATCTGGTACAATTAGTGCCGACAGACTTCCTTACACAATCACTCAAACAGCTCCAACAGGAGTTGGTGCAACAGCGAGTGGTCATATTTGGTTTGTATATTCGAGTTAATAAATGCCGTTATATATCAATGATAGTGGAACTTTACGTAATATCGCCTTTTTGGCGTTAAATGATAGTGGTACGCTTAGAAGAATCAACGAAGTATATGTAAATGATAACAGCTCTTTAGCTGGTCCTTTTACTATTACTCATCAGACTTCTAGAAATACTGCTACTAGTACGTCTACAATCAGTGGAATACAAAATACTGCTTTTGCAACAACAACAATTTTTAATACAACACTTGATACTGTAACAACATTTGATACTAACAGAATAACAACATTTGGCACAGCTAATAATACTGAAACAAGTAGAACAACTGCATTTAATACAACAACTGCATTTACTACTACTACAGCTTTTACAACAACAACAACGTTTAACACTACTCAAAGTACTACAACGGCATTTAATACAACAACTGATTTTACTACTACTACTGTATTTAATACTACTCAAAGTACTACTACTGCATTTACAACAACAACAGCTTTTTCAACAGTAACAACCTTTAATACAACTCAAGGCACTACAACTGCATTTACTACTACTACAGCTTTTTCAACAGTAACAACCTTTAATACTACTCAAAGTACTACTACTGCATTTACAACAACAACTGCATTTAATACTACTACAACATTTAATACTAGTAAAGCTACAACTACTGCATTTACAACAACAACTGCATTTACTACAACAACAACATTTTTAACTTCTAAGAGTACAACAACAGCGTATAATACTACAACAACTTACACTACTTCATATGACACAGTGATTAGTACAAGTAGAAATACTTCTTTTGCTACAAATACTGCTAGAAGCACAAATACAGCGCAGTCAACAAGTTTTATTACAACATTTGCTACAACAACAGCATATGAAGCAAATACAAGTTTTGCTACATCAAGAATAACAACATTTGCTACAACAACAGCATATGAAGCAAATACAAGTTTTGCTACATCAAGAATAACAACATTTGCAACAACAACAGCATATCAAGCAAATACAAGTTTTGCTACATCACGAATAACAACATTTGCAACAACAACAGCATATATAGATAATACAAGTTTTGCTACTACTAGAAATACAAATACAAGTAGAATAACAGCATATATAGATAATACAACATATATAACAGCATACATTGACAATACAAGTTTTTCTACATCATTTACTAATAATACAAATACAAGTAGAATAACAGCATATATAGATAATACTTCTCAATCTACAAATACAAGTAGAAATACTGCGCAGGCAACAAATACAAGTAGAAGTACAGGATTTACTAACTCTACAAGTTTTGCTACAAATACTGCAAGAAATACAGCGTTTACAAACTCTACAAGTTTTGCTACAAATACCTCTAGAACTACTAATACAAGTAGAAGTACCTCATTTGAAACATTCATTTTAACATTAGGTGTTTATACCGCACACAGAGCAACTACTAGACTTACTTATTACACTACACAAGGATATGATTCAAGAGAAAATGATTACTATAACTATACTACCAGTAGAAGTACAAATATAGGTAATACATCATTTGCTCAATTTGGATACTACATAACAACCTTTACCACTTCTCAAAGTACAGGATTTACAAATAGCACAGGATTTACAAATAATACCTCTAGAAATACAAATACAAGTAGAAGTACAGGATTCACAAATAATACTGCAAGAAATACAAATACAAGTAGAATAACAGCATATATAGATAATACAAGTTTTGGTACAGCATTTACTAACAATACAAGTTTTGCTACAAATACAAGTAGAAGTACAGGATTTACAAATAGTACTAATACTGCAAGAAATACTTCTCAAGCTACAAATACAAGTAGAAATACAACACAAGCTACAAATACAAGTAGAAGTACAGGATTTACAAATTCTACCTCTTACGATACAACACAAGCTACAAATACAAGTAGAAGTACAAATACTGCGCAATCAACAAGTTATAATACTATTAGAATATCAAACACTTCTCAAAGTACAAATACTTCTCAATCAACAAGTTATAATACTCTTAGAATATCAAACACTTCTCAAAGTACAAATACTTCTCAATCAACAAGTTATAATACTCTTAGAATATCAAACACTTCTCAAAGTACAAATACTTCACAGTCGACTACAAGAACAACAACATTTGCTACATCAACAGCATATGTAGATAATACATCTCAGTCAACAAGTTACGAAACAGCTTACATTACAAGTAGAATAAGTACTCGATCAACAGGAACAAGTAGAAGTACAACAACTACATTTGCTACTTCACAAGGAACAATTACAAGTAGAAGCACTGCTTCAAGCAGAGATACAACAACAGTATTTAATACAGCACAAGCTACACAAACTACTAGAAGTACAGCATCAAGTAGAGATACAACAACTACATTTGCAACAACTCAAGGAACAATTACAACTAGAAGTACTGCATCTAGTAGAACTACTACTTCAACATTCTTAACAAATAGAGGTACTGCATCAAGTAGATCGACTGCTTCAAGTAGAAGTACAACAACTACATTTGCTACTTCACAAGGAACGATTACAAGTAGAACTACAGGTACTTCAAAAAGTACAACAACTACATTTAATACTACTGAGATAACAGCATCAAGTAGAAGTACAGCTTCTTCAAGAAGTACAGAAACTTCAAGAACAACAGCGTTTGACACAACTACAGGTTTTGAAACTACAAGAACAACAACTTTTGGTACTGATAGAACTACAACTACAACATTTAATACAAATAGAACTACAGATACCACAATTACAACAGATCACTTAACCACTACAGTTTTTAATACATCGACAGTAGTATACGAAAGAACAACAGCCTCACAGGTGGGAACTTTATTTGATACAGAAGTTTCTAGTCTCGAAGACTACGGATTCTCATTCTGGGATGGCTCACAATGGAGCGAAAGTAACTAAGAATGAAAGAACCAGAAAAAGGCGGCGGATTTCAAAAAGAAACAAAATTAACACCAGAGTATCTAAACAGAAAAATGGAAAGCATGATGAACGCTATGTATGATTCTATAGAAGAATCAGAAAAACGAATGAGATTAATGGAAAAACAATTATTTGAGTTAAAGCGTGATAAAGCCAAATAAAAAATTAGAAGCACTAACTATAAATGAGTCTTTAGGAGATATTCCTACTCACTTCATGAAGTCAGGTTCTGCTTATAGACCTATATCTGATTTAGAAGAATTAGGAGAATTTAAAGATAGAGTTATTCCTAAACAATTTAGAGGAAGTCCTTTTGAATATGATATTTGGTTTAATACAAATGCAATAAGAACTGTACATAAATGGTTATATACAGATTTTTTAGGTAACGGTATATACATAAGAGTACCAAGTAGGCCTATTAATAATAAATTATTTAATTACATTGCTAATTCTGATATAAAAATAGATGAAGAAAGATGTAAAAAAATAGTAAATAACTTTCATAATAAATATACTTTAGGAATAAATCCTGAGTATTATGATAAAGTAGTATTTTTGCCAGGCACAAATATTTTACATAAAGCAAAAACATTGAACTGGAATAGACTAAAAGAATGTGTAAATGAGGGGTATAAAATTAAACCTCATCCTATTACTCAAAAAGTCTGGATAGCAAAATTAAAATTAAAGTTCGGAGATGATGTAGTTCTAGATAAAAAAGTTGGAGGATTTGAACTATTAGCAAATTGTAAAGAAGTTGCTACTATGCAAAATAGTGAAATGGGACTTATGGCACTTATGCTAGATAAAAAACTGAGATTAGTATCTCACCCTGTTAAAGATAGAGAGAAAAACCTTTGGACTTATGAAAGCTTTTATGAAACAGTTGCAGGAAAAGAAACAAAACAAAAACTGAAAAAATTATTTTCAGCAAAGAACTCTGGAATTATCTTCAATTTTGATGAAGATGCCGAGTTAAGATTAGAAAATTATCTCAATAATTTTTGGGAATATAAGGTAACAAACGGATGATTGAATTAGTAACAAAATATAAAAAAGACTGGAGTATGTTTACTTTAGCATCACTATTAGATAAAGACGGATTTCGTCTGCATTTGTTCGTTCATAAAGATGATTGGAACACACAAGAAATAAACTGGATTTTAGCAAATTTTCAAAATGTAAAAGTTTATGAAGCATGGTGGAGAGAAAATAATGTTTCTAGAATGACTTTTGCTTTAAAAGAACATTGGAAAGATAAAGGAGGACTTGCAAAAAGAATTATTGTATGGGACGGAAATAGAATTTTTAATCGTGATATCGATAATGGTGATATACCTCCTGCAGAATTTTTTAAAGCCTCAATTTCTTTCTTAAGTAGAGATAGAGTTTTTGATAAACATCCTAACTTAAAGGCTTTCTATAGCTTACTTGGACTATCTGTAACTACACATCAAGGCATGCCTTTTACAGATAAAAGTATGGTAGTATTAAATTATGATAGACTTTGCGAATTTGAAGATAGAGATTTATTCTTTACTAGACAGATAGATCCACCTAACCAAAATTTAAGACCTTATATTGATACTAAACTAATAGCTTGTAATGATATTGCTTTTTTCGAAGCATTAAGTTTTTACAAACACTCCTGGTCTCCTTTATACTTAAATGGGAAATTAGATGATTTAATTGTATTAGATGCTATAATGCCTAGAGAAATATTAGACTATAATGTTATGTTAAGAAAAAGTTGGAGTTTAGATGTACCTCATAAATATTTAGCAATGGACTATACTAATTTACCAACAAGTATTCAAATAGGTGTTCCTTGGGATTGTTATACAACTCTTATAGATAAGATTCCGCTAAACTTTAGAAATTCTAAATTAAACGAAGTATTGTTACAAAAAGCCGCAAAGCAAAAAGCAACTGCAGGAAAACTTTTACAAACTGGATTTAAATTAGGAAAGGTCTAATTCTTCTTGTATTAAATCAGATAAGATTATCCACTCAATTTCTTTTTTCTTATGATACTCTGATACAATTTTCTTTTCTGTGTCAGCATGAGGATTTTTGTCCATTGTATTCATAGGTATATGCCAACTATAAGGTTTCGCCTGACCGGCAGTGATTGAAAGAGCTTTAGAAAAAAAGTCAAACCCTACCAATGTAAGAGTCGAAAAATTTATTTTTTGTAAAAAATATTCAATTGTAACAAAACCTGCCGATGGGCGTTGCCCGTCAGGTTCACCGTTTTTAGCTCCCACTAAATCAAATATATTCAACATCTCTTTATCCGAAAACATTTCAATAACTTTATAATCAGGATAATGGTGTGGTTTTTTATCAAGGTGTATACGAGAACGATTAAATAGAACAGGAATGTTCTCAGGATAAAATCGTCTTTTTTTGTATCTTAAAAATCCTGTAACCCAAATGTCCGTTCTTTTACCAATACTTTCCGAATTAGTAGAATTAGGAATACCATTTCCAAATCTTACAACTGTATCGTAAGAGTCTATAATATCCCCCATAGAATGTTGTAACATTTCAACAGAGTTTCCTACAAGTATTATTGATTTGTTTTCTGTAAGGTCGCGTAAAGTTTGTTCCATTCTTCTGAATATTCCAGGTTGTCGTTTATACCATGCCACGGTCCACCATCTGTAAAGTGAACTGCTTTTGGATTTTTGAAGTGATAGTAATTTACCATAGCATTAAACTCTGCTGGTAAACTACCGATTGAATTTGCCCATTTCATTTCATGTAAAGCACCCGCTGGGGCTTGGTTTACATAGGTAGGAGTTAGGATTTTGCACCTTGAGTTGTCAAACCACATTAAAGATGACCAATTTTTCTTCGGATAAGAACTATTTATTTTTTCATTCATCTTACTAGAAGGTACTAGAAAGTCGGGATGTTGTACACAATATACATCATGCGTTTCATTAGCATGATATACTATTTCTTGTGGGTCACATCTCCACATAAAATCAGCATCACAGAACAGTGCATGTCCATGATAATCAGATAAGTATGGTACTAAAAATCTCGTAAAAGCAAATTCTGTACTTTCATTTTGAAAAGGTCGATTATATACTTCTAACTTATCTTTTATTAGTGGTTTAATAGTGTGGCTTCCATTATACTTTCGTATGGAAGCCTCACATACGGCATATGCTTCAGGTTGACTAGAGTCGTACCCGATGTATATAACCATTAATCTTCTTTTAGATTATTGCCCAAATCATTTACATATGCTTGTCTTGCTGTTTGCAATGCTGCTTTCTCATTGTCGAGGTCAGCTAGTTTTGCATCACAGTAAGTTATTGCATGATATAAAGATTTTTGGTCTTTATCAAAACTATCAGTATCGTGTTCGATACCATCTATTGTTATTGAACTCATTTAAATACATCCTGCCAATTGCCTTGTGTACTAGCTTTAGCATACTCAGTAGCACGGTTTTCAAAAAAGTTGGCATGCTCAACTGCATTTACTTGCATATCAATCCATGGAAGAGGATTTTCAGTACTATGGAATATGGCTTTCATACCTAATCCTAGTAATCTTCTATCCGCAATATATCTTATATACTCTTTCACTTCTTTTGCTGTTAAATCTTTGATATCTGCTTTTTCAAAACAAACATCAATAAAATGATCTTCTAATTCAACAACCCGTTCTGCTGCACAATATATTTCATATTTTAACTTGTCTGTCCATATTTCTGGATTTTCTGCAATAAAGGTTCTAAAGAGTTTTGATAATCCTTCAACATGAAGTGACTCATCTCTTATTGACCATGTAACTATCTGCCCCATACCTTTCATAAGATTATGTCTTGGATAGTTAAGAAGAATAGCAAAACTACTAAATAGCTGTACTCCTTCTGTAAATCCACTATAAACTGCCATTGTTTTTGCCATTTCATGTGGACTATTCATATTAAAGTCTGTTAAGTACTCGTGTTTTTCTGACATTGCTTGAATATCAAAAAACTCTTGGTACATATCGTCAGACTTACCTAATGTTTCTAGTAATAAAGAATACGCTTCTTGGTGTACTGCTTCCATAGCAGCATAACTTACTAGCATCATTCTTACTTCTGGTTGTTTGAATGTTGGAAGATAATGCTTTGCATATCCACAACATACGTCTACATCTGCTTGTGTAAAGAACTTAAAGATATTATCTATAAGTACTCTTTCACCATCAGATAATTTTTGATTATAGTCTTTTATATCATCTTGGAGGGGTACCTCATCAGGCAACCAATGCATTTGTTGTTGTTTTTTGTAAAACTCAAATGCCCAAGGGTATACAAAAGGTTTATAATATTCTCTTTCTTCTAATAAATTCATTTAGCCCTCACAACTAAGACAATCTGATTGCTCAAAGATTATCTCTCTTTTTGCTTGAGAAGCAACGTTATCAGCTCTACTAATAGCTTCACTTCTTAAGTAATATAATGTTTTTAAATTTTTTGCCCATGCCAACATATGTACATTGTGTAAGTCTGCTTTATTCACATCAGGTGGAAAGAATAAATTTAAACTTTGTGATTGACATATAAATGGTTGTCTTTGAGCAGCATGTTCAATAATCCATGATTGATTTATTTCAACACCTGTTTTAAAGACATCTTTTGCCCAATCATCTAGTATATCAAGATGTTGAACACTTCCTCTGTTTGCAACTATGCTTCTCCAAACATTTTCATACTCTGATTCAGTTACTTTTTCTTTAATAATTTTATCAAGGTATTTATTTTTTACTAAGTTAGACCCAGTCTTTGTTTTTTGTGTATAAGCATTTGCACGAAAAGGTTCTATACTTGGACTTGTGTTTCCACAAATAATACTAGAACTTGCGTTAGGAGCTATTGCTAATAAATGAGCATTTCTTACAGAAGCTGTATCATCATCAGGACAAGCTCCTTTTTCTTGTGCAAGTTTTCTTGTACAAATATCTGCTGAAGATTTAATATGATTAAACATTTCTAAATTAACTCCTCCAGCCATACCACTTTCAAATGGTATATCATTTTTTTGTAAATACGCATGGAATCCCATTGCACCAAGTCCAATACTTCTCTCCCGCATGGCACTAAACTTAGCTTTTTCTAATTGCGTTGGAGCATTTTCTATAAACGAAGTTAAAACATTATCTAACATTCTGACTAAGTCTCCTATAAATGAGGGATGCTCTTTCCATTCATCATAGTATTCTAGATTTACACTAGATAAACAACATACTGCTGTTCTTTCTTCATCTGTTGCAAGAGTAATTTCACTACATAAATTAGAATGATGTACTTTTAATCCTTTCTTCTTTTGAAAATCTGGTAAAGCATTTTGTACAGCATCTTCATACATTACATACGGCTCTCCTGTTTCCATTCTATTTTGTAGTATTTTTACCCAAAGGGCTCTTGCTGAAACTCTTTTTGTTACTTCTTTAGAGTGTGGATCTATTAAATCCCATCCATCATCAAAGTCGTCTTCCTTAGTAGCTCTATGAATTAATTCCATAAAAGAGTCAGGAATAACGACACCATGATGCAGGTTAGTACACTTACGATTAACATCACCACCAGTTGGTTTACGTACATCTAAGAACTCCTCTATTTCGGGGTGTGATATGTGCAGATAAGAAGCGTAACTACCCCGTCTAGTTACTCCTTGACTAAACGCCAACATTTCTGCATCTACAACTTTCATAAAAGGTATTGCTCCAGTAGACTCGGAACCTTTTGATGTTTTTATTCCTGCAGAACGAACATCACTCCAAGTACCTCCAATACCTCCACCAAAAGATGACAAGAAAGCATTTTCCACAAAGTGGTCAGTAATGCCTTCTCTACTGTCATCTACATAATTTAAGAAACAACTTATCGGTAATCCTCTACGAGTTCCTCCATTTGATAATAAGGGGGTTGCAAACATAAACCAAAGATTACTGACATAATCATATAATCTCTGTGCGTGAGCATCATCATCTGCAAAAGCCATGGCAGCACGAGCAAAAGCTTCTTGAGGTGAAGTTTCATCACCTACCATATATCTATCTTTTAGAGTTGCATGGGCAAATTCATCTAAAAGTTTATCTTTACTAAAGTCTATCTTCACTGACATAATTTTCTACCAATCCTATAATTTCTTCCCCATGTCCTAGCACTGCTGCATTGACATCGTATGTTAAATCCATGAGTTTTACCCCAGCTTCTAGTCCTTCGCTTCCGAACTCATTTAAGTTCTGAATATACTTGTACTTTCCATCAAGTGGCAAACTCGCCATAATATCAAAGACGTCTCCGTACTGCTCAATCAATTGAGTTGCACGTTTCGGTCCTATCCCATCTACACCAGGAACATTATCTCCTTTATCCCCTGTCAACGCCTTGTAAGTCAAGTAGTAGTAAGGGTCAAAGTCATAATGCTCATCCCAGTTTAGTAATGTTGTTTCTTTTCTTGTTACAGTCGAAAAGCGACTGATCTTTTCATCGACTAGTAAATCCCAGTCTTTGTCTGATGATATCATCCATATCTCATCTACACCTATGTTTTCTCGGTTTTGGCATATAAGTGCGGCTATATCATCAGCCTCTACTCCAGCATACTTTAGTGTAAGATAACCCTTACGTTTTAAAGTAGACATAGTAGTAGAAAATTCTGCTAAGAACATTTCAAATTCTTTTGCTTCTTCTTCTGTTTGTTCTGCATATCGTTCTTTACGATTTGCTTTGTACTCTGGGTCAATAGACTTACGGTAATTACTACCGCCATCGCCTAAGATGACTATCTCCCCACAGTTATAGGACTTTGCCAAAGATTGTACAGTTCTTACATATTCATGCTCGAAGTCTGTAGTACCTTGGTGTTTCCATCGAAAAGCTAGATTGAGTCCATCAACAATCAATAAGTTCCCATTCGGGATCGGCTTTCCATGGCTCGTAAATTGTATCGCCATTTGTAAATTTTACCTCTTGTGTTTCTAAAAATTTATCAGCAAGAGTGACATAGCACCCTAGCCAGTTTATGTACATATGTTTTTTGTAAAGTGGCTTTCTTGTCGTTGCCACATACCACTGCGAGTGGTTTTCTTTGAAAATAAGCAATGGCTCTTGGTTCATCTGTTCAGATTGTTTACAAAGTTTAGACCACCAATTCACAAATACGTTACTCTTTTGAGTGAATATTTTATGATTGAATCCCATATCTTTATAATGTTTAATCTCTATACAAAAAAGATTCTTTTTGTGCGGTACACATAAGTCTCCTTTTATTTTACCAGAGCCACTACCAGGAGTCTGTACAAACTCTATTCCAGTAATTCTTTTTAACATTGCAGCAGCTTTGAGCTCTGCATCGTGACCTTTACGTCTACTGTTAACCAATCAACTTCTCCAACTCTACATAGCCACCGATATGTTTATCGTCTACTAGTATTTGTGGAAAAGTTCTTGCTCCTGGGAATAATTCCCTAACGTCAGACGCAGAAAAATCTGTGCCAATCATTTTATATGATACCTCAGTTACTTGATCTACATGGTCAGCTAAGAATTTAGCTTTCTTGCAGTAAGTACAGTTTGGTATACTATAAATTTCTACTTTCATTTTTTCTCCATAAGATATATATTATAACAGAAAATAAGTTTCATGTCAAGATATACTTTCGTGTTGCTATTCAAGATAACTAATATTATCTTCTTTTGTAATTTCTATTTTCTCTAGTAATGGGTGAGTCCAGCCATGCGATACCATATAAGTATTTAAATTTTCTTCTTTTAATAATACTTCCACTACTTTTTCTTTTCCAACTTCATCTAAAGCTTGATTTACTTCGTCAAGGAAAAGAACATTGATTTGACTTCTACTAATTGAAGCCATAAGTTTTCGTATTGCAACTAATGTCGCAATATTTACTCTTGCTAGTTCTCCACTAGAAAGAGCAAGTATATCTATAATGTTTCCATTATCAGATACTTCTACATTAAGTTTATCATTTGTAACAACAAAATTAATACTAAATCTACCATCACTAAATTCTGCTAAATAGTCGTTTGTTAGAACTTCTAGTTCTTTTACTAAACTTTCTATTTTATATGCTAATAATCCATTGGTAGAAAATGCTTTCTTAAGCGTTTCAAGTGCCGCCAGGTGTTCTTCTTTATTTGATAGTTCAAATTGGAGTGCATTAAGTTGGCTTTGAAATTCGCTAGTCTGTTCCAGTATAATTCCAATTCTGGTGTTATGTCTTTCTCTTTTGGTGTTTTCATCAATTACTTCCTGAAGAGCCGACTTAGCAGTGGTAATTTCTTCACTAAGTTTTTTAACTTGGTTTTGTAAGTCATCTTCATTGAGGATTGATGTAGTGAGTTCATGGTCGATAGACCTGTAGAGGTCTTCCCAATTTTGTACTTCTCGTTCTGCTGTCCTATATATCGCATTTTCTTCCTCTAATTTCTGCAACTTTCTTGCAGCCTCCTGTGTAAATCTTTCACAGTTTTCTTTTCTTTCAGTATGTTCTTTTATCATACTGTTTACAAACATTTCGTCAACTTCTCCTTCACAAGTTGGACACACCATATCATCTAAAGTTAATAACTTATTATACTTATTAAGCATTGTATCTTCATGGATCATTTCTGACTTCCATGTTGCTACTGAAGAAACAGCATCATTAGTATCTTTTTCTTCTACATATTTTGCAAGTTGTCTTTTGTACTCATGCAAATCTATATCAGCAAGCTGGTGTTTAAGTTGATTATTAAGATTTATTTTTTTATTCTTTTCCGAGATATTTTCAAGTTCTATTAATAAAGAACGTAAAGACATCTCTTGTTCTTCCGAGTAAAATGGTAAATCTATTTTTGGAAGTATGGAACTATCTTCGAGAATATTGTCTGCCAACCATTTTGCAATAGTTGAAAGTTTCGCATTGATAGTTGTAACATCACTTGAATTTACTCGCACTGCTTCCTTAAATGTTTCAAAGAAAGACACATAATCGTCTAATTTTAAGAGGTCAATTAGGAACTTTTTACGGTTTGTATCAGTCGCAGTCAAAAACTGTAATGATGCGTTAGTATTTTGATATACTAGCTGTGAAAAAGTCTTAAAGTCAATCCCTAATATATCCCCTAATGTATTATAAGTATTTGACGCAGTATGTGAAGATATATCTTCCTCGTTCTTAGTTAGCTTACATTTGAGTGTAGCACGCCGTATAACAGTAATGTTGTATAAGTCACTGTCCACAGTGAAATCAAGACTAATATTGTACCCTTTGTTAACATATCTATTTGCTATATCCGCTTTTTTTACATTTTTACTATTCTTGTTAAATAGTACTTCTTCTAATATTAAAGGTATAGAAGATTTACCTACTCCGTTTGTTCCAACTAATTGTGTAAGAGTTGCATCATTTAAATTTAACTCGTTATCTGCTCCATAAGAGAAGCAATTATCCCATTTCAGTTTTTGTAGAATAATCATTAAAAACTCCCATTAATTTTCGTATTTTTTCATCATCAAGAGAAAGAATCTCTCTCAGATATATTCCTAGTTCATCTTCCATTGACATTTCACTACTTAAATTTAAAGTAGCCTCTGTCTCTCGTTTAACAACTTTCTTATCTAGTAAATCAGAATTTTTGACTCGTGCTAAATCTTGCACATCTCCTTCTACTTCATAAATTGTATGATGAAAATCTGTCTGTAGCATTGCTTCAGTAGTATTAACAGTCTTACGAATAAGTTGTGGTAACTCAAATTTATGCCATGTCCATTCCCAGTTATCTATAATTAGATACCCCGTTTGGACTTGGTTTCTATGAAAAGAGGTTGTCATTGGGCTTCCAGGATACACAATATTTCTTTGAGTATTCTCGTGAGCATGTAAGTCTCCTGCAAAAACCGTTTTGTACTTATCAAATCTTTCTAAATCTACTTCAGGCATAACGTGAGGAGGTATCTCTCCACGAACATGAGTAAATAGATACTCTGCATCTATCGTTTCTATACTATTTTTCTTATGCAAATCTGCATAAGGTAGTATTGCCCAGTCATCCTCATAGTAAGTTTCTGTTATAACTTCTACTAGAGGGTTTAATTCATTTGTTACTCTCTTTAAATTATCAAAGAAAGTTTTATTTTTTCTAGTGGCTTCATGGTTGCCATCATAGATAATTGTTCTTACTTTTGTTCTTTTTACAAAATCAAAATACAAAGTAAGCTCATCCATAGAAGGGACTCGGTCAAACAAGTCCCCACCTATGATGTGAAGATTAACTTCATGATTATCTACAGCTTCCTGCACTTGTTCAAAGAACATTTGGTAACGAGAGCAAGCCCACGCTACTGGTACATTCTTTTGTCCTAATTTAATATGCCAATCTGCTGTAAATAAAATCATACTACAAAGTCATCCCCAGGTGTCCATTCACACCCTGTTAATCCACCTGCTTTGATGCCTTGTAAAGTTCTAAGAACTTCGTTAGCATTTCTGCCTGTGTCAAGTGCGTTAACACTTACATGTTGTACTACATCATTTCTATCAATAATGTAGGTTGCTCTGTAGCAAACACCTGCTTCTTCATCAACTATTCCTAGTTCTTCTGCAAGTCTTAAACCACAGTCTGCTGCTAATGAGTGGTTAATGTTTCCAATCAGTTCGTTATCTTTTTTCCAAGCTAACTTACAGAACTCATTATCACCACTAATACCGATTACGTTTGCCTCATCTACTAATACATCCATTCCTGCAATTTCTGTAGGACAGATAAAAGTAAAATCTTTCGGATAAAAGTAGACTACTGTATAATCGTGCTTTAACGGGTCATAGTGTTCAGTAACTGAAACTTCTACAAACTCGTTATCTTTACTGACACCCTGCAATTTAAATGCAGGAAACTTTTCTCCTACTCCTACCATCATGATACATCAAACTCGTCTGATACTTCCTCAGGTGTGTCTCCACCTTGGTCATTCACTCTTCTCAACAGCTCTAACTGCGCGTCTGCAGTTGGTCTGGTAAGAACGTCATCCATTGACTTAAGATTAGCCACTAAATCCTTCTCCCAATCCTCTAGTTCTCTAGCTTTACACTTTAGAACTGCTAATTGATATTCTACATTAAATACTTGTGGGCCAGTCTTCTTTCTTTTGAAATGAATGTCATAGCCTGTAACTGGATCAGTTGGGTCTCCCAACTCTTCCATAGCTACTAGTACTTGGTCGAATAGTTTTCTTTTTAAATTTAAAACTTTAACACTTTTATCAGCGTAGTCAATGCATTGAATGGCATAAGACCATCCACATTTTAAGTCTGGGTAAAAGTCGCGAACATGGTCATGTTCTTTGTTGTTAAAGGTTTCTGAATCTCTATCAAAAGATAGACACTCCATAGGAATATTTTTCCCGTTTTCTCCTTTAATCCAGTAGACGTACCTAGGTAGTAAGTCACCAATCAGTCTTACGTGATGGTCTTCTTTACCTGCGTAGTTGTAAGTTTCAATTTTATCTTTTTGGGCTGAGCCCTTTGTTGTATTAAAGCCAATAGCCATAATTTATCTCCATGTCTCCTCGAATAAAAAGTGTA
>Ga0222719_10002247_pt1 | contig 17816 bp, 22 predicted proteins | sample C33_34DmetaG_FD_165039 | JGI IMG/M metagenome (GOLD analysis project Ga0222719, IMG submission 165039) | Estuarine water microbial communities from San Francisco Bay, California, United States - C33_34D | ecosystem: Environmental > Aquatic > Marine > Unclassified | place: USA: California... | reverse complement strand
AAAAATAATCGTGATAAAATTGTAGAAAAATATCAAAAAAATAAAGATGAAATTTTAGAAAAAAAAAAACAATATTACAAAGATAATGCTGATAAAATATTAGAACAAAGAAAACAATATCAACAAGATAATGCTGATAAAATATCAAAATATAGAAAGGAAAAAATAGAATGTGATAAATGTAAATCTATTGTTTGTCGTGGTGATATATCAACCCATAAAAAATCTAAAAAATGTTTAAATTATAATATAGGTAATAATTAGTATAAATGGATAATAACATAAGAATTCAACAATTACTAGACAAATGTGAAGCAATGGCGATATTAAGTAACCGAGCCAACGAATACTGGGGTTTAATAAAAACGATATTTCAAATACCCCTGATATTAACTGGTTCTGTAATGTGTATTTTGAATAGTTTTGATGATGGTAAAACTGCTGATATGAAAATACCCAACGTAATCGTAAATGGATTATCAGTATTACTACTCTCTTATCAAAATCAATTAAAAGTATCAGAAAAGGTAGAAACATTTAAAAGTCTTAGTAATAATTTTTTATTATTAGCACATCAAATAGAAGGTTTAGAACCTGATGAAATTGATAGAAATATGGTTAATAATTTGACTGATAAATATGATACATTTGTTATGGGTTGCGAATTTAGAGATATTCCTAAAAGATATAAATTAGAAGTTAGAAAAATAATGAAAGGTAAAACTTTACCCTTACAACTTAATGGAGGCTCTGGATTAGTAGATAGAAATAGCAAAGAAATTGTATTAAGCAATATAGGCACGATAAGTGAGGTTGTATAAATAATTTATTTTTATATATTAGATATGATAAAATATATTCAATTATTAAAATCTAAAAAAGAAAATAAAAGATTTGAAGCAAAGTTCTTTGATATAGACAGAGAAAAAATAAAATCTGTTAATTTTGGCTTGAAAGGCGGAAACACATTTATAGAACATAAAAATACAAGAACAAAAGATGCTTGGATCGCTCGTCATCGTGTAACTGGCGATTGGACTAAACCCGATACAGCTTCATCACTCGCTTTTCATATTCTTTGGAATAAAACAACTCTTTCTGCTTCATATAACGATTATTTAAAAAAATTCAATCTTAAAAAATATTAATTTTTTTTTTTCTTAACTTTAAATAAATGAATAACCCTATATTGCGGAGAGTTCCTTATAAATATGTAGAACATTTTATTATGAACGCTAATAAAAAAGATTATCAAAATAAATCATATACTTATGTTATTAAATATGATAATAAAATACGATTAGGGTATTCTAATAATATATATGATAGATTTAATACTCATTATAAAATCAAAGGTTGTGCGCAAATTTTAAGATTACAGAGATTTTATACAGGTAGAGATGATAATCAAAATTTTATAGAAAGACTTTCAAAATATAATGAAAATAGTATTATTCACGATGCGATAAAAGAAACTACTATATTAAAAACCCACGATGACCTTATTTCTGGAAAATATAAGATACTTGATATGGATAAATAAAAAATAAAAATATTGTCATATAATAGAATGTATGTAATAGTGGGAAAAGAAGATTGTCAGCAATGTTATGTTTTAAAAAATTTATTGTTCGCAAAATCAATAGACCATATATATATGGAAAATACAGAATTTAAACCAGATTTTATAGATTATCTTAAAAAAACAAATAAAACTTACCCGATGGTTTTGGAAGTTAAAAACTTTGATTCATTTCAAAATATGATGAGTTGTTTTAGAGATTTAAAAAATTGATTCATTTTTTTCCGCTCGTTTTTGTTCCCTTAACATAGCCTTACGAACTCTTGCTTTTTCCTTCATATAAGCTTTATAACCCGCATCACAATCATATTTATTTTTTAGATAACTACGCATATAATTATTATTCTTCTCTTTTAAAACAGGGTCTGCTTTAATTTTCTCCCACGAAGTCATATTAAAATATTATAGTTCCTTAATTCTTATATATCTATGGTTTAAGAAACCCATTTAAGGATATGACGAATATATAATATTAACATTAAATAGACCCTAAATGATTAATATCAATGACTCCTATTTTTACGAAAAAATTAATTTTGTAAAACTTAAAATTATTATAGATAAACGCACCGAATATGAAAATATCGTTGATAAAGAAAAAGAAGCTGACGGATGTGATAAAAAAGCAAGTATATGGGCTATTATGAAAAAAATGTATAAACAAGTTGAAAAAATCCCATTTAGTCAATATGGTTATATTAAAATCAAATATCAAAAAGGCAAAAATTGTAATGATATTGGTAGGTGGTACGCAGAAAATGGGTTGGGATTAGCACCTATTAAATCATGTATTCGCCACACTATATGTGATGATATTTGGGTTGATATAGACCAAGTTAATTCACATCCTACTATTTTAAAACAAATTATGAAAATACATGAGTTCTCATCTCCTTTATTAAATAAATATGTTGAAAATCGTGATGAAGTATTAAAAGATATTATGAATGAAGAAGGTTTTACAAAAGATAATGCCAAAGACGCAGTTATTTCTACTATTAATGGTAAAAGTTATAAATCCAAAACATTACTTAAATTACATAATGAGCTTAAATTACCTATTAATAATATTATGACATCAACAAAGTATATTGACTTTTATAATTATTGTAAAAATACATTTGGTGATAAATGTAATTTGTGGGGCAAAACGATGAGCCGTATTTTACAATATGAAGAAAATAAAATGCTTGAATGTTATATCCAATATTGTTATAATAAGGGATTAATTGAAAAATATAAAGATGGTTATAAAGTGTCTCTGGTTTTTGATGGATTTCAACTTATGAAAAATGATGCTATTAATGATGAACTATTAGAAAATTTAAGATTATATGCGTTAGATAATACAGGGTTTGATGTTAAACTAAAAGTTAAACCCTTTGATAATGCTTTAAAAATTCCTGATGAATATTATGATTTAAATAATGAAGAAAATAAAAATGATGATGAAGATGATGATTATATTGACCCTTCTATTAAATCTTATGAAGACACTAAAATTGATTTTGAAAAAAATAAATGTAAAATTATGTTTCCTCCAAGTATATATACTTTTGGGGCTACAAGTAAAGACCAATTACAAAATTTTAAAAACGCAAAAGATACTTATGGTGATATTATTTGCTATGTTGTTGAAAAAAATAAAAAAAAGCTTAAAAAATTTATTTATATGTGGCTTGATGACCCAAAGAAAAGAAAATATACAAATGTTGTATGGAAACCAACACCTCTTATAGCTGATGAAGATGAATACAATATATGGAAACCGCTTGATATTGCTAATGTTCCTTTAATTAAAACTGAACGGGATTATTGGAAAGAATTTTTAACATTTTCAAATAATCTTTTTGAAACAGAAGAAGTAACAAATTATATTTTAGCAAGATATGCATTTAAATTACAAAATCTTGGATTAAGAACGCATGTATTAGTCATATATAATGGTTTAGAAGGTGCGGGTAAAAGTTCTTTTATTGAAGTTATATATAAATTATTTGGTATGAATAATATTGTATTCATTGATGATAGTAAAAAGTTATATGAAAAACATTCCACATTTGAAAAAGAAAAATATTTCCTATGTGTCAATGAAGCAAGTGGCACAGACAACTTTAAAAACAGCGACATTTTAAAAACAAGAATTACAGAAAATGTTTTAAGTATTAATCCCAAAGGCATTCAAGCATACGATATTGAAAATCTTTGCGATTATGATATGACTACTAATAATACTAATGTTGTCAAAATTACAGATGATAGTACTCGTAGATGGTTTCAACTTGAAACAAGTAATTATTATTTAGGGAATGTTGATTTTTTTAATGATTTTAAAGAAAACATTTTTAATAATGATATAGCACTACGCCAAATATACGAAGGGCTTATGAATTATAAATGGAAAGATATTGTTAAATCAGGCAATTTTCAAGATAGCACATATAAACCAATTACAGATATAACTAAAATGGTTAAAGAAAGCAATAGAGATAAAATGATATGGTTTTTTAAAGACCTCATAAATGATTATACTATTGAAGGAGAATTAACAACTTTTAAATTTACTAATAAAGAATTATTTAAATTATGGAGGGAATGGTGTGATGGTGCTAATATATCTAATTATGATATGAATATTATTCAATTTGGTATTAAAACAACCCAACTAAATAAAAAGATATTTGCTAAATCAGGTGAGTACTTTATTTATAAAGATACTAATAATGGTTATAATATCATTTATAGAAAAGAGTTTTTTAAGTTCATGAATACATTAGATGAATGCTAACTTATTTTTATAATATTTTTTGAAGTCTTTTAATGGCTAAAAATGATGTGATTTCTATAAACCCCCTTAACCTCCTTATGATTTTTAACAACCCCCTTACCAACCTCCTTATAGACCATTCTCATATATCTTTTATAATACTATATATATTATTATTATCATAAATATATTAATAAGGGGGTTAAGGAGGTTATAGTATTATATAGAAAATTTGAGAATGAAAAAAAAAATTTTAGGAAGGAGTTACTCAAAGAAAAAATAAAAAAAAAAAATGTTAAAATAAAGCGATTAAAATGGGATACCCCACCCCCTTAACCCCTTTTAACCTCCTTAATTTAAGAAACCCATATAAAGATTATCTGTTATAATTAATCAATAATGCCTCCTTTTGATCTGTTCAAAAAAGGATTAAAAGAAAAATACAATTTAACATACGAAGATGTAAGAGATAACTATAAATATTGTGGTGGTAATTCAAAAAGTCATTTGAATTATTGGGTATTAATAAATAAAGATAAAGAATTACCAAAAAAAGAAAATAGCTGTGTATGTAGTCATAAAATTCAAGAGAATTGTTATATAACCGATGGAAATAATATATTAGTATTAGGAAATTGTTGTATAAAAGCATTTGTAGTAAAATGTAATAGGACTTGCGAAAATTGCGGAGAGACACATAGAAATAGAAAAGATAATAAATGTAATAAATGTAGGGAGAAAGAAAAAAGTAAATGTGTTAGTTGTAATAAACAAATACAAGCAAGATATAAAAAGTGCTATGATTGTTATATAAAATATTATCTTTAATTTTTTTATAATCTATAATATAGAGAAGATGAGTAAATTTAATCCATTATTTCAAAATAATAATAAGAAAAACGTTGAGGTTGTAAGACCACAAATAATCCAAAATACTATAACGCAGACAAAAGATAATATAGTAATTGATAAACTTATAAATGATAAGGTTTTAATAGGAAATGGCGATAAAATCATATCATCACAATACTCTATAAAAGACCTTATACAAGAAACAAAAAAATTAGTACCCCCACCGCTACAATCTGGGGACAATATTTTAATAAAAGACAATAAAATCTCATCATTACGCTATGACGACACCAATTTAAAGAAAATCATAGAAGACACTCACAAAACACACGAGAAACTAATCACTAATATATCACAGGATACCACAAATTTAAAAAATCAAATTAAAGCGAATAGTGAAAATATGTTAAATAACCTCAATTTGTTAAAGAAACAAGTAGAAGAAGAGCAAAAAAAGGGCGGTGTAATAATAGAAGAAATTAAAAATATCTCCCAGCATTATGATAAGGAAATCAAGATAAATAATGGTAAAATAAATGATATTAATGAGAGCAACATGATATATATTAAGGTTATTAATAATAAAATAAACGATTTAGAAGTCTTTTACAATGAAAAATTAGAACTTTTAAAAACCTCTTATGAGAATGATAAAGAAGAATATAATAAAATGTATGAACTATTAAATAAAAAAATAGATGATATAAATGAAACTACAAAAAATAAGATAGAATACAATATGGAAATGGTAAGCGAAAAAATAAATAATATTAATAGTATAAATAATGAGAAATTTATTAACTTTGAAAAGAAAATAGACAATAAGATAAATAATACCATTGAATTTTTAAATAAAAAAATGATGAAAGAAATTGATTGTAGAGATGAGAAAATAATGAATATAAATAAGAATGTTGATAATATCTATAAAGATGTAGTAATATTAAAAGATAGTAATCCCCAGTCTAAAAATCTACAAAAAATAATCCAGAAATTAACGGACAAAGTTTCGCTCATTGATAGTCATTTTAAGTTTAATTTACCTAAATAATTTATTCTAAAACCCCCAGAGATAAATAATTATTTTTTTTCTTCAATAATAATAGAATAATAAAGAAATAGAATGGATAATATCGGTGAAAATGAAAAACCTAAAAAGAAGCTAACGGCATCGGCAGTTTTAAAAGAGTTTAACCTCTCTCCTGAGGAGGCGTATGAGATGTTGAATGAAATATATTCCGCATTAGAAAAAGAGGGCGATGAACCCGTAGAATAATCATTCAATATTATCTAAATATAGTTGCTTAAAATTTCTTCTGTACCTTAAATAATTTTCTTTTTGTTCGGTATCAATTACAAGACACCCAAACTTACTATTTTCATCATTTTCATTCTCTTCTGTGGCTTCTCTAAATAATTTTTCAAATGCTTCTCTTGATAGGTCGCTACATACTTCGCTATGTATTCTACCAAGTTCTCTGCTTGAATTAACTTTAAAAAACACAAAGGCATTGGCACTTCCTCTTGCTCTTATGGGGGTTTTATAATAATTTTGACCCAACCAGATTGTAGAAATGTTATGATGGCGACCTTTGACGAATAACTCATTAACCTTCCGCATATTAGCCTCATCTAATTCTTGTATATCATCAAGTAATACAATATTTCTTTTATGTTTATTTACATTTTTTAAATGAAACGATGACATAGTTTCAAATAATCTAAATTTAGACGGGAATAACTCGGCTAAATCAACTATTAAGTCATATTTTGGCTGTAATCTAATTGTAGAACAAACAATATATAAACAATCGTATTTTAAATATTTTAAAAGTAAATTCATTGTTAATATAGTTTTACCGCTACCACTACGCCCGATTACAACAGCACGAAAGGGGTGTTTGAATGTTAAAAATTCATTTGGGTCTTCGCAGTCACTTTTTTTATCACATATTACTTCCTCTACATTGCTAATATTCCAGTCAAAATTACAACTATCGGCCATATCAAATAAATCATTGGTGTTTAATCTTTTAGTTTTTTCAAACATATTTTATTATCTATTATTATATTAGATAAATAAAAATAATAAATGCCATCTTTTAGCGAAGTTGTAAAATCCCATAAAGAGATGAGAGATACTATTGCGAAAATAGAAGCGTTAAAAAAAAATATTAGAACAAAGGAAAAAGAGTTTAATCCAGATCAAGAAATAGCATTAAGAAGCAATCAAATAGGAATATCAGGAGAATCAAATGAGGCAAAGAAGATTATAGATGATTTGGTTTCAAATAATGTTGGTAATATTATAGTTTTACTTAAAACTTTATTGGAAGGTGTTAAAAGTAAGGAATTAAGCCCGTATAGTGCTCTTGTTTTATGGAGTGATATTCGCCCGAAAATAGGAACATCTTACTATTCTTCGGGAATAGTAGACGCTACTAATAATTTATCAACTATATTTAACGCATCACAAACAAAAGATGGTTATACAAAAACTGAATTAAAAACTATTGAGGGATTAATAGATATAATAAATAAAGAAATAAGCAATCAAACATATCCCCCAGTACAAGTCAGCGATATTAAAGTAGAAATTGATAGATTATTACAAACCCTAACAAGAATTTTACCAACATCAGCGGGAGTACCACCAGCAGGAGCACCAGCAGGAGCACCACCAGCAGGAGTACCACCAGCAGGAGCACCGACGACACCTTCATCTGGAATTTTATCAACCTTATCATCATATATGCCTTCATTGGGAATGTTATCGCCATCATCAGCACCACCAGTGCCTCCTGTTTTAAATATAACATCATCGGGAGACGATATATTAAAAGATGTAGAGAATTTAGAAGTAAAAATGAAAGCACTTAATTTAGAAGTAAATGTAATAAATAAAACTATAAAAGACAATGAGTCAAAAATACCATTAAAATCTAATGACGCTGATTTGAAAAAAGAAATCAAAGGCGTTGATGATGATGAAAAAGAATTAAATAAAATAACCAAAGAAAACGAGAAATTACTAAAAGAAGCAAAAAAAGCAAATAGTAGCGTTAGCTCAACAGGGGGATTATCTTCGGCAGCGTTAAAAGAATTAAGAAAAATACAAAAAGAGATAAATGATAATAATTTAAAAGCAGAAAACATAAAAATAAACGCACAAGCAGTATCTACTAAAATATTTGGCATTTTAGCAGCAATACCAGTAGCATCAGCGGCGGCAATAGCTCTCGGGTCTCCAAAACCACCTATTGAATCGGCTGCGGCTGCGGCGGCAACAAAGCCACCAAGTTCATCCACACCATCTTCGCCATCAACATCGGCCGTACCATCATCGCCATCAACATCGGCTGTTCCATCATCAACAGCATCAACACCAGCACCAGCACCATCACCTGCTGCGGGTTCTCCAAAATCACCAAAACCAGCATTTATACCATTAGAATTTATGTTGAGTAAAGATGAAGCAGAACAAGTATTGAAAACCGACGATTTAAAGAAGACACAAAAATTTAAGGACTTAAAAAACCACATATCTAAATTACAATATATTAAAGAAGAAAACGGACTAAATCGTTTTACTATATCCTCAAATATTTTAGCCGATTGGTTGGCGGTATTATGGCTTATAGGTCAATTTAAAGGCACACAATTAGAATATTTAAGTGATATGTTTAAAGAAACACCAAAAAAAGAAAGTATAGAAAAACTTGATAAATCAACTTCAAAATTGAAAACAGCCCAGAACAACCAAGATAAAAGAATGAAAGATTTCCCTTCGTCTGTATTTACAAAAGACATAGTAAGTGGTAGAATGAAACCATATACAAAAAAAATTGTTGATGAAATATTCCCTAAAACAGGTTCAGGTATGAAAAGAGGGAAAGGATTAGGTAATATGAAACAAATTATATCAAGAACAGAAGATTTAATGTCAGTAGCACAAAAAGGACATAAAACAGCGGAGGTTAGAAATGAATTAGATACACATTTATCAATGTTAATAGATAAAAAGAAGATAACCCCCCAATACAGAGATACTATAATGAAAAAATTATTCCGTTAATAATAGAGTATGGAAGAAAAAATTAAATACAAAAGGGGTGGAAATCCTAATTCATTATCGTCACTAGTACAAGGACGAATAAAAAGTTTAGAAACGAGGAGGAAAAATAGAGATATTAGATTAATGATGTACGATCATCAAAAAGCAGAAAAAGAAAAAAGAGTATTAAATTTAGAATTAGAGATATTCAAAATAAAACAGCGTAGAGCGGAGGATGAATATTGTAATAAATTAATGGATGCTGAATATTATCCAATATCTAAAAAAAATCTAAACATCATAATAAGAAATGTTTTTAATAAATAGGAGATGGTATTAATTACTGAAAAAATTAAAGAGATAGTTAAAAAATCAAAGGAGAGGAAAAATAAAGAGTTAGTAAAGTTCATTTATAAATATACTATTATAAGTTTTGATTAATTTTTATCTTTATTATTAATAGAATATAATAAAAATGTATAATCTATATATTAATACGACAGGAAGTAATAATAAAGGTACTTTTAAAATAGATTATAGAAATAAACCATTATTTTTTGAAGAAGGAACGAAAATAGCATTTAATAATATGTTAATGTATAATTCAATAAATAATATATCAGCAAATCTTGGTAATAATGTAATATATATATTGGTTGAAAAATATAATATTGATGGAACAGAGATGGTTTATGATGGTTTTTTACCAGTTAAAAAATCAGGAGCAGTAGCGGATAGCGAAGGGTTTTTTCAAACTTCGGTACAATCGCAAAAAGATTACCCCGAGTTTGAAGATGTATATGTTAAAGAATTTACAACAAATAAAATATATAAAATTATTTTGCCTGACGGGCAATATTCAATAGACGCTCTTGATGAGGCAATCGCTTTGAGAATGATAGTGGATATAGACCCTAATACAAGATTACATAGTATCAAAGACGATGATTCAAGGGTATTAATGATTACAGCCGACCCTACATACGGAAAGGTAAAATTTATGTTTGATTATTATACCGATAATTCTTCTTTAAAACAAAAATTTGATATAGTATTCCCTGTAAATAATTTTGATATAAAATCATCAATTGCTAAATTTCTTGGAGTTCATACTATGACAGCAAAACATAATTTAGAAATACAGGATGGTAATACACCTACTGGAATAACAGAGGAATGGTATTCTTATAATAAAAGTAGTGCTCCCGACACAAGCGGTTTAGCATTAGAAAAAGCCGATGTTAATAATGGTATTACATCTCTAAATATTAGAATCCGTGGAGGTTTATTTAATGGTGGATATGATTCATTATCACATGAAAGCGACACATTACATAGTTTCAATATCACGGCATCCCCGGGTTACCCCCAAGATATTTCGCCAAATAGTTTAGTATTTTTAGATATATTAGCTGTGAATCGTCCTATAAATTATTTAGATTTCCGCATAACAGACCAAAACGGACGAGAAATAGGAGAAGATATAACGGAAGATTTAAGCATGGTAATAACTATTAAAGAACCCAGTGATTAACCGCTTAAAAAAAAATATCTTAAAATATTAGAGTATGATTTCATTAAACAAAATCCCTAAATGGATGATAAACGCTGATAATAATTTAAAAAAACATAGTAAAATAACCGCACCAGAACCAGTAAAGCCATTAGAAGAAGTATTTGAAGAATTAAAAATAGAAGAACCTAAACAAACTAAAAAACAAAATAAAAAGAAAGTTGAAAAAATAGATAGTGAAGATGATGAATATGAACCACCTAAAAAATTAAAAAAGAAAAGTAAAAAAAAGGTATATGTATCAAGTGAAAGTGAGAATAGTGAGAATAGTGAAAATAGCGAAGATGAAGATTATGAAGAGAAAATTAAAAAATGTAAAAATTTAAAAAAGTACTTTAAAAAATAAATGTTTTTAAAATTATTTTTTTTTCTGTGTTAATAATAGAACGAAAAATTAAGATGGATATTGAAACATTCGCAGAATATTATATGAATCCAGTATCTATGGATGAAGAACAAGCCCCGCTACCCCAGATTTACAAAGATATATCGGTATTGAAAATTACCCCAGAGGAGAATATCCAAGCAGGACGCAAAACCTATACTTTTATCAATAAGAATTTAGATATTATCACTATGCCACACGAAGCGTATTTATATGTAGTAACAACTAACACTTTTGGTGCGGAAGCTGATGCGGAAAAAAGAAGCACTATATCTATACCATCAACAACTGGTTTAATTGATGGTTTTGATTTTATGATTAATGATACTACTATTTGTACTCAAAATAACTCTCTTCCATCTACCCTTTATGCTGTGAATAATGGTTTATACGCTGCCGAAACTCGCCAATTAGACCATATTGGATTAAGCGACCCTACAAAATCACCTATCAATATTCAAAAACAAAAATATAAATCAGGTGGTTGCGAATGGATTGTCCCGCTAAAATTCTTTATACCATTCCTTAAAGATAATAAAGTACTATGGGGTGTAAAGCAAACTCTAAAAATTACTACTGCTGATGTTGCTAATATTTTATATAAAACCGATACTGGTCTTAATGCGGCAAGTACTGAAAAATTTGAAATAAACTCTCTTGAATTGCGTATGCCCTATGTAAAACTTGAAAATCAAAAGAATGTAGCACTATGGGAACGATTGTATAATAAACCTGTAAATCGTTATTGGTTAGATGTTGACCAGTTTTGGTCTTCTCCCATCGCAAATAATGTAGGGCAATCTAACAGCACATTCCGTGTAGCAACAAAAGGATTAAACTCCAAGCCACGATGGCTTCTATTACACGCTGTTAATGATAATGGTACTAATGTTGAAAAGCATAAACCTATGGGTTTTGGAAACGATAAGGCTGCTGAATATAATGATTCTTTTAATACTATCCGTTTCAAAAAACTCCGTGTAAAAATCAATGGTATTTATATTGATAATGGTGATGTAATGGAGTTCTTTTCTGTTGATGCTGGTGGCGGTGATAGTGTATTTGGAACTACTACAAGCGGTAAAACAGCGTCAAATCCCGAAACCAGTAGCCCTTGGGTTCATTATCGTGAATATGCTCGTTCTTATGATGATTATTGTAAGTTCTTCGGTCAATACTATTCTAAACGGGCATCTGTCAAATCATTTACTCAATGGTTGAACGAACAATTATTCGTTTTTGACTTAAACAATATTGACAACGAACAAATCTTCCAAAATTCAGGAAATGCTCTAATCATTGAGATTGAATATTCAACTTATAAGGGAACAAGTGATGCCACTAAAACATTTAAACTCGTTGCTAATGTTCTATATGATAAACAAATGCTAATCAACCATAGCGAAAATAAGGCTGTTATTACTCTAACTTAAAAAAATAATAGTAATTTTTTTTTAATTTCATAAAAATATTTTATTATGTTAATATAGAAACGAAAAAAAAGAATGCATGTTAAAAAACAAAAACGAGGTGGGTTTATTCCCGCTGCCGCTCTCGCTGGTTTAGCGGGTCGCGCTGCTCTATCATGGGCAGTACCAAAAGCATTAAATATGATGACAAAAAGGAAGAAAGGTAAGGGTGTTATGTTACAAGGCTCAAAAGGTGGAGCGTTATATATGCACGGAAGCAAACCAAGTGGCGGTCGTAGAAGAGGTGGGGCGTTGTATATGGCAGGTGCTAAACCCGGGCGAGGTATCAAAGAAATGGTATCCGCAGCGGTAAAAAATCCAATGGTTCAAAATCTTATTAGAAAAGGCAAAGATGAGTTAAAAAGACATGCAGTATATGCTATTGAAAATCCTCAACAAGCATATAAAAATGTTAGAAAAATGGTTACTGGTAAAGGTGTAAAAAACAAAATGAAATCATTACGAGTAAGAGGGCGTGGATTGTCTAAAAAAGTTGGAATAGAGAGTGCCCAAGCAGGAGGAACTACTGGTATTACTATCTCCAAAGTCTTTAAACCCAATGCTGCTTTAAAAGAACCATTAACTTTTAAAGAAATAAAAAAAAGAGTTGTATAATAATAGAAGAAAGATGAAATTGAGGAAACTTACATTAAAACAAATATTTGAAAACGAAGACACATTACCCGCAACATATAACACGGAGCTAATAGAATATTTAAAAAAATATGATGGTAAAAATGGGTATGTATTTTCTGGTGTTATAATGAGTAATGAAGTAAGTAAAATAGAGATTAAAGAAAAACAATTTTTTATAGTTAATTATGATAAAACGAATGAGCCGGGGTCTCATTGGGTTGCGATAGTAAAAGATAGAGGAGAAGTATATCACTTTGGTTCGTATGGTGTTCCACCGATACAATCAATTAAAGCAAAATTTAGTAAATATAAATTATTATATAACGATAGACCCGTACAATTATCTGGAACTAATATTTGCGGTCATTTATGTATAAATTTTATAGAACATATGATATTATTAAAACGCCGTACTTTCTATAATTTTATTACTGAATGTTTAAAATATAGTAATAGATATAAAAAGGACACATAATAAAATATATATTTGCTAATAATAGATATGGGCTTATTAACTAAAAGTTCGTTAAAATTTATTGTGGAGCATATGCCAGAAGTGCGAAAAAAACGATTAATTAAAGAAAGAGAGAAACGACAAGAACAGAAAGAGTTAGATAAAAAAGTGAAAGGCATTAATTTACCTCTTAAAAAAATGAGCAAGTTACCGGCGTCAGATATTTTACGTTTATTATTTACGATGAAAGAACAAAACCAAGAATTCACTTTAACTTAATTTAAATTATTTTTTTATAAAAATTGATATAAGATTTTTAACATATAATAACATAATATAAATGCCGAGACTTCCAATTGACTACTCTAAAACCATTATGTATAAATTAGTTCATAAAGATGATTTAGATGACGTTAATATATATGTAGGACATACAACTAATTTTACAGAAAGAAAGAGAGCACATAAAACTACTTGTAATAATTTTAAACGTAAAGAATACTTTTTTAATGTATATAGATTTATAAGAGATAATGGCGGGTGGGGTGAATGGGAAATGTTAAAGATTGAAGATTATCCATGTAAAGATGTTTATGAAGCGAAAAATAGAGAAAGATATTGGATAAAAGAATTAAAACCAATATTAAATACAAACGAACCTTGTAGAACCGAAAAAGAATGGCGTACGGCAAACACTCAACGTCTAAAAGAATATAATGATAAATACAAAGAAGAAAATAAAGAACAATATAAAAAATTGTATAAAAAATGGTATGAAATTAATGGTGATAAAAAAAATGAGAGAAAAAGAGAAAAAGTGGAATGTGATAAATGTAAAAATATAGTGTCAAGAAATTATTTAACAGAACATAAAAAAACTTTAAAATGTCAAAATCACGGGTCGCAATAAATAAATTATTTTTTTATATTCTATATGTAGATAATAGAAATAAAAAATGTCGTGGCGTGATGCTTTAAAAGAATATAGTAATATGAACGGGCAATATGTTATACCAAAAAAGGGAACAAAACAATATGATGAGGTAAAAGCTATACAAGACAAATTAAAAGGTTCTCCCGCCTCACTAGTAACCGAACCAAAAACAACTAAAACAACTAAAACAACTAAAACCAAACCAAAAAAAGGTAAAGGGATAAAAGAAACATTTATTAAGGTAGTTCAAAAAATTAATGATACTATTGATAAAAATATAGAACCAGTACCCGAAGATATTCCATTAGCGACAGGCGAAATGCACGCTAAAAAAGTAGTTAAAAGGGATGGTAAAATAATGAGGCAGTCATATAATTATGCAGGACCCGGAACGCAAGTTGAGAGACGATTAGCCCAAAATATTCAACCTATTGATGGTATAGACGCAGCCGCCAAACAACACGACATAGACTATACATTAAACTTTCAAAAACGAATGAAGCGAGGAGAGAAAGTTTCAAAACAGGAGGTTCAAATGGCAGATAAAAAGTTTGTAGATAGTGTTAAACAAAATAAGGCAGATAATCCTGTATTTGCGGCGGTCATTCCTCCCGTATTTAAGGCAAAAGAAATAGCTGAAAATGTCGGTGCTTTATCTCATACGGCTTTTTTTGACCCCTCCACAGGCTCGGGAGTTATGAGTGATACTAAACTAAAAATGATAAGAAAAAAAAAAGTATAAAAATTGATGGGTTAATCCCTTATAATTAATTATATATGCCTATAATAGAGATGCCGCCAAAGAAGAGTAATAATAGTAATAACAATAACAATAAAACAGAATATTACATAGATAAATATAAGGTTTTGTCAATCTATAAAAAGATAAAAATTATAGATGATGATTTAAAAAAAAAGTTAGAAGATATTTACAATAATAATGTATGGGATTTAAAAAAACTTTTCAATAATCTAAATGAGATAAATGATGAAACCGGTAAATCCAACGAGAACCCGTGGGAAAATGGGATACAATATTTAGATTATAAGCCAATACCAAGAAGGATTAATAAAGTATCGCTCAATGATTTTATGAAAGGAGAGTATAAAGGTAAATTCGTAGATAAAAAACCAAATGCTATAAAAACAGAAGAGAAATATGCTAAACGAATTAAATTTTATACTAAAACATTTGAACCTTTTCAAAAATATCAAGATACAGATGATTTAAAATGGATAGTAAAAGAAAATAGAGCACTTCTATATGAAATTATGAAATATAATAATGAAAAAAATAATAGTTTATCATCGCTAAATATTGATTTAAAAACTATGGTAAGAGTAATTAAATTATTATTAGGAGATAAAGATGAGTTAAGGTATAAATATACATCATTACAAAATTCATTAACTAATATAGAAAATCTCAAAGATGATGATAATAAAGTATTAAGTAAGAATGAATTAAATCAATTTGTACCATACGAACAATTATTAAAGATAGTAGATATGTTAGAACAAAATTACAATGATAAATTAGATAAAGTATTAAATGGAACAGATGCGAAAATAATAAAGCATCCCGTAGAAGTATTTCAAGCCCACCAGTTATATCTCGCTGTTGCTTTGAATGTGTTAGATTATCCATCAAGAAGTGAGAAATATAATATGGATTTTATAGAAAATGAAAAAGACGCAGAGAAAGATAAAAACTATGTATTAATACAAAAAAATAGTAATGTTTGTAAGTTAATATTTAATCAAGAGATTAAAGGGCACGATCCAATATCATATAATTTAAATTCTAAATATATTGAAGGTCTCAATAAGCGTCTAAATAAATTATTGAAATATAGCTATAAAACATATCCAAGAAAACATTTATTTATTAACCAGTTGTCGTACGAAAAAGGAAAGTATGTAAAAGTATCAGGTGATTCAGTCAGCAAATGGGTGAGTGACTTATTAGATAATAAAAATATGGGCGTGAATGGTTTCCGTAGTTCATTTGTCTCGTATTACTTGCCTAAGATGAATAATAGTCAAAAAACAATTATGGCGTACCGCATGAGGACGAGTGTAAATATTATGAGTAGAAGTTATTATAAACAATATACATCGCCTGACGATTTGATTAAAGTAAAAATAGACCCTGATATGATATTAGAAGCAAATACAAGTGTAGGGACTTCAAAAAATAATGCGTTTAATATAAATGATGATACATCACCAAATAATAAAAAAAGTAAAGATATTGAACTATCACCTGATATTCTAAATGTGCCTAAAATAAAATTAACAAAATATGAAAGAAGGAAGGTTAATTTCAATAAATGGATAAATACAGGAAATAATCGTGAAAAACATAGGGAGCGTGTAAAAGAACATAGCAAAACAGATAGAGTATATGCTTTAAGAATAGTTAGAGAATTGAATAATGGAATCCAAGATTATAAAAAGATTAAACCAGAAACTATAAAAAAATATCAAATTAAGATTAACGATGAAGGAAGATATTATACTGATATAAAATAAAATTAATCAATACCTTCGTCTTCTTCGTCTTCTTCTTCTTCTTCGCTTTCTTCTTTATCATTTTCTTCTTGTAAATCTATCAACATTAAAGCAAACGGCGATGAGGTGTTGTATGTTTTTTTAACATCAAATGTTACTTCCGCTTCTAAACGCAAACTTCCACCGCTACAATCATATTTTAAATCAAAATTAAATACAGCCGTACAATAAGTAGGGCGGTCATCGTCGTTAATATAATAAACATGAACCACAATTTCATCATCGTCGTCTAATTCTTTAAAATATTTATATTTAACATCGTCTAAAATCCCCCATTCCTTCATAAAACCGATAGTGAGGCGGCAAAGGAACTCTGTATCCATATTGTGTTTGATAATGATTATTGTAAATACCCCCAATCAATTTTTATTTTTCTGCCTTAAAAAAATATAAAAAAGTAATAATCTTTTCTGTGGGGGGAGTACGATAAATTAGATTTTAAGATATAATAATAACAGATTAATAATTTTCATCATATTTTTTAAATTATCATACTTCCCCCAAATAATAAAAAGAGAGTACATAATTACATTTTA
>Ga0222719_10002244_pt1 | contig 17826 bp, 16 predicted proteins | sample C33_34DmetaG_FD_165039 | JGI IMG/M metagenome (GOLD analysis project Ga0222719, IMG submission 165039) | Estuarine water microbial communities from San Francisco Bay, California, United States - C33_34D | ecosystem: Environmental > Aquatic > Marine > Unclassified | place: USA: California... | reverse complement strand
GCATCGGACTCGGAGTAGACACGAACGGGGAACTGACCCGCACTGGTGAGATTGTCGACCAGAAGACCCGCGGTGCGATGCTCGACGAAGGCGTGCCAGTGTTGGCCAAGTTGCTCAGTGGAGCGATCGTCGATCACCACGGTGAGCACTATGTGTTGGAAGGCGTTGGACTCGAGCCCAAGCCGGTACAACAGCCAAGGCCTCCGATCTGGTTGGCGGCCGGAGGTGGACTGGGCAAAGCGGTCCGGCGCGCTGCTCAGTACGACGGCGTCTTCCCCCTCAAGATCGACAGCGGTCGTTTCTCGCGCATGCTCGATGAGATCGCAGCTGTCCGCGGCGACCTCGAGGACTTTGACGTGGTTGTCAACACCGGCCCAGGAAGCATGCCACCGGCGCACACCCACGAGCATGCGACATGGGCTATGCACGCATGGCCAGCGGTCGCCGACCTCAACCACGTGTTCGACGTTGTCGGGAACGGGCCTCCCGAGCAGTCCCGGCTAGATTCATCAGCGTGACCGATTCGTCAATGCAGGCCAAGATCGACGACCTTCGCCAACGCAAGGACGCCGCGCGTCGTGCAGGATCGGAGCGGTCGATCCAGCGTCAGCACGATAAAGGCAAGCTGCTGGCCCGAGAACGCATCGACTATCTGCTCGATCCCGGCTCCTTCCACGAACTCGACATGCTCGCCCGTCACCGGGCCCCCGACGACGCCGGTCTCGAGGAGCGGCCCTACACCGATGGCGTGATCACCGGCTGGGGGACCGTCGACGGACGCAAGGTCTTCGTGTTTTCCCAGGACTTCACCGTTATGGGAGGTGCCCTCGGTGAGGTGTTCGCCGAGAAACTCCACAAGGTGATGGATCTCGCCCTCGCCACGGGTGCACCAATGGTTGGTCTCAACGACGGTGCGGGTGCTCGAATCCAGGAGGGTGTTGTCAGCCTTGATGGGTATGGCGGCATCTTCTACCGAAACGTCCAGGCTTCGGGCGTCATTCCGCAGATCTCGGTCATTCTCGGTCCATGTGCTGGCGGTGCCGTGTACAGCCCGGCCATGACCGACTTCATTTTCATGGTGCGCGAGAAGTCCCACATGTTCATCACCGGCCCCGATGTTGTGAAGACGGTGACGGGCGAGGAGGTGAGCCTCGAAGAACTCGGTGGAGCCGGCTCACACTCCACCAAGTCGGGCGTTGCCACCTTCGTTGCCGACGACGAAGAAGAGGTCCTTGATCGAGTGAAGGATCTGCTCTCCTATCTGCCGTCGAACAACCTTGAGACCACACCGGTTGCGTCGAGCGCTGACGATCCAGATCGCCAGTGTCTCGAGCTCGAGACGATCCTGCCCGAGAGCGCCAACGTCCCCTACGACATGAAGCACGTCATCGCTTCGGTCGTCGACGACGGTGACTTCATGGAGTACCACGCAGCATGGGGGCGAAGCATCGTGTGTGGGTTCGCTCGCATCGAAGGTCGCAGCATCGGCGTCGTGGGCAATCAGCCAATGATGCTCGCCGGAGTGCTCGACATCGAGTCGTCGGAAAAGGCGGCCCGTTTCGTACGGACCTGCGACGCCTTCAACATCCCGCTGCTCACGTTGGTCGACGTCCCTGGGTTCCTCCCCGGTGTCGACCAAGAGTACGGCGGTATCATCCGCCACGGTGCGAAGCTCCTCTACGCCTATTGCGAGGCGACCGTACCCAGGATCCAGGTCATCACCCGGAAGGCATACGGCGGTGCGTATGTCGTGATGGACTCCAAGGGTGTCGGTTGCGACATCTCTTACGCATGGCCCACCGCCGAACTCGCTGTCATGGGCCCGCAGGGAGCGGTCGAGATCGTCCACCGGCGAGATCTGGCCGAGGCCAGTGACCCCGAGACCCGCCGCCGCGAACTGGTTGCCGACTACACGGACCGGCTCGCCAACCCGTACCTCGCAGCCGAGCGCGGCTACGTCGACGACGTGATCGAGCCGTCCGAGACCAGACGCAAGGTCGCAGCGGGGTTCCGTCTGCTCGAGACCAAGCGGGAAGAGGTCCCAGAGCGCAAGCATGGAAACGTTCCGCTCTAGCCATGTCGTTCACCGTTGATCCGCAGCCCACTGAGGAAGAGATGGCCGCCATCCTCGCTGCCTACGAGATCTTGTGGCCGCGTCCGGAGACGGTGGCCACGCCGGAGCCGGCTGGGCGATGGCGGTTTGCGAGCCGGTCGTGGAGTCCGCGACCGGCTTTCGGGGGCTGGCGTTAGTCGATCGTTGGGTCGGGGTGGTCGACACGTGCGATCGATTGCACGAGGGACTGCTCATCACGTGTCTGCGCGCCGATCGAATCGGGGGCAAACGATCAGACCGAGTTCGGGTTCAACGAGTTCCTCAGCACCGCTCCCGGGCCGGGCCCGCCCTGCTCATTCGGTGCGGGCATCGAGTGCCGATGCGATCGCGCGGTCGAGGCCGTTCGGATCGTCGGTACCAATCCGGAACGTCTTGATTGTTCCATTCGTTCGGTAGGCGACGTCGACTGCGTCGAAGCCCCACACGTTGAACATCCAACCTTGGGGGATCAGGCGGATACCCCAGCCGAAGTACCATCTGGTTCGCGCCGGCGCGTGAGCGTCGACGGCCTCAATGGGGAAGGTTCGCTTCGGCCATCCGAAGGTGAACGCGACGTGGACCGCTTCTTGGTCGACGCTGGTGCGAAGCCTCCAGAACATGGCAAATGGCAGGGCGGACAGGGGGGCAACAGCCCAAAGCCAGATGCTTCCGTCAAACACCAGCGCCAAGACCGCCATCCACACCACCATCAGGCTGCCTACGATCGCCATGAGGGGGCTCCGCTGCTCATGCCGGTAGCTGGCCACGATCTTCAACCTGTCCGGGTGGCGACGAAGACCCAACCATTGACGCCCGAGGCGGGCATGTGGGCGCCGTGCTCGCGTACCTCGAGCGAGATGGCCCCGTCGGCTTCGAGTCGCTCGAGCTTCGGAACCAGGGTGTTCTCGTCCACGAAGACCTCGTTGACCCCGATGATCAGTGTCCCGCCAGGGGTGATGATCCGACACATTTCGTCGAGGGCTTCTGCATTGACGTGACCAAACGAGAAGACACCCATCGCAGCAACTGCGCCGTACGCACCGTCGACGATGTCGAGCGGATCGTTGAGATCGGCATTCCAGAGCTCGCGGTAAATCCCGGTGGCCCGAGCTCGCTCGATCATCTCGGGTGAGTAGTCGATCCCGTCGATGGTCTCGAACCCGAGGCCAGCGAGTTCACGACCGAGTAGGCCGGTGCCGCATCCGAGGTCGATGACCGGCGTCGTGCGGTCGGTGACGTACGTGGCGAAGGCGGCCCGGCAGCGGACCGGCATGGCATAGCCTCGGCCATCGATCAGTTCTTCGTCGTAGGTCGCGGCCCACGCCGAGTAGAAGTCTTTCGTCTCGTGCTCTTCGAGCGAATACGCCCGCTCGTAGAAGCTCGAGACGGGTTGATCGGAATCGACCTCCATGCGGGAGTTCTACTTGATCTGACTTCGAAGTGTCTCAAGCCACTGGTCGGCATGGGCAACCCCGTCGCGATTGGCCTCTTGTAACTCGGTGGCGCCATAGGCGGACGGGTACGAGCCGAGGAACTTCACGTTGCCCTGTTTCATGTGGATGTTGCGCAGCGCGTCGCCGACGACCTCGTCGGAGATGTGGCCTTCACAATCGATCAGGAAGCAGTAGTCGCCGAGGCCCTTGCGGGTAGGTCGGCTTTCGAGCCGGGTCAAGTTGATCGACCGAGCGGCGAACTCCTGCAGGATGCCGACCAACGAACCTGGAGCGTCTTCTCGCTGATAGATCAGGATCGACGTCTTGTCGTGACCCGACGGGGGGGTGATGCCGTCGCGGCCGACGAGGACGAAGCGGGTCTGGTTTTCTGGGTGATCCTCGATGTCTTCGACGAGGATCTGGAGGCCGTACACCTCGGCGGACCGCGCTGGGGCGACGGCTGCGGTGTCGGTACGTCCGCTCTCGGCAAGTTCGCGGGCTGCGTCGGCGGTTGAGTTTGTGGCCTCGATTGCTGCATGGCCGAGCTTGTCGGCCAGGAACCGTCGGCACTGGGCGTAGGCGATCGGGTACGACCGGACGTGTTCGATGTCGGCGAGCTGCACCCCTGGTTGAACGAGCAGGTTGAGGCTGATGTTCATCACAACCTCGCGCTGGATCAGTAGCTCCTCGGCCTCGAACGCCAATGTGTCGAGGGTGGCATTGACGGACCCCTCGATCATGTTCTCGATGGCAGCGAACCCGTAGTCGACCTCGCCACGCTCAGTCGCCCGAAGCACCTCGACGATGCTGCCGGTGGGACGCAGCTCGAGCCGAGCGAGATCAGGCTCACCGCACAGGGCCTGCTCGGTGAACGTGCCGGCCGGGCCGAGATAGGCGATCGAAGCGGAATCAGTACGCACGAGAGGAAAGGATACGACGTCGGTGTGGGGCCGAGGTCGGACTTGCCCTTTGACAGTTCCGGCCAGCAGGCCGCGGACGAACGAGCGCTGGGGGCTGAAGAACAAGAATCATCCCTGACCACTGTCTGGGGCGCTGAAACGGAGATGTGTTGCGGCGGTGAGGTCGGGCACTTGGTCAGTGAAAGCTATTACGAATCTTGCACTACGTGTCTGAAGTTGCGTAACGTTGTGCGATGGAGTTTTCGTTCACGTCCACCGGCACGCTTCGGCCCGCAGCTTCCGTTTCACCGGAGATGAATCACGATGATCGTGTCGCTCGCTTCACCGGCGGCCTTGCGCCTGCAACGGAGTCGATTCGGGCATTCGAAGGCTCTGATCGACTCCGACCCGACGGGCGTCCGAAGCCCGCTTTTCGGGCCGAACTGCGGCGGATCCCGAATGTGATGAACGTGGTTCATACCGCCGTTGCGCTCTCGTTACCGTTCGCCTATTCCTGGCTGGCGGTCGTCGCCGGCTCGTGGCCGCTCGCAGCTGCGATTCCCGCGTGGATCTTCGTCTTCGTGATGATGGGAAGCTGGTTTCAGCGGGCGCTCACGCTTCATCACGAAGCCGCGCACCGGCTCCTCTTCTCGAACCGTCGCTGGAATGATCTCATCGGTGAGAAGCTGATCGGGTGGCTGGTGTTTGGTGACGGCGGCAACGGCTATCGACTCGTGCACACGCAGCACCATCGCGATGAGTTTGGAGAGAAAGAACCCGACTTTCTGCTGTACTCGCTCTACCCGGTCGAGAAGGCCTCGTTACGGCGCAAGCTCGTTCGTGATGCGCTGGGTGTCTCTGGCTACAAGAACCTCAAACCGGCGTTCGTCGGTCTGTTCAAACCCGCCCGTCGGATGCGCGCGATCCGATACCTTTCCGGTCAGCTTTTCGTCTTCTCGGTGTTCGCGGTCTTCGGCATGTGGTGGGGATACTTCCTGCTGTGGCTCCTACCCTGGGCGACCTATTTCCGGGTGTTCAACCGACTACGTGCGCTTGCCGAGCACGGTGGCATGACCCGCTCACTCGACCGGCGTTTCACCACCCACGACATTCGGCAGGGTTTCCTGTCTAAGCACGTGTTCTTGTCCCAGGGCATCGGCTACCACCTCGCCCATCATGTCGACTCTGGCATTCCCATGAGCAATCTCTCCAAACTGCACGCAGCGCTTGAGGAAGATGGTTACGTCGTCCCTGGCTTGACGAAGTCGGGTTACTGGTCGTTCTTTCGAACACTTTCTCGGTGATCGGCCGGTGAGCGCCTCCGAGCTCTCGGCCCGGTCTGTCGTTGCGTCGACGCTGCTCGGCACGGTGCCGCCACAGCTTCCAGCTCGACTACTCGTCGCCTTCGCTGAGGAGTTCGGGATCCGGGCTGGCACCACGCGGACTGCTTTGTCCCGCATGGTCGCTCGCGGCGAGGTCGTTCAACTCGCCGGGGGAGAGTACGCCCTTGCCGGCGACCTCCTCGAGCGTCATCACCGTCAGGAGGCCGGCCTCCATCCATCAGCGCGCGAGTGGGACGGTTCGTGGGAGATGGTGATCGTGCCGAGTGGGGCCCGATCGCCGCGCAACCGTTCAGAGCTTCGCCGTGCTTGTGGTCACCTCGGGTTGGGCGAGCGGCGCGACGGTGTCTGGCTTCGGCCGGCGAATCTTGCGCCCGACCGTCTTCCAGGAGCAGCCCGCATCGTCGAGGCACAGGCCGAACGGTGGAACGCACGTTCAGAGAGCGATGGCCAAGCCCTCGTCGCCGAACTGTTCGATCTTCAAGGTTGGAGCAGTCGTGCTCGAATGTTGGGGGAGGCGCTCGGGCGCGATCTCGACTCACTCGCGGACGGTTTCGTACTCGCCGCCGATGCCCTCAGGCATCTCGTCACCGACCCGCTGCTGCCCGCTGAACTTGCACCCCCTGAGTGGCCGACCACCGAGTTTCGAACGGCGTATGCCGCCTACTCGGCGCGCTATCAGGCGTCGCTTCGGGCCTTCTTTCGGTCGCAACTCTCGGCGCTCGGGTGACTGTGGTTGCTGAGCGAGGTTCTACAGTGGCGTCATGATCGACGCGAGCGACCGCTTCTATTTTCGCCAGCTGCTCTCGGGCCGGGACTTCGCCCAGACCGATCCGATGGCACAGCAGATGGTGAACTTCGTGTACGCCATTGGTGACCGTCAGACAGGTGAGGCGGTTCTCGTCGACCCCGCCTACGACGTCAATGCTCTCATCGACGTGCTTGAGGCCGATGGGATGACGTGTACCGGCGTGTTGGCCACCCACTATCACCCGGACCATGTCGGTGGTTCCATGATGGGTTTCGAGCTCGAGGGGGTCGCAACACTTCTCGAACGCATTGATGTGCCCATTCACGTCCAGGCGCAGGAAGCTGAGTACGTCCGAAAAGTCACGGGTATTACGGACGGGTCGCTCGTCAAGCACGCAAGCGGCGACATCGTTCGGGTGGGCGACGTGGAGATCGAGTTGATCCACACTCCTGGGCACACCCCCGGCAGCCAGTGCTTCCTCGTCGACGGTCGCCTCGTGGCGGGCGACACACTTTTCCTCGATGGTTGTGGTCGCACCGATCTCCCGGGCTCGGATCCCGAGCAGATGTACGAGAGCCTTACGACCCGCCTCGGCCGGGTCAGTGATGACACCATCCTGTGCCCAGGTCACCAATACTCTGCCGAACCAACCGCCACGATGGGCCAGACCCGAGAGCGCAACATCGTGTTTCGGCCATCCACGAAGGAGCAGTGGATGATGCTCTTCGCGAACTGAACCTCAGGTTGGCCGCTCCTATCGCGTGCGGCCGTCGTTGTCGCACGGGTAGTGCTCGAGATGGTGGAAGACGTCGATGAGATCGCAACCCGCGCCTCCGTCTCATCGCTGATATTGAACCGGTCGGTCAGGCTTCGACAGTCGCCTCGCCGATGCCGTCGGCCTCGTCGTCGGGCTCGATCGGGAGAATGTTCCCGTTCAGTTCGAGTGCGTTGAGGTCATCGATCTCCTCGGCGGTGTCTGCGGTGTCGGTCTTCGTTTCGGCGGTGACGTCGAGCTGAATCATGGCGAGTTGAACCACCTCTCGAACATCGCCCTTCCAGAGAGGCGACTCGGGCAGGGGTGCTTCTGCCTCGGGTAGCGCTTCTTCTGCAAGGTCCCCTTCGATTGGGCCGTCTCCGATATACGGGAGTTCGAGGGAAGTGTCGATGATCGAACTCGCTGGGTCGTGCTCCTCACCCCGAACGGTCATGCCAGTCAGGTTGGGGGCGACGCCATCGACATCGTGACCTTCTGCCCGCGCTCGTTCGAGGGCTGCGAGCCGAAGACGTTCCGAGAGGTTCACGATGATTTCCTTCCACCGACGACGAGTCGGTGTCTACCCGAACGGTATTCCGAAGGCCCGAACCTGAACAAGGGCTGGCCTCTTATCCCGGGTGCTCGGGTGACACGATCAGCTTCATGATCGACGCGTGATCCCAACCCAAAGCGATGCCCGAGGCCTCGAGCAACCGCGAAGCGATCTGGTCGGCGTCGAGGGGTTGAATCTCGGCGAGACCGCGACCGAGGGTACCAAGGTAGGCCGCCGACGGTGGTCCGGGCGTTCGGGTCTCGGGTGGCTCCGGACTCGTGAAGGTCAGGACTGGGTAGCCGTCGATGGGAGAGAGCGTCAGCACCTGCCCGTACGGCCGCTCGCATACGAGCTGGCGATCGCCGACGGGGCGATGGACATCGACCGGTATCGGAGCATCGAGTCTGTTCTCTTGGGTCAAAACGTCCTCGAATTGTTCTCTCGTGATCAGGTATCGCCGGCCGAGCGCACCGGAAACGGTCGAGGTGTGCTCGAGGAATGCTGGAGATCCTCCCCACCCCTTTGAGTACCCGCTGAAGCAGACGGCGTGTGGGAACGTGATCGGCCCACTCGCGACCGGTAGAGAGGCATTGCGGGCGCCGGGGTGCACGTGGTTGCCGCCCCGAGGGGAGCCGCCTTCCAAGTACGCGCGGAATCGCTCATATGAGCAGTTTGAGCCGTAGCAGGCGTACCAGACGAGTTCTGTCACATTCGAGGCCACTGGCTGACCGTAGGTGATAGTTGGACAGCGAAGAAGGCCAAGCCTAAAGATGGGGATGTATCGGCCGATTGAATGCTGCGATCGTTCGCCCCGACAGGGCACGGAGATGAGACGGACATGCCACTCGAACAAGTGAGCACCATGCAACGGGTGAGCGCGACGCACACGATGCCGACGGAGGGTACGAATCGCTTGAACTGGGCTGAGGTGCGAGATATCGCTTCGAATCCAGGTCCGGTCTCTCGTTCCGCGCAGGACTGAGTTCTGAGCTATGCCTCTTCGCCGATCGGACGCTCGAGACGCAACGGATGACTTAGACACTCTCGTCGAGGAGTGGACACTCGACACGACCGCAGCGCGTGACCGGACCGTCGACCTGGTCCGAACGGCTCACCTGGCAATAGGACCCCCCGTGGTCATTGGCTGCATGGTCCTCTTCCCCGAGAGCACGCTGATATTCGCCGCCCTCGTCTACCTGGTTGGTCTGGTGGTCGTTATCGGGTTTGTGCAGCGCACCTCTCAGGTGGGTTGGCTTTCTGCATTCGACGTCATCATCATCGGATTCGCCTCAGCGACGGATCCGATCCTCTGGACCGTTTTGCTCACCCCCACCCTTGCTGCGACCACCGGAGGCTGGCTGGTCAGCCATCGGGTCACGTGGATGCTGTGGGCGCTCGCGTCCGCCTGGACGGGGCTCGCTGGAGCCCTGACTGAAGCCGAGCAATGGCCGGTTGTGTGGGCGGTCTTCGTCGGAACCTCCATCGCGTTGCATCGCAACAATGTCGAGATCATCGATCAGGGACGAGTCGGTGTGCTCCGGGTGACCGACCTGATCGACAGCCTCCCCGTCATCGTGTGGGAGAGCGATCCGGGAACCGGGCGACTCACCCGAGCGCTGGGATGGGTCGAAGACATGGTCGGGTTCAGCCCGACCGAGTGGCGCAGGCTCCCGGTCGAACGGCGCATCCATCGTGATGATCTTCGCGTCTATCTCGACACGACAGACGCGGCGATGGAGTCCGATCAGCCCGTCGTCCACGAGTTCCGTCTGAGCACTGCAGATAGCTCGACCCGGGTCGTGCGTGAGGTGTTGCGGCGCGTCGACGGGCCGACGGGACCGCTCCTGCGAGGTGTCGTCCTCGACATTTCCGACGAGGTCGCGGTGCGGGCTGCCGTCGACCGTCTCGCCGCCGTGATCGACCGGCAGGTCGAACCACTTCTCGTCCTGGCACCCCGAGTAGATCACAACGAAGACCCCGTGGTGTTGCAGGTCAATCCTGCCTTCGCCAGGATGGCCGACGTCGATGCAAAGGACATCTCCGCTCGGACAGTGGCATCGGGCCTCCCGTGGCTCCCGAAGACGCTGCTCGCCGATCTCGATGATCAGGTTCGCACGGGGCGAGACGTCGAGCGAGAGAATCTCAGGATCGTCACCCCAACCGCGACGCGTATCTACGACTATGCCCTCGTCGGTCTCCCTGATGGCAGTACCGCCGTCGAGTTCAACGACGTGACCGATCGGCAGGCGGCGACCGAAACGATCCGTCATCAGGCGTTCCACGACCCGCTTACGGGGTTACCGAATCGCGCCCTCCTGTTCGATCGACTCTCTCATGCCCTCACCAGAATCGGGCGTGACGAGTCAACGGTCGGGCTCCTCTTGATGGACCTCGACGAGTTCAAGGAGATCAACGACACGCTTGGACATGGCTATGGCGACGACCTTTTGACCGTTATTGCCCACCGCCTGCGCCAAATCACCCGCGAGCTCGACACCGTCTCTCGCCTCGGCGGCGACGAGTTCGCCATGGTGATCGCCGATGCAGACGAGGAGTCACTCGCCAGAGTCGCCGAACGTGTCATCGAGGTGGTGAGGGAGCCAGTGAACCTCGGCGGGATCGATGTCGAGATCTCGGTGAGCATCGGTGGGACGGTCGCCCCGTTCCACGGTCGTGACCCTCACGGTTTGTTGCAGCATGCCGACGTTGCGATGTACAGCGCAAAGCGTGCGGGTGGGGGGTTTCGCTTCTACGTCCCAGATGACGACCGTTATTCGCGCGACCGATTGGAGCTCATGGGCGAGCTTCGCAACTTGCTCGACTCGCAGCTCGAACTTCGTTTTCAGCCGAAGATTGATCTTGGCACCGGGGAGGCCACCGAGTTGGAGGCGCTTGCCCGCTGGCAGCATCCAGAGCGCGGTCTTCTCCTCCCGGAAAAGTTCATGGAGCTCTGCGAAGTGTCAGGCCTTATCGGCGAACTCACCTATCGCGTGATCGATCTCGCAATCGAAGCAATGGCCAACGTTCCTGACGTTCGTATCGCTATCAACGTGCCCGTGCGAAATCTCTACCAACGCATGCTTCCAGAACAGCTCGCCGAACGGCTCGAAGCGGCTGGCGTTTCACCCGATCGGCTCATCATCGAAATTACCGAGCGAGAGATCATGGAGGACCACCGGGCAGTCTTCGAGGTACTCGGCGCCATCGACGAGCTCGGCGTCCGGGTTTCGATCGATGACTTCGGTACCGGATTCTCCTCGTTGACCCACCTGCGACGGTTACCCATCCGCGAGATCAAGATCGATCAGTCGTTCATCAGCGGCATGCTCGAGAACGAGAACGACCGGATCATTGCCCGATCAATTATCGATCTCGGCCACAACCTGGGCCATCGAGTGGTCGCCGAAGGGGTGGAACACCTAGGAACGTTGGATCTGCTTCGGGATCTCGGGTGTGACGTCGTTCAAGGGTTCCTTTTCAGCCGACCCGTCTCGCTGGAGAAGATCCGCGCGCTGCTCGATTCGGGCCCGGCGATCGGCGAGGACGGCCGTATTGCCTGGCCAGCGTCGAGCTAGCCGCAACGGCTGACGCAGCGAGCGAGTCGGCCACGTGCATGCCGGCGTCGGTTTACAAAAGCACGAAACCCCCGAACCGGCGGTTCGAGGGTCACGAGTCGTGCGCGAGGAGGGACTTGAACCCTCACACCCTTTCGGGCACAGGCACCTGAAGCCTGCGCGTCTGCCAATTCCGCCACTCGCGCGGGGCGCATCCAACGATGCACTCGCGAGACTATCGCAACGCCGGTTCGATGGGGCAGGGGTAATCTTGTCAGCTGTGGGTCTGCGATCCTTGGAGCGTCGTCTCGAGCGTTTTGTCGACGGCGCCGTCGGCCGGTTTTTCCGCGGGGGCGTCCGGCCCGTTGAGATCGGTCACCGGATTGCTCGCGAGATGGCCGATTCGCGTTCGGTTGGGGTCCGAGGCCAAACGGTCGTCGCCAACGTTTTCGAAGTCGTTCTCGCCACCATCGACTTCGAACGGTACGCAGAGGTTGAAGAATTGCTGGTTCGCGAACTCGCTGACGCCGCCCGTGAGACCGCTCGCGAGGAGGGTTGGCAGTTCATGGGTCCGGTGAGCATCACGCTGAGCAGTAACGACTCGGTGCGTGCCGGCCAGTTGCGGGTCGATTCGCGTCTGAAAGAAGGTGATCGCGCGAATGGGGTACTGCATCTGGGTTCGGGCGAACAGGTCGTGCTCGGCGAGTTCCGCCTCACATTCGGACGGCTGCCCGAGTGCACGGTCACCTTCGATGACACCAACGTCAGCCGGGAGCACGCCGAGATCCGGCCGGAAGGTGACGGTTTCGTGCTCGCTGATCTTGGATCCACCAACGGCACCGCGGTCAACGGTGAAAGGGTGACATTGCGTCGCCTCGAGGACGGCGACCAGATCGCCCTCGGCGGTACGACAAGGATCGAGTTTCGGGCGGGTTGACGTCCTCAAGCGGCCCTGCTGTGTCCTGGGGAACCAACTACGATCGGCAAACCGTGTCGGATCCTCTCCTCCTTGTTTTGCGAATCTGCCTGCTGGCGCTCGTGTATCTGACGTTCTTTCGCGTACTTCGAGCCGTGTGGGTCGAGCTGCGCACCGAGCATCGGGTGGTTGCTGCAGCGCCGATTGCCGTGCCTGGCGCAATGCCATCGCCTACCGCCGGGGGTTCGAGTGATCCGCCGGGCAATGACATTGATGGACGGGCGACGGCGCGCATTGTGGTGGTTGCTCCGGCGTCCTCGGCCGGCTCCGTCTTCGAAATCGAGGGCGAAGCCATCATCGGACGCGCGCCGGGCTGCGGGGTTGTAATCGATGACGCTCGAGTCTCCAAGCTGCACGCTCGTGTGTTCCACTCCGGTGGGCATTGGGTTGTCGAGGATCTTGGTTCCACCAACGGGACGTTGCTGAACGAACACGTCCTCGTCGCCGCCGAGAACGTCGGCCCCGGCGACCGTATCCAAGTTGCCGATCATGTCTTGGACCTCGTGTGACCGGGTTCGTGTTTGGGGCAGCGACCCATACAGGCAAGGTCCGGCGCACCAACCAGGACCAACTGCTCACCAACGCCCCGATGTTTGCCGTCGCTGATGGTATGGGTGGACACAGGGGCGGTGAAATCGCATCGGCGATGGTCGTCGATGCGCTCGCGACGGCAGCCACAGTCGCCACGATCGACGACCTGATCGAAGAGGTGCAGGAGGCCAACGTCCGAATCATCAATCGGGGTCGGCTCGATCGCGAACTGAAAGGGATGGGCACGACGGTCACGGTGCTCACCGGTCTGCAGCGGGCCGGGCCCGACCGTCTTGGTGTCGCCAACGTGGGCGACAGCCGCCTCTACCGGCTGACCGACGGCACCCTCTGCCAACACACCGAGGATCACAGCCTGGTCGAATCGCTCGTGCGTGACGGTCGATTGACCCGAGCAGAGGCTGCCGTGCACCCGCAGCGAAACATCATCACGCGTGCGCTCGGTATCGACGAGCGCGTGTTGGTCGACGCATGGGAACTCGTCCCGGTGGTCGGCGACCGTTACCTCCTCTGCAGCGACGGTCTGTTCAACGAGGTCGACGAGGACGAGATCTGCGACGTGTTGAACTCGATCGGGTCTGCGCAAGCAGCTGCTGACGAGTTGGTCGATCGGGCGGTTACAGCGGGCGGCCGTGACAACATCACGGTGGTGGTCGTTGACATCACTGCGGCCGACATCGGTGACAAACCCCCCGACGACCGCGTCATCGCCACGCATTTGGCGCTGCAGGACCCTGTCTCGACGGTCGAGTCGCCGGACACCGACGCCCTTGACGGCGAAGCCTCCGATCTGCAGTCCGGGCAATACCGGCACGAGTCGGTCCCGGCGATCATGACCAGGCGCCTCGTGTTACTGGTTGTCGCAGCGCTCATCGTGCTCGCCGTGCTGTTGACGGCGATAGCCGCCTAGATGCGAGTGGGTGCCGTTGTTGGTGTTGGCGGCGAAGCGCAGGTCGGCGACTCCGAGTTTCCGTGACCGTCACCGGCTCTGCGATTGAGGGGGTGAATGCCAACCCGCTGCGCGATTTCCGCCCCCGCCGAGTCGAGGCAGGTCTTCTCGTCATGGTGGCTGCAACCGTGGGGGCTGCGTACGGCTTGGCATCGTTCGGCACGAGCGAGGCGATCCCGGCCGATCTTGGTCCCTTCTTGCTCTGGATGTTCGGCCTCGGCTTGGTCGTGCACCTTGCAGTTCGGCGGTGGGCGTCGGCCGCTGATCCCGTGCTCGTACCGGTGGCGCTGCTCCTCAACGGTCTCGGTTATGTCGTCATCACCCGTCTCGACGGAGGACTTGCGGCTCTGCAGTCGACCTGGACCGCCGTCGGTGTCGGTGGGTTCGTTGCAACGCTTCTGGTCCTGCCGAGGGCACGGATCCTGGAGTCGTACCGCTATCTCCTCGGCTTGGTTGGCCTCGGCTTGCTCATGCTCCCGCTGGTTCCCGGGTTTGGCCGTGAGATCAACGGGGCTCGGATCTGGGCCAGTGTTGGGCCGATCAACTTCCAGCCGGGCGAGTTCGCCAAACTGGCGCTCGCTGCGTTCTTCGCTGCGTACCTGGTCGATTCGAGAGAGCTACTTCGAACTCGACTCGAGTTGCGCGACCTCGCCCCGATTGGCGCAGCGTGGGCCATTTCACTCGGTGTGATGGTCCTCGAACGCGATCTCGGTTCGTCGCTGCTGTTCTTCGCGTTGTTTGTCGTGGTGTTGTGGGTCGCGAGCGAGCGGTGGATCGTGCTCGCCTTCGGCGGCGGACTTTTCGTGGTGGGCGCGCTCCTGTCGTGGCAGTTGTTCGATCATGTCCAGAGGAGGGTTGACATCTGGCTTGATCCCTTTGCCGATCCCAAGGGCGATGGGTACCAAATCGTCGAGGCGTCGTTCGCACTTGCAGACGGTGGCCTCTCCGGCACCGGCCTCGGTCACGGCGAACCCGGTCGCATCCCGTTCGTTGAGACCGACTTCATCTTCGCTGCGATCGGCGAGGAACTGGGTATGGCAGGCTCCGCTGCAGTTCTGATGGCGTTCCTGATCCTCGTGGGGTCGGGGTTACGGATCGCGCTTCGCGCCAGCCGTATCTTCGACAAGCTGTTCGCTCTGGGCCTCACAACTCTTGTCGGTGTCCAAGCGTTCGTGATCATCGGTGGTGTGCTGCGCGTCGTGCCCCTCACCGGCATCACACTCCCGTTCGTCAGCTACGGCGGCTCTTCGCTCGTCGCCAACTATGCCTTGCTCGCCTTGCTGGTCAGGCTCTCGCACGAGCAGCGGACTGCGGAGATGACGTGAACCCCCGCATTCGCCGGCTCGGCATTGCCTTTGTCCTCCTGTACATGCTTTTGTTTGCGCAGCTCAACCGAGTGCAGTTCTTCGGCGCAGAACGTCTGCAGGAAGACGTCAACAACACCCGGGGCCTGATTCGGGAATTCGGGCGCCCTCGGGGGCCGATCGTTACCGCCGATGGGGTACTGCTCGCACGCTCGTTGCCCTCTGATGGGTCGGTCGACTTCGTTCGCGAGTACCCGGAGGGCGACCTCTACGCCCACATCGTTGGTTACCAGTCGCTCAACGTCGCTGCGACCGGGCTCGAACGGGTTTACAACGACGAACTCGCGGGGTTACCTGTCGAGCAACAGTTCACCTCCCTCGGCGATCTCTTCGCAGACCGAGACACGACCGCGACGCTCCGCCTGTCGATTCGCCACGACGTTCAAACCGCAGCCCGCGACGCGCTCGGCGAGCGTCGCGGCAGTGTTGTCGCGCTCGATCCGCGCACCGGCGAGATCATCGCACTGTGGACCTACCCCAGTTTCGATCCGAATCGTCTGGCCGACCCTGACGGGTCCGCAGCCAATGCGGCCCACGATGAGCTGCAGTCCGATCCGGCTGATCCGCTGCTGGCCAAGGCATATCGCGAGATCTTCTTCCCGGGCTCCACGTTCAAACTCGTGACGGCTGCCGCAGGCATCGAGTCGGGCCTGATCGATGCGATCGGGCCGGTCTTCGCTGAGCGTGAGGTCTACGACCCGATCCCGGCCGGCGCCCCGATCCGTAACTTTGGTGGCAGCACCTGTGGCGGCGATCTGGTCGAGATCTTGCGGGTGTCGTGCAATGTCGCGTTCGCAGAGATGGGAGCGGAGTGGGTCGGTCCTGAAGGCATGGTCAACGCTGCCGAGTCGTTCGGCTTCAACACCACCCCGAACATCGACCTGCCATCACCTGCAACGTCTCGCTTCCCCGTCGAGTTCGGCGAGCGCCTTGCCGACGTCGACTTCTATCGGGGGTTCGAGGAGGGGGGAGACCCGTCTCGTTCGAATGGCTCGGTGCCAATCCACGAGGACTCGGCTCGTCTCGCACAGACCGCCATTGGCCAAAATGATGTCGCCGCCACACCGCTGCAGATGGCGTTGGTTGCGGCGGCGATCGCAAATGGCGGCGTCATGATGACCCCTCATGTGGTCGTCGAGCTGGTGGCCGCCGATGGGTCGCTCTACGAAACGATCGGGTCGGAGATCTCCCGCATCGCTATGAGGACCTCCACGGCGAACACGCTCGCAGACGCGATGCGAGTCGTTGCCAACGAGGGAACCGCACGGAACCTCCTCGTCGAAGGACTCGACATCGGTGGCAAGACCGGTACTGCTCAAATCGGTACCGAGCCCCCGAAGTCCCACGCCTGGATCGTGGGCTTCGCAGGGCTTCCCGGCGAGGAGCCCTCGCTTGCGTTCGCTGTGATCGTCGAGGCCACCGAAGGCGCAAGTGAGCAGACCGGAGGTCGTGTTGCGGCACCGATCGCTCGCTCAGTCGTCGAGGCGTTTTTCGGCATCTCCTGATCACCCTTGGGTCCGGTCGACCCGAATTCGCTGGTGCATCGTTGCGGAGTTTCCGCGCCGTTAGACTCGGCGGTTATGTCCGAGCAAGGACCAACGGTCTTCAGCGGTCGCTACGAACTGCTGCGTCATATCGCGCGGGGTGGGATGGCCGACGTGTATCTCGCTCGCGACGAAACCCTCGGCCGTGAAGTCGCGCTCAAGGTGCTTTTTCCCGAGTTCGCCAACGACCCGAACTTCGTCGAACGGTTCCGTCGCGAGGCTCAGGCGGCCGCCACGCTCAACCACCCCAACGTCGTGGGTATCTACGACTGGGGTCAGGAACGTGGCACGTACTACATCGTGATGGAGCACGTGTCGGGCCGATCGATGTCCGATGTGTTGCGAAGCACCGGTCCGTTACACCCGGACCGGGCGGCCGAGATCGGTTCCGATGTTGCGGCGGCCCTCGCCTTGGCTCACGGCGCAGGTCTCGTCCATCGCGACATCAAGCTCGGCAATATCCTTGTGTCCGACAGCGGCGACGTGAAGGTCGCCGACTTTGGCATCGCCACGGCACTGGTTACTGGGGGCGAGGCGGCGCTCACCCAGCATGGTTCGGTGATGGGCACGGCCACTTACTTCTCACCCGAGCAGGCGCAGGGCAAGTCTCTCGATGGGCGCTCCGATCTCTACTCGCTCGGTGTCGTCATGTACGAGATGCTCGCCGGTGTTCCGCCGTTCCAGGCCGAGACTCCGGTGGCCGTTGCGTACAAGCACGTGCAGGAACGTCCGCAGTCGCTTTCGGAACGGGGTGTCCAGGTCCCTCAGTCCCTGGAGGCGATCACGATGAAGCTGTTGGCCAAGAATCCCTCCAACCGCTACCCGACCGCTGATGATCTTCGCAGTGACTTGCACCGGTATTTGCAGGGCGCGCACAACCTCCCCGGGAAGGCAGGTGGCGCGGCGGGCGCCGGAGCAGCGTCTGCAACCGCAACGGAGGGCGTCGGTTCACAACCCCTGAGTGTTCCGGTGGGGGCCACGACCGCGCAGCCGGTCACGCCGGCACCGGGTGTTGCCGAACCGCTCCAGCAGGCGATACCGATGCAGCAGGTCCATCCGGGCTATGCA
>Ga0222719_10002243_pt1 | contig 17826 bp, 26 predicted proteins | sample C33_34DmetaG_FD_165039 | JGI IMG/M metagenome (GOLD analysis project Ga0222719, IMG submission 165039) | Estuarine water microbial communities from San Francisco Bay, California, United States - C33_34D | ecosystem: Environmental > Aquatic > Marine > Unclassified | place: USA: California... | reverse complement strand
TACTGAGATACTAAAGAATGTAACTAACCGGGGTGGTTGGGCAGTAACTATCAATACAGGCTATGATGGTATCGGTGTTATTGCTAAGGCGGCTGACGATGACGTTGTGTACAGCCGACTACAGGGACGTATTAAGGGTTCTCAAACTGCTGAGAGAATTGTATACAAACTGGATCAACCATACAAAACTCCTGACGGTACAAACTACCAGTATGTTACAGATGTTTTAGATGCTCGTGTACCTCAGAAGTCAGATGTACTAGGATACAACGTAGGCGGTTCACGAAACAACGAGACCATTAACTTCTTTGTTGGGTCTGTGTTTGAGCCAGTTCTTGCTGGAGGTAAGAAAGCTACAAAAGGTTTCCGTACTCTCATAGGTTCATTCAGTGCTAAGAATGCTGAAAAGGCTTCTAAAGAACTTAACAACATTGCCGATGTACTATCCCCTATCTTTAAATCTACAGGTATTAAACACATAAAAGACTTAGGTATCTCAGGGGATGACCTTGCTCGTGTTAATGCAGTTATCGTAGCTAACAACTCTTGGAACCCTAGTTCAATTAAGAACTTTGAGGACTTGAAGTTACTGGCTACTAAGCACGATGAACCCTTTACAGCTAAGTTCGAGGTGAAACGTAGGGATCAGAAGGTTGATGCTGAGATCGTAGAAGGTCAAGGCATGACTGTAGGTGAGTACCAGTCTATGCGTGTGTCCCGTAAACGTGGTGACACTCCTTTGTTAGAGTACGGTGGTGCTCGTGTAGGCAACCAAGACCCTATCACAAACATCATAGAACAGTTCCAATCTTCTGCTTACCGTTACACTCATTATAAAGCAACTCAGGCCGCTGTCAATGGCTGGGTTCTAAAAGCTAAGAGATTAGGTAACGTAGAATTTGATGGACCTATCCCTTCTAACCCAGAAGACTTCATTCGTCTTGGACGTATTAAGGGTGGTAAAGGTTCTAAGTCAGTAGACGCAGACATGCGTGACCAACAGGACGTAATCAAACGGCGTCTTGGGCTGCATGACAGGGCTGACAAAGAGAATACACTTTTTACTATGATGGCTCAGAGCCTGTATGATGAAGGCGTGTTTGGTTTTGGTAAGGGTTTGAAGACAAAACCTGAGGACTGGATTGGTGGTGCAGCTGGTAGGGCAAGAGCCTTTGCTTTTCACCTAAAGATGGGTTTCCTTAACCCTGACCAGATGGTTCTCAATGCCTCTCACGTTGCACAGATCATGGCTATCTCTCCTAAGGCTGGTGCAAAGGCTACGGCTGCTACTCCAGTCATAGCACACCTGATGTTGAAGACACCTAAGGCAGCAGCTAAAGACATTGATGCTATGTATGCCAATGGTTTCGCTGGTATGACCAAGCAAGAGTTGTTAGATACTGTACGGTACATGCGTGAGTCAGGTAGAGACATTATCGGTACGTCTGTTTTGGAACGCAGTGGTGATACTTTTAACAGCAGCCAGACAAAAGCCTCCGAACTTTTGGAAAGAGGTCTAACACCCTTTAAGATTGGTGAACTTTACGGACGTATTGCATCCGCTGCTACTGCTGTCGTAGAACATGGTGCTAGAAAAGTATCTGATGATGTCTTCAGTGAAACAGGATTACAGTACGTAGCAAATCGTGAACAGGTTCTTAGTTTTCGCATGACATCTGGGCAGAAAGGTGCCTATCAGGAAGGCCCAATCCTGGGATTAGCTACACAGTGGATGTCCTACACCAACCGTTTCCTAGATAACATAATGATTGGTCGTGATCTTACTAAAGCAGAACGTGCTCGTATGGTTGCAACCAATACTGTTATGTTTGGAACACGAGGTATGGGCTTCCCTCCACGGGTAACAGCCGCAATGGTAGCTTTAGGTATTGACCCAGAAGATCAAGACTCTACAGCTGTCTTAAACGCAGTTAAGTTTGGCTTGTTTGATTGGGTACTGTCTCAAGGCGTAGGAACAGACGTATCCTTAGGCACACGTATCGCACCTTTAGGTGGTCTTGTTCAGCAGTACACAGAACTATTTGCTGAAGACCCACTCTGGTCTACCCTTGGTGGTCCTTCAGTACAGATTGGTACGGAAGGTCTAAAGTCTTTGAGGAATACTCTCTCAGCTTTGGTCGGTGGACATAATCAGGTAGCCTATGAAGATTTCAAGGTAATGATGCGGGAGGTAAAGACAATTGACCTTTACTCTAAAGTAGTCGAGTTAATTGAAACTGGGGAGTATCGTAGTAAACGCCGTAGTATGGCTGGTTCCTTCTCAGAAGAAGAGGTTAGTTTAGGTCTTGTAGCATCTGTTTTTGGTGGTGCAACCCCTATGAAAGTCCTTAACTTCTACGATGCTAAAGACATCTCCTACAAAGAGGATGCTAAGTTCAAGGATGCCCGTAGACGAATAGATACTTGGGCATCTAAAGGTTTGGCCTTGATTTCTACTGGAGAACCTGATAAAATGAAAGAAGGTAAGGAGCTTTACAATGATGCTCTCAACCTTATTGAAGATGGTGGCTTCTCAACAGAGAACCAAACCAAATTATACAGGGCCGTTGTACGGTTAGACACTATGACAGACTTAGTTAGGCGTGCTCGTGGGCAGTCAGCAGGTTCACAAATTACAGCACAAGCTGCTCAAGGAGAATAAGATGCCATTTACCCTAGATCAAAATGTATCTGGTGCAGCCGCCGCACCTCAACCAGTTGCTCAAGTATCTAACACCTCAATTGCTGCGGGTGTTGTAGGTGGTTTGTTAGATGTTGGGGCTTCCTTTGCTAGAGCACAAACCACACCTGCTAAAGCTACTCAATCTGACAGAGATTCTGCTACATTTAAAACTGAGTTAAGAAATGCCCAGCAAGATAAAAGTAAGGGCATGAGTACTGAAGATTTGGCTCTGAAGTACGGATCAATATTTGCTACACTTTCCATGAATGACGAAGAAAAGTCTCTCGTTATTCAAACAATTGGTACAGACCCTTACATCGTCCCTAAGCAAGCACCATCTTTGGTTGATATTAAGGTGGAACAGTTTACTCAAAACTCTGTGGCATTTCAGGCAGGGTACATCCAGCAAGAAATAGAAAAGGCCAAGGCTAACGGGGAGACTATCTCTAATGAAGTGGCTGCTCAACGGGCAGTAGAAACTTACTCAGCCTTTCAAGTAGCAGCTAATGCGGGTACACTCCAAGGCAACATCGACTGGAATACTGGTTACGATCAGAACATCAAGACACTTGACAGTTTTACAGCTACAGTAAGTGCAGCCCTTCGTGTTGAACAAGCTGGCGGCAACTTCGATATACGTAGCTTACAACAGATGAGGGATGCTTTTGTACTTCTTAAATCTCAACCTGCTTTCCAGAAGCCAGCTGGTCAAGAAGCCCAAGAGAGATGGGAGATAATGAAGGGTCGATTGGACGCAATTGATGCAACCTTTACTGCCTTACAGGACTACGACATGAAGGGAGCAACAGAAGCTGCTACTACTTTAATGGCTCAGATTGCCTTGAAGGATGGTGGCTCCCCTCTTGCAGCATTGGCATTTAAAGACCCAGCAGTTATGGCACAAATTGCAGCAAATGCTACAGACGATTTAAAAACTGCTATAGCTTCTGACTACAAGCCAGAGACAGTTGACTATAAAGCCTTGAACCCAGACCCAGTTGTTCTTGAGTTGATGGGAGTATCTCCTAGTGGTGCTGCACTATCTGGAGATGGATCGACACCAACAGTACCCCCTCTTGAAGTTATCTTTCCCCCAGAAGTAGCCTCTGCTTTCTCGGAAAGAAATTTGGTAAGACGAGCAAGGAGTATGACATATCACAGTGGTGTCATTCAATCTTTACCTAAGAATGGTCTCACAACCCCAGAGGCAGTCAATGCCTATGCTTCTAGTGTGACATCTTTAGCTTACTCCCTCACTCAAAACGACCAACAGTCTACTAAGTACATGAATAGCTTGTTTTCTAACAACAATCTTAATAGTCTTGCAGCCCTTGAGGCAGCTGGTGGAGAGAGTGGTCGTATCGCAGCTAACTTACGAGCACAAATGGGTGCTGCACTACAACATAACCAAGCACTCTTTGGACGTATTGCAGCTGGTCGTGTACAGACAATACCCGGTATTGGTATTGACAAGGAAACAGGTAAGTTTGTCCTTACTAACACAGATGATCCTGTATTTCAACAGTTAGCAGCTGTCGCTTCTACCTACTACGGTGGTGACTTCGAGGCTATGTGGAAGGAAGGGGCTTCTGCACGGACACTTCTTAAAAACCGTCTTGCAAGTCAAGGAAAGATCGAGTTTGATAGACAGTCAGCAGTTGATTTTGAGGCTGCTACTGAGGTACTTAATAGTTCACTGTGGAAAGGTATGTCAGGAAAGTACTCTCAGGTTGCAGGTATTCCTGAACGGTTGAAGTTCTTTAAAGATAGTGCATCTAAATTAAAGGTAGACATTGGACCGAATGCCCTTGATGAAACCACTACTGCACCTGTATCATCTGAAACACAAACAAGTCCACGCCCTGAACAGGGGACGTATGACAACCCTTGGGTGGTAGCTAATGAAGAAGCGTACAACATGGTTCCCTCTGGTGCTCATTACCGTGTTGGTACTGACCCCGCAATTAGAATTAAACGGGGCAACTGATATGGCTAACTTCTGGGATAAGGATGAGATTGCTACTGCGCAGGTAGCTGCGACACAAGAAGAACCTTCAACACAAGGTAACTTCTGGGATAAGGACGAGTTGGTTGCTACGCCCACACCACAGGCTCCTGTAACATCTCCAAGACCACGGGCTAGAACTTCTCAAGGGGATAGGGTTTTAGCTGTTAACTTACCGGAAGATGTAGCAGCTGACTCTGACTTCCTATCTAAAGTAAATACCGTAGCTGGTAACGTAGGTGTATCTGAAGAAGACCTGTTAAGAGTAATTCAATTCGAGACAGGAGGTAGCTTTGCAGCTGACCAAAAGGCGAGTACATCCAGTGCTATTGGTCTTATTCAATTCATGCCTTCAACTGCCACTGATCTTGGTACAACATCTAAAGACTTAGCTCTTTTAAGCAGAGTGGAGCAAATGGATTTTGTTGAGAAGTATTTAACACGTTTTAAGGGACGTATGCAAGATTTCGGTGACTTGTACATGGCTGTACACTTCCCTGCCGCTGTAGGTAAGGACGATGATTACGTTGTGTATGCTAAAGACCACGAGTATGAAGGTCGTAGAAAAGCCTATGAGGCTAACAAAGGTATGGACGTAAACAACGATGGCAAAGTTACCAAGTCTGAAGCGGTAGCAAGGGCTATAGGAGACAATTAAATGTTCGGACTCCCTTTAGAATTAATCACTATGCTTTTCTCTACGATCCTTGGTGGTGTCATGTCTATCTGGGGTCAGAGCAACAAGAACAAAGCCGAACAACAAGCAATGCTCATAGGAGCAACTAACACAGCCAGAGAGTATGGATCAAAGGACAAACACTTTGCGTGGACACGTAGGATCATAGCACTCTCAGCTGTAACTTCAATCATCGTACTGCCTAAGCTAGTAGCTGTGTGGTATCCAGAAGTACCCGTGTTTGTAGGGTACACAGAAGTACAAGGTGGTTTCTGGAACTTCCTGTTTGGACCTGACAAGCAGATCGTATGGCAGTCTGCCCAAGGGTTCGTCATCACACCGCTGGACACACACATTGTGTCAGCTATCGTTGGACTATATTTCGGTGCGGGGTTTGCGAAGTAATGGAAAATAAGAGTGTATCAATTTCTTTCTTGGTGGGGATTTTATTCCAAACGGGTGCATTGGTCTGGTATGTGTCAAGCCTAGCCAGTGCTATCGACTTGAATGCTCGTGACATTGGTAGACATGAAGTAAGACTAGAAACTCTTGGTGCTATCATCCAGTCACAGGCCATTACCTTGGGACGTATGGACGAGAACATTAAGTCCATCCGTGAAATGATGGAAGCCAGCCGTTCCCAAGGAGAGTAAGCATGGACAACATAAAACTTCCTATAGCTTTAGTCCTAGCTATGGCAGTGCAACTCTCAGGTGGTGTGTGGTGGGTGTCTCAACAGTCTGCTACGATCTCTAACCTAGAGGAAACTGTCAGTCAGCTAGGCTCTCGTATGGCTATTGAGGATAACGTAAACCTAAAGCGTGACGTTCTTGACAACTCGATGGACCTTGAAAATCTATGGGACGAGATAGATGACATCTGGGATGAACTTGCGAGTATGGCTATGACCATCAAAGAGGTCAACAAGATTAAACAACGTGTAGCTGTCATTGAGAATGATCTTAAGTACATTGGCAGAGATCACATGGACTTAAAGGGTGGTATGAAATAGTGGACCCCCTCACTTGCATAGCTGCCGCCAGCACAGCCTACAAGGCCATCAAGAAAGGCTTTGAAGTAGGCAAGGAAATATCCTCTATGGGTAGCCAACTACAGCAGTGGTCTAAAGCTATCTCTGACTTGGACTATGCACATGAGAAGGCCTCAAAGCCACCCATGTACAAGATGTTCTCTGACACACAGAGTCAGGCCTTAGAGGCTTGGTCTTGTAAGAAGCAAGCACAAGAGATGCGAGAGGAACTACGTAGCTACATAAGTTTCGTACACGGACCATCAGCATGGGATGAGATAGTGAGAACAGAAGCTAAGATGCGTAAAGAACAAAGAGAACAAGTGTACAAGAAGCAGGAGTTTATAGACAACTGTATTAACTGGGCTGTAGGTATTACTGTAGCTCTGGCTGGTATGGCTGGTTTAGCTTTCGTTATGTACTTGGTAGGTAAATCACAGGGGAAATGGTAATGGCTAAAGAAAAAGATCCACGGTTAAAACGAGCAGGTGTATCAGGTTTTAATAAACCTAAGGCTACACCCAATCATGCTACTAAGTCTCATGTTGTAGTAGCCAAGGAAGGCGACAAGATCAAGACTATCCGGTTTGGTCAGAAGGGTGTGAAGGGTAGTCCTGATGGTACAGCTAGGAACAAGGCCTTCAAGGCCCGTCATGCCAAGAACATTGCCAAGGGTAAGATGTCAGCTGCCTACTGGGCTAATAAGGTTAAGTGGTGATGTGGTTAGCTGTCCTAATGGTTTGCTCGACACCTGAGGTTTCATCCTGTATTGTTGTTGGTAATACAGAACAACTATGGCCTACTGAGGAACAGTGTAAGGCGGATGTGTTAACCGTAGGAACTAAGTTCATGATGGAAGGGTACTTCGTAAGACCCAATTGTTTTAAGATAGGGGAGAGTGCATAATGGCTAAAGGATTATACGCAAACATTCATGCTAAACGGAAACGTGGTGAGAAGATGCGGAAGAAGGGTGCCAAGGGAGCACCAACAGATAAAGACTTTAAGAATGCGGCTAAGACTGCAAAGAAGAGGAAGAAGTAATGCCGACTAAAAAATTAACAGATGCTCAAAAGTATCAGCAACTCAAACGGCAAACTGAGTCAGCTGGTATGTCAGTTAAAGAAGTTGATGGTAAAATTGTTGTAAGTCGTAAGAAGAAGAAGAAGTCTGGTTATTAATGAAGAGAACCCCCAAGGAGCAATCCAAGGGGGTTTCTTTTTGTTTAGATGTTTTCTTTCATGAAGACTTTAACCCATTGAGCACAGATGTCACTCCTGACAATGTCATCCACACCAAACTCAATGATTGGTACAGGGAGCATGTGTTTCTTGGCTAGGTGTATGACCTTCGATAGTCCGTCAGCTTCTTTGAGGTCTGACTGTTGGACATCTCCATTGAGCACAATGGTTGACTCAGAACCAACACGAGTAAGCAACATCTTTAACTCATGTGTGGTTATGTTCTGAGTTTCATCTACGATTATGAAGGCATTATCGAAGCTACGCCCACGCATAAGTGCAAGAGGTGCCATCTCAATGTTGCCATTCTTGATACCTGTTTCAACTGTTCCCTTCCCTAAGTGTTTCTCTAAGACATCCAGTACAGGTAAAGCCCAAGGCATAGTCTTCTCTGCTAGGTCACCCTTCAGGAAACCAAGCTCTTTACCCACCGCCACATGCGGCCTCGTGATAACGATTTTATCAATTTGTTTAGTCGTATATAGGTCCGATGCCACCGTTGCCGTGACATAAGTTTTACCTGTTCCAGCTGGACCAAGAACAAATACTTGATTCGATGACGAAAGGGCATCTATGAACTCCTTTTGTTTGTCTGTTCTAGGTGTTAACCCAGATGTTTTCTTAGTACTAGCCCCCTTGTAGTTTGTTTTACGCCGTGTCTTTGAAGGCTTTGTTAGGGGTTCGACATTATTCATAGTTTAATTAACTCCGCTTCAACGTAAGGAATATGAAAGAACTTCTCACCCTTCTGGATGTACCTGCCTTTGGCCTCCTTTAAACTGTCTTGAGTTAACTGTGTGTCCTTGATACGCCATGCCTGTTTGAAGTCAGGCCGGAAGATGTAGAAGTTTAAAACACCATTCACTCCTTCGTGTTTGTCAAGTAGACGTTGCTTCCGTTCAGGTATTCGTATCTCAGTCCAGTGTGTAGGCCAGTCCTCCTTCCATGCTGTCTTGACCTCGACCTCATTGAAGTAGGTGAACCCTTTCTTCTGTGAGACTACGTCTACGTTGTAGTTCTCCTCGTTGTTGACGATGGTGTGACCCTTACTCTCAAGGTAGAACACAAGAGCATTACGGGCAGGGGCATCGTAGGCCTCATACAAAGCACGATTGAATGTTTTCCTTACAGCACTCATTCTAACAACCCTTCTGGTTCACCAATCAAGTTCTTCAGTTCGGAGTAACCTCCAATGTATGTACCGTCAGAAGAAAAGATTTGAGGTACGGTCTTACGTCCGGCTTGCTTTAACAAGGTCAGCACCCACTTAGAGCTAGGGCTTTGTACGTTATACTCAGTGTAGCCTTGCCCTGCTCCTTTCAACAGGGCTTTGGCTGAGTCACAGAAGTTACATTGGTCACGGGTGATGATGGTGTACATACTTATTCCTTATGTTAGGTCTACGATTTCACATGCGTCACCTGAGCAAGCCATAGTCTGACTACCTGAGGTGTTGTCTTCCTGTTCGTAGTCTGCCAACTCTGCCCAGTTAATTGACGCAGGCATCTTAGATAACAACTCTTCATACTCTGACTTATCACAGTCTTGGTACGGTGCCTGTTGGTAAGTGTGATCTGAGTGTGGCAAGAATGACACACCTGACATCTCGTCGAAGTGTTTGTACACGAAGGCACCCACGGCTACCCACTCACAGTCACGTACTGAGATAGTCACCGATGGTTTATGTTCGCACCAGTGACGTTGGTAAGTTAACCATGTCTCCAGTTGCTCGATAGCTGTTGTGTCGTTACGTGTAACAGCATTGGTGGGTGACTTCATAGGGAAGCTAAACACAGTAGTCTGATCTGGCTTCATGACACATGGCTCCGATGGGATACCTTGGTCAATCATGAACTGTGTCAAGGGGTCTTTGTTGTCTCCTCGAACGGTTCGGATGTAGTAGTCACTGTGTCGGGCGTGAATCCCAGAGGCTGAGTCAACGAGTTGGCTGACTGTTCCCGATGGCTTAACACAGCTAATAGCAGCAGCAACAGGAATACCAAGAAGGCCAGCCCACTCAGCGTTAGTTTCGATAGCAATGTCACGTAGTTTCTCCAATGTTTTATCTAGGCCAGCATTCTTACTGGTCATTAACGGGTTGTCCATGATACCTGTAAGGCTCACACCCAACAGACGTTCAGCTTCTGTGTTAACAGACCACACCTTACGGAGGTAAGGCATCTTAGTGTAGGTAGATTGGATCGTACCCAAGATTGTAGCCAACTTAACCTTACGAGCCAAGGTGTCGAAGTTATCTGTAGCACGTACTACGCACTCCGTTAGGTTACAAAACTGATTTGGGCGCAAGATGATTTCCGAACACGGGTTGGTTCCGAACTCAAAGTTAGGATCACGGCGACCATTCTTCTCAGCCTGTTTCTTAGATGCCTGACGGTTAAAGATACCACGTTCACCTGAGCCTGACTCAACCAAGGCTGTCCACTCACGCATGAATGAGGTAGCATCTGGCTTCTCTGTGTAAGAGACTGAGTTGTTAGCCAAGGCACGTTGAGGATTGTTGTCCCACCATGAGCCTGACTTAGCATGACGCATACGATCATCTGACAGGTTGGACAGAGAGATCATAGCACTACGGCGTACACCACCAACAACTACTACCTCACCAATCTTACACATCAAGTCATGGCATTCTACAGATGACAACTTACGTCCCTCTGCTGCACGGAATGTGTTGACCGCAAAGTTAAACAGATCAATCAAAGGTGCTGGACCAGAGGCACGACCACCAAATGTCTTCAAACGAGCACCAGCTGGACGAACCTTAGACACATCCCATTTAGGGATTTCACCACTGTAGAGGAGTGCAATAACTTGACGGAGAGCCTTAGCCCAACCTTCCTTACTATCCTTAACGACAACGACCGTCTCACTCTCGAAGAGTTGAGGCACCTCTGGGAGCTTGCTGATGAACTGTCTCTCGACACTGAACCCGACACCAGTACCGCAGAGAAGGATGAACATAGCCTCATCGAAGGCCTTAAGGTCATCTACGGGTAGGTAAGAGCAGTTGTACATGCAAGTGTTGTCACGTGCAGCGGCTGGTCCTGCTGTCATGAGTGACCGCATGGATGGCATCACCTCAAGGTTAAGGATAGCCTCCTCGATGTCCTTGATGTAGCTGTCGTTACCTGCAACAGGACGTACAATGTTGTCCATGTAACGTGCTACAGTCTCACCCCAGTTCTCACGGCGTCCTTCCTTGTCAAGCCAACGAGCATACCGTGAGGTAGCAATAAAAGTCTGGTAGTCTGTTGGTAGTAGGTTGTTCATTCGCCACGCCCTCGCATTGTTTTATCTTCTTCTAACCAGACCATCCGGTCAATGTCTTCTCGGCTAATGCCAATGTCCTTCAGTTCCCTGTCGGACAATCTGTTAAGTATCTTGATTGCCTTTCGATGCTCTGACCACATCACGCAGTACCGCATGAAACGAACAAAGATATTCTCTACCCACTTCTGTTTCATCTGTTATCTCCTGACCCTTTAATCGTACCACGCCTTGCACGATCATTCAACTTATCCATGTTTGTCTGCATAACCTCTGAGAGATTACTGTAGAAGTAATTGGATAGTGCTGTAGCATAGAACACCACATCCCCTAGCTCCTTTATAATCTCCTTCTGACTGACCTTTGTGTTGTCTCTGAGATACTTCTTGATCTTCTCAGCTACCTCACCTGCCTCACCCACCAAGCCTAGAGTGTTCTCAACTAGGCGGGTATCTCCCTTCGTTACGATCTTATCTTCTACCCAATAGGAATAGTCCATAGGTGTAACGTCTACAATCTTGAATGCGTCGATGTCTTCTTGTGTAATCATTCGTAGTCCTCTATCTTTGTTGTGAACCCGTGGTCAATATCTGACAAAGCTCCAAGGTTGTCAACTATCTCATCTGCAAATGCTTGGACAAACATGTAAGGCGTAATGCCGACAGCATCTGCTATCTCCTCAATACTGAACCGTTCAATAATGCGGGTAGTCAAATCGTCATTCATTTAACCATTCCTCTGGTATCTCCTTGTCTGCGTAAAGGAACCCATGCTTATCACACCAATCACCGTATGAAGACTTAGCACCCTTGTATAACTTGGCACGACTGTTACTGAAGACGAACCTGATGTCATGTTCTGTCCCGTATTGTCGTTTAATTTCAAGGTGTTTACGTCTATCGGCGGCTGTGAAGCGGCCCTTAGTTTCTATTATGATGCCATTGTGAAGAACAAAGTCAGGTGTGTACGTCCTAATCTTGAAGTCTTCCCACTTGATCTTGGTCTCTTCGTAGGTGTACTTAACCTTCTTCTTCTTTAACATCTTAGCTGTTTGTTCCTCAAGGCCAGACCTATACCCAGCCTTGAGTGCTCGTTGTCGAGTGGTTAACTTCTTAGGCAACGTCTATCTCCGCAACCCTTGGTTCCTTCACCACCTTGGTAAGGTATAAGGGGAACGGCATAGCTGCATACTTGTACCCTTTGAGACCCTCTCCATTGTTTGCATCTTTCCAGCACTCCTTCTTGAAGTCACAGAAAACACAGCCAATAGCCAGCTTCTCGTTGCCTGTCTTGTAGTCAAACTCAACCTCGTAACACCGTTCCGGTGGTGTGTCAGATGCTAAGACTTCTATCAATTCAGTGACACGTTCTTGTGTGTCGGGTAGTAAGTCCTCAGATGGTTGGTACAGTACGAGTGAACCATCCACCTTGTTCATTGCCCAGAAAGCTACACCCTTGTTGTCAGGTACAGCCTCACTGTAGGCAGAGATTTGCTGCATGTATCCGAATGGATCATCAACAGCTAGGCTTGCCTGAGAGAACTTCTTGAAGGCTGAAGGGGAGGCAGACTTTACATCAACTACATGACCATCAATCACTGCGTCCATGTGTCCTGTAATGCCTGCAACCTTCACCCTCTCTTGCTCATGTGTCACACTGTGACCAGATAGTTTAGCAAGAGTAAGTAGTATCTCCTCGATGATGTCCCCGTACAGAAACTTGAGTAGCTTATCGCCAGTCATAGTCTCACGGCTGTGTCCCTTACTGTCATACCATAGTTGACGAGCAGGCTTACCGATTGCTGACAGGCGTAGTGTGGCTCCCTTTCCTGTACGGGGCTTCAAACGAGAACGAAGTAAGTCCTTGAGGCTGTCACCAAAGGTATCGATAACCTTCTCGGTTTCCTCTGTCGATGTGTAACCATCAGTAAGCACAGCATAGACATCTTCGATCAGGCTATCAATATCTTTAGTCATTCTTCACACCTCAAATGGAATGGACATCTCTTCCTCTGGTACAGCATTTACTGCTGTGTTAACAGCATTGGACTTGATAACAGCAGATGATTGCTCGAAGTCTACAAGCTCCATGACTTGACAGAAGTCGAAGTACATCTCCTTAGTCTCTTGCTCCATGTGAGACAGGTGACCCAGCTTAATGATGTTACCGTACTGGCTGTTACCAATAGATACAAACATGTTTACCTTTGAACCATTACCTACCAAGTCCTCTGATGGATTACCATTCTTATCGTAGACCTCACCGTAACGTGTCCAACCACCTCGTGTCTTGTGGTCAAGACCAATCTGAATGAATCGAGCACCATCGAAGGTAGTATCTTTACCCTCTTTGACTTTCTTATTCAACTTGAAGTCAGTCATGAGACGTTCAAGCTGGTCATTCATCTTGATTGCTACAGTGAACTCTGTCTCTGTCTCTGACATGTACTTGAGTGCTGGCTCCTGTAGTTTAGCCCAGCAAACTTCAACATCTTTGAGTACGATTTTCTTATCAGCCATGTATATCTCCTTTGGCGTAGTCTGTTTGATTATAATACACTGAGTAGCAGCCCATGTCAATGAGTTTCTAACCAGTTTCTGCCTATTTTTGCTTCACCATCCATAGGGCAGTTGAGTTTAAAGAAAGTGCCAGCATCTTTAATGGCTTGCACCTGTAGTTCACCTAACCTTTCTGCTTGATCTGCGTCAACCTCTGTCTGCCATTCGTCATGTACCCATGCACACTGCTTGAAGTTCAAGCCTTCCTTCTTAGCTTTGCTGTACCATAATAGATTGGCAAGGCGCATGATGACTGTCTCCCCACCCTGTAGATAAACAGACAGGGCAAGGTGTTCACTACCTATAGACAGGATGCGTCCGTCAAGACCTTTCATCCAGCCCATACTGGCAGCACGAGCAGCCTCACTCTTTAGTCTCTTGAGTGTAGGCAGTGCCTCATAGAAGTTTTGCATAGACTTGTTTGCTTGTGCTGCATTGCAACCAAGTATCTCTGCAATCTTACCCACACCTGCCCCTAGCAGGAAGGCGTAGATAAATGTCTTAGCTGTGGGTCTGTCCTTACAGAACTTGCCCAGCGCATTCATGTTAAACGTGTGGATGTCACCGTCAATAACCTGTTCTGTATATACAGGATCGTTCATGTAGTGAGCAAGCACTCGCAACTGAATACCTGCTGCATCCGTACCCACGAGCAACTTACCCTCAGGTACAGTGAAAGCCTGCCGACACTCAGCTGCGTACATGCCATCCATCTTCCAAAGGATACCATCCTTACCGTGAGGTACAGATGGGATGTTAGCCATGTTAGGGCCACGATGTGCAGCACGATGCGTTACAGCACCCGGTGTGATGACCTGTCCGTGTACCCTACCATCACCCTGTGATCCTTGCAACCACTCAGAGGCCAGCTTCCAGCGTGTCTCCAACACCTTCCACTTCTTGAGACCCTTAACTGCCTGAGGTGCAGTGTCAGGTATAGTGGCTAAATTTTCTGGGCAAATTTTATAACTGTCCCCACCCTTAGTCTTGACTGTCGGCTTCCAACCAAGACGATTAAGCCTCTTGTTAATCTGAGGTTGAGATGCTAGGTTGAACTCTTCCCACATGATCTTGGTGTAGTCACCTTGTACATTGCAACCCTCCAAGAGTTGATTGGCAAAGATGCTACCGTCTTTCTTGTACTTGAGGTTGACCTCTTTGACTGGCACAGCAATAGGAACCATGAACTCTTTGATGTCTCTCTCAATACGAGTAGTCTCAGCAAGACAGGTAGTATAGATTTCTTGTGCTAGTTCAGTGTCAAGTAGAAATCCGTTAGCCTCTTGCTCACACATGATTGCGTGGACCTGATGCTCAAGATCAATACTTGCTTGACTGAACTTAGAACCTTCTTTCAGTAGCTCCTGATACACTAGCTCAGTCACCTTAACATCTTGCTTGCAGTACTGTTTCATCTCTTCTGAGTACTGAGACCAGTCATTGAACTCACCCTTGTACTCATCAAGACGTATGCCCCATGACTTGAGACTGTGACCACCCTTACGCATAGGATTAAACAGACGAGACAGAACAAGTGTATCTACTTGTTTAGACAGTGGAATCTTGTAGCCCCACAGGTTCTCAACTACCTTGCAGTCGAAGCCTGTACCGTTGTGTGCTATCCACTTGGATACCTTTGGGGCAAACTTAGCAAAGGCCTTGGGACCACGTATGATGTAGTTACCCTTGACCCCTACCTCTTTGGCTACCATGACATGAATGACTGTAGGGTTCAAGCCATCTGTCTCTATGTCGAACACTACCTCCATGTCCTATCCTCCGTAACTTGTAAGTCTACCTGTGTGGCGTGAGTAAAGCAAGCTATCAGCTACACCTGTCTCGCCTGTGAATCGGTTCTTGATGACACGTACCTTTGTGGTGTTACGTTCCAACTCATCCTCTGCCTGTGTGTTTCTCTCTAGTGCAACGATGATGTTGGACAGCTGACCGATACCTGCCGTGCCTCGGATGTCTTGTAGGTTGATAGTACCTCCTTCTTCTGGTGGCTTACGGTTCTTGTCCCTGTTAAGATGAGACACCATAAGTAAACATATGTCAAGTTCTACTGTTAACGTCTTGAGTTTGGTGGCAATCTCATCCAAGGCCTTGCGTTCATCCTTGGCGTGGTCACTCACAACAATACTGATGTGGTCAAGTATGATGTACTTGCAGTCACATGACCGTGCTAGATAACGAACCATGCTAACAATACGTTCAACAGAATTGCTGCCGAAACTGTCATACAGATAGACACGATTGCTTCCAAGAGTGGCCTGATACGCATTATCAAATTCTTCCTTTGTGTATTCTGTATCTGGTAGGTGTAGCATCTTATCTGCGTGTATCGACATCATGCCTAGGCCTGTGTCACGTACTGGTTCCTCTAGGAATAGAGTACCTACGTTACCCTTGTCCTGCATGATGAGGCTGTACAGTATCTCTCGCATTACCTGTGTCTTACCGACACCAGTACCAGCCACAAAGGTAATCAACTCACCAGTGCGTAAGCCCTTGGTCATGTCGTTGAGACCATCGAAGGGGTAAGGCACACAGTCATAGCTTGGTGGTGTACTTACCAGATCGTACAGCTCTGAGCCAGAGATGATACCGTCAGGTGTAAAGGGACCAGCCTTCTTGTGACTGTCAATGAACTCACGTTCACGACCATGTAAGATGAAGTCGTTAGGGTCTTTGAGAACCATCTTGACTAGGCGTACCTTGCGAGGATCGAACAACTCAGCAACTGCAACGGCTGCATCCTGCCCTGCCTTGTCACTGTCGAAGCAGATGTTAATCTTCTCGAAGCTATCGAGCCACTCGTAGTTACGTTTGCAATCCTTGACTGCACCTGATGCACCATTGATTACAGACACACATGGCTCAGACATAAACAGCATCTGATACGCAGCCATTGCATCGAACTCACCCTCTGTAATGGTGACTGACTTGCCACCCTTGGAGAATGCTGATTGACCAAACAGGTCAGCCTGTGCATTGCCGTTGAACTTGAATGTCTTGTCCTCTAGTCCTCTCTGTTTGTAGCCTGTTGGCTTACCATCTAGGGTGTAAACAAGATTGACTTGTCCATGTGATGTAAGCACCTTGTACTTCTCAGCTACAGCCTTTGTTAATCCACGACTGGTGATGGCTGTCACCGTACCAGTTATGGGTTGCAGTGGCTTGACTGCTGTTAGTGTTGGTTGCATTGTTTGCTCCTCATCATCAGGGAATGTCTTGGTCTTGCACACGTAGCAGTATGCTCCATCCTCGTGAGGATAAACACCGTCACTACTCCCGCAACTTTGGCATGGCTGGTGTTTCTTGTGTTCGTATTCCATCGAATAGTTCAATTTCTTCTGCCTCCTTGATCTTAGCTACACACTTAGGACATGGTGACCAGTCCTGTGTCTTCTCTTCCCAGTATATCTCCGTTCCTTGTGTCATAGCATTACATATATAACAACGCATGTCTAGTCCTCTTCCTGTTTACCATGAATAATTCTCATGATGATTAACTTAATTGCAATGTAAGGCCAGACGAGTGAGGTGTAGAAGTAACCTGTCTCCTCGCCATCGTTAGGTGTGAAGGCCTCATAGAAAAACAGCACACCTAGAAGGTACATTGTCACAGCCCCGTAAAGAAAGTCTATTGTCAATTCATACTCCTCTTTCTATTTTGATATGCACCCTCAGTCTGATGTAAAGATGCTAGGATGTCAAGCAACTGTTGATACTTTACACAGATCACATCGTCTGTGTCAGCTTCTACCTCTGTCTGTGTCAGAAAAACTGTGCCATCATCTGTGATGTACAGGTGCAGATCGTCATGCTCTCCTGTCTCATCCATCGAGACAACCTTAACGTAATCGAACTCGAACTCTATGGTAAACACTACAGTTTCTCCTTCCCCTCCAGTTGATTGATACGCATCTCAGCATAACGAATAACTTTCTGTAGATCAAGTATCTCACTGGCATCCTTTGTCTTGCCTGAGTATGACTTAAACCCTGCACGACTAGCATACTTGATGATGTTGCCACGCCAGAAGTCAAAGCCATTCAGCATGATGTATGTGATAGGTTCAATCTTCCAACGTGCATAGTGCTCAGGCTCCTGCACGATGTCCTCTGATGTGTGCTCTGCCATTACATTCTCCTTAAAGTTTTCATGTTCTTTCAATAGTCTCTTCCACTCACTGCTAATCATTCTTCCTCCAGACAGAAACCACACCACGTGTCTCTACTTGCATTACCACAACTGACACACTTACGCCACTTGTTTTTTTCATCACGTTCTAAGGATGCCTTACGTTCTTCTTCAGTCATGGGTCTTATCATTGTCTGTCT
>Ga0222719_10002241_pt1 | contig 17842 bp, 13 predicted proteins | sample C33_34DmetaG_FD_165039 | JGI IMG/M metagenome (GOLD analysis project Ga0222719, IMG submission 165039) | Estuarine water microbial communities from San Francisco Bay, California, United States - C33_34D | ecosystem: Environmental > Aquatic > Marine > Unclassified | place: USA: California... | reverse complement strand
ATCTACAAAGCAATGCGCTCGAGCCGCGCCTCATTTTTTATTCGTGACCCATTGTAATCGGGACTTGGAGCAAAGGCGTGAGAATGTGGGTAACAGGCCAGGACCATACTGGGTATTTGACAGGGTAATAGAGAGGCGAAAAAGTTCCAGACGAAAGTGTGAGCACCAATGAGTCCACCCCGAAGCTACTAGTCTAAGAAGAAAAGAAAGACACTTGGCAATTACACTGTGCCCCAGAAAGCTGCATGCGGCCTGCGCCAGGTCGAAGAATACTGTACAATAGTACGGAAAGTCATAAGAGTGCATTCTTTCACTGGTGGGTAAAAAACCAGTAACTTTACCAGTGACAATGCGTGTTCAGCCCATTCCAAGCCTTAGATTGGCTCACATTTTTCATCTCCTGTGCTACAACCCTGCAAGAATCGCTGACATGTTATGCTGGTTCACCATACGTAAGCGATAAGCTTGCGTGTTCAAAATGCAAGTGTTTGAGTTTTGCGCATCGTTATCTCCCACAATTTGGGAAAATACCCTGTGGGCAAGTCCAACCTCTACAACGATTATCAACTTTCTTGATCAAGATGTGTCCTACTTCTTCTGAAAAAACGGACCCTGTTCCCGAGCAAATATCGGACGAAAGTGCTCCCGCGAACGTTGGTAAGTGGAAGCTTATTTCTGGCGTTTTGGGTGTCGCCGCTCTTGGTTTCATGGGAGCAACCATTGGACTTGCCGTCACCAAGAACCAAGCCTCAAGCCCTAACAGCGATCCTGCTGCCCAGGCCGCTGCCCCCACGCAGGATTTCGGTGCCAACCCTTGCCATGGGAAAAGACCCGATGTCGACGACCTTGCTTGCGTCATCGCCGATATCAATGAGCAGTCAGCTGCCAACGTCACCAAGGGATACAAGGGCAAGTTCAACACCACTGCCGTTCCTATCACCAAGAACTACCGTGAAGCCGGCTTGTGCCCTGTCAATGTCCATTGGCATCTTGGAGCCGAACATCTCTCTGTCGGTGAATACGACGAGAACGGTGTAGGACCCATTGATTTCCATGAAGGTCGCGAAGGATACCAGTGCAGCCTCTACGACAAGAACGACTCCAGGTTTGCCAACACTTACGAGTGGAAGCACTGCATTGGTATGATGGTTGGACAGACCTACGAGGTCCATTGGCCCCACAGTGCCGCTGGTGCTTGCGACACTCCCTGGCAGTACCAGACACCATTCTACGACGGTGTCTTTTGCAGGGACAATGTCATTACCACTACCTACGAGCAGATTGGCGTCCAGTCCCAGACTTTCACCGTCATCAACGATGAATCTTACTACTACCCTGATCTTTTCAACGGAATGATCCAGGATAGCACCCGAGGAGTTGACATCGCTTACTACACGGGTTCCACCACCGGAACCACGCGTGATAACAAGATGTGCTCGCCTTTCACTCCCATTACTTGGCAGGTCGACCGTAAGTGCCATTTGATCTCGGCCAGCAGTTTCGACAAGATGTGCGAGACCATGTTGAAGCAGGCTGACAACTTGAAGGACGACTTGTACGCCCACGGCTCCCGCGTGCTCAACATTGATGAGCACGTTGCCAACAACCAGCAGCGCTGGTTGCGTCGCTCCACCTTCTAAATGTGGCCATGCGTAAACAGTGCAGTGGATGTGAGCTGGTACTTTATATCGTAAGAAATGCATGTTTTGAAAAATAAACTTGTTGGCAAACGAAATTACACGGCATTTAAGAAGCGGAAGCGTGCGAAGCAATTCGCTTATCATTGAAAAAGGAAAAAGAACAAGAACACCAGTAACCAGAGACATTTCACGATTAGAATACGACTAGAACAAGACATAAAATCAGAACAAAAGACATTGAGAAAAAGCTCACAATCGAAAAAGAATCTTAGGCTCAAGAGAATAAACTAAAGTTTGGTTAACTAAAAGAGAACCTATTTGCACTCGGGAGTGTGCGGATCGTACACTAATCTCACAGTTGGTGGAACTCGGGTGGCAAAAATTAACAAAACTTATTTTTCCGCCTAAACTCGCGATGTCTACTAGATTTGTCTCATTCGAGTTACCTGCAAAAAAGCGGTATGTATTAGGGATCTAGCTACTTGACTAGCAAAGATACGTTGTCGTTCGCATCATGACAACGAAAGAACAACAACAACAAGTGAACACTGGTTTGTCAACCGCTTGCAGATGGACCAGCGAGAAGTTCGCACCCTCTCTTATCTATCGTTCGAAAGAATCTACAAGTTGAGTTGGTGGTTAACTAGCCAAACAATGTCACTTCGACGTTGTAGTTGTAGACAACAACGACACTCTTATGCACCTCTTGCGCTGGTCTTTGTTGGTTGGGCACTGTGGCACGTGGTAAGGTTGGGACAGCCGACCATTGCAGCCGGTTTTGTCTTAGGAAATGTCATACATACGAGAAACTGTTCTCCTAGTTTCCTCCTTTCGTCGTCAAGAAAGCTATCGCTCTTACACTATTCGTCGGAAGGTTCCTCCTCCCTCAATCTTCCCAGACCCGACAACAAGAATGCCTCACAGAAACCTCCAAAGAAAAAGAGAAGGAAAAAGACACAATACAAACACTTGTTTCGACATTACGATGATGTGAGTTTTGATAGTTTGTTACGCTGCAGTAATCCCCTGGAATTTTTACAATCCATTGGCTACACGGACGATGAATTGCAATCACAAGACGATACTAATGAAATGCTTTGGCAACAAAATGTGCATTCAAGCCTCGCCCCTAAAGCACGATTCTTGGTAGAAACCTTACAAGGTGGTACCGGTGTTCTGGATTGGGTTGACGAAGCTCATCAAGATCTACCAGCGAGCATCACTATCAATAAAAACAACAATGACGAGGAGGAAGACGAAGAATGTCATCCCGAACAGCCACCCTTACCACATACCCTACGATTATACCCCGAGACTAAAAGAGTGGTACCTCTAGAATATTACCTCGATGGAAAACGGCTCTTATTGGATCGTCGGATTGCACCACGGCACGCCTATTTGCAACATCATGACTTGGTGTATGGAAAAGACTTAATATTTTCGTCCTCGTCGCCAAACCCCTTTGGAGAATTTCTAAAGACTTGTGAAACAGAATCAACCGATAACTTTGTGGACTATTGTAATCAACTCGAACAGAAAATGAGACCACAAAAGTCTCGCGTTCATTCCAAAGATACAGTGGCACTGTTTGAACGACTGTTTTGTCCTGGATTACTGCCAGTCGTCCGGGCACCGGATGAACCAACATTTGCTTCGCGTTTTCTTACTTCTGACTCGCTTGTAACGTTGCCACCCTCTACACGTGGACAAATGGTACGATTACTACTCCAACACGGAGCGAATCATTTGGAAACCGACACGTATAATATGGTAACACCCTTGCATTGGGCAGCAGGAACGGGCAGTGTTGAATCGGTAAACGCCTTGATGGATGTCTTGCAGTCACACGTTGCCATGCCCAATCCAACCGACGAAAACGATACTTCTCTTCTTGACACGGAAGTTATACTGCAACACCGTAGTGCCAAAGATGGTGCTACTGCACTCCACTGGGCCGCCTGTGGCATTGAACCGGGAAATATTGGGTATGGAGGCTCGTTAGATGTGTGTCGAGCGATATTGGATCGATGTCATGGACGGGTGGAAGAAGTTGTCAATGCTGCGACGTATACAGACGCCAGTACCCCGTTCATGTGGGCTGCTTGGTCGGGGAGTTTGTCCGTCACCAAGTTACTGCTCGAAGAATACGGGGCAGACCCAACCGTACAGGATAGTCGCCGAGGTGGCACTGCAGCTCACTGGGCAGCTGCAGCCGGTCATGCAGACGTGTGTCAATACCTTTTGAGCAACACAAAGCTGGACTTTGCATTGCCAGATGACGAAGTAATGACTCCCCTAGACTATGCTCTCCGCTACGATCGCCGAAATGTGATCCAGTTATTACAAGACCAAAGCGTGTGATGGCATGTCACGTACTCTCTGAGCTAAAAGAAGTATTTCTGTAGATTTCACGACTAAATTTGTCTCATCCGCAACTTTGAGTATCGACTTTAATGGGTTCAATGAAACACAGCCGACTTCGCTCTCGCCGAACCCCGACATCGACAACTAAATCCGCCTATTACCATCCACTGGTGAAGTTTGCAGAGAAATTGGCGTCGTCTTTTCGCAGCCCTGAGTCTTGGCCTTCCCCGAACACCATATTGCGGGCGAAGGGATCAGCCCCGGATCTATGTCCATCGAAAAAGTTGTGCTCAGGTTCTGCCGCGAATGCGTCGTCCCCGAAGCCGGCGGCGGTATCAAAGGCATCGTGTCCATTAGCTGCTCCGAAAGGATCTTCCTCTTCGCTATCACTTTCCGATCTGTCAGAGGTCTCATCCTCGTGGTCCTCAACTTCAAGGAAAAAGTCGACGTCCTCCTCTTCGGTCGATTCGTTCTCGTACTCAGGTTCCATATCGAAACGGACAGATGCATGATGGATCACTTCGAAATGGCCAGATTCCGCATCATTTTCTTGACCCGAGAATTCGCCGAAGTTGCTACTGCTGTTCAAGTCTTCAAAGTCCATCGGAAGAGCAATCTTTTGCTGCATGGATTCAGAGGCAAATGCTGGGATAGATCCTTCCGCCTCACTCTCGGAAGAGGACTCATCGCTGATTTCCAAGGTCTCTACATGTGCCACCCTGCTTCTCGGCGTCTCCCTCACTCTTGGTGACGACTTTGGAGACGAAGTTCTCGGTGACTTATGAGGCGAATAAAATACAGCGGGGTCAGGGGTAATCTGGGGCATCATGCTTGAATCGTCGTTCGAGAATTCGGGTTCAGCCCTCCTGCTGGACTGGCGCGGTCGTCTGACCCTTCTAGTTGGCGACCGAATAGGCGAATTCTGGAATTCTGCGGGCTGCGAGGGTAGCTCGTCGAGAAATGTCTCCAATGTATTCGATGATTCTCCCATGGTTTTGTCCCGAGCACCCCTCTGTGTCCGACGTCGTCGAGGAGACTTCAAAAAACCATCTTCAACTGGCTGCTGGTGTGACCTGGTTCGGGATGATCGGTCCCCTCGTCTCCTCGGGGATGTCTGTGATCTACTGCTACCCAGCTCAGAGACTGTTTCCAACATGGCCCGGGAAATCGATTCCGTTCTAGAAGTGTGGCTCATTGATTCCGGGCTAGTAGAAACCGTTCGCGTCGACTCCGATCTTTCGGACACCTCACGCGGTGATACCTTCGACCGGGGTTTGCAGGGATCTTCCATTTCGTACTCAACTGGAGACGATTTTGCGTGCTTAGACCTCCGCTTGCTATCCCTATCTTCCTTGACCGGAGATTGTCGCGATGAGCTTGGATTGGAGCGCGAGGCTCTAATGGCAGGAGACTGTGGCTCGTCTGATTTCCATCTCGAGCGTGTCTTCGATCGAGGACTCTTACTGGGAGAGGACGAATCTACGCTCCCAACAGATCCTCTTCTTGGCTCGAGTCTAGCAGAAGAACGGCCAGATGCCCCTGGGCTCCTCTGTTGTGAGTCCGATTTGCTGCGGGTAGGCTTCTGGGGCGACGAACAGCCAAGCTCCCTTTTACTCGAACGACAAGAGTCGGATCTTGAGCGAGATACACCAGCAGGAGAGTAAATATCGTCTTCTCTTGAACGCGAGCTGGATTTTTGTCTTGATGGCTTCCTAGGAGACGAAACCTCAACACCGCTCTTACTTCGGCGGCGCGACGATTTCCTGGATCTTGTAGGCGAGAGGGTGTCTCTGAACCCAAAGCCTTCCTCGTCCGAAGAACTCGTCATTGCTGAATCCATAGATCTACGGCGAGAGGATGTGTCAGACCTCCTTGACCTGTCTTTCGTCTCGCAAACATCAACAGATCTTCGCCTAGAGGGCTTGGGTGTTTTGTCGACAAAATCGCCGTCCTGCGTAGAGCTCGACCGTTTTGGTGAAGACCGCGTGCAACGAGAAACATGCACATCAGACTCTGCCATGTTATCAACGACTTCCAATTCATTATTCTCTTGCTCAGCTCTGCTGTCAATGTCGGAAGAGTCCGCATCACAGATCGACGTCACCACATCAGTACAATGAGTGTCCTTCTTATCGGCTTCTGTATCTGTAGCGCACTCTTGAGCTTCGACTTCGGTATTCACGCTCGTAACATGGCTGAAAGCATTTGACTCGAATCTTGTACAAGAAGGAGACTCGACACCCTGCTCGTTCACTCCCTTTTCACCATTGAGCTGATCGGTGGTTGAGGTTTCGGCGCCCTCTGGAATTTTATCAACTTTCTCGGTAATGGCATTGCCAGCCGAAACTTGATCAAACGTTGCACCAACCGCTAAATCAGCGTCTACCTGCATCTGATAGGAGACCTCAAGCGAATCAGCAGCTTCATCACCAGTCAATTCTTTCTTCTTTTTCTTTTTGTCCTTCTTTGTCTTCTTGGAAGGTGAGAGAGGCTCCTTGGATTCGTTTGTAGGTGGTTCGCTAAGTTCAGGTACCCCCGATTCTTCGGGAACTGCGACAACGATGTCTGATGAGGCATCTTCCAGCTGCTGGTGCTTCTTCTTCTTTTTCTCCTTCTTTGGCGATGCTTCTGGAGCTGGTATGTCTAGTGTTGCTTCAGCCACAGGTCCAATCTCGTTCGATTTAACTTCCGAGTTCTCCGCAGCGAGCAATTCAGCTTCCTTCTGTTCCTTCTTTGCCTTTTTCTCCTTTTTGGGCGAAAGCGCTTCTATCGGAGCCTGCTCAACGACGACATCTGGTTCTGACTCAGCATCCGTAATTTTGTCTTTCTTCTTCTTGTTCTTTTTGGACGAGACGGGGTCTTCCATTTCAGCACCTGTAAGAGCGGTGTCCGAGGGTGTTCCTGGAGTCTCCTCAGCGGGGGCAGGACTTTCTGGGACTGGGACGGGTTCAAAGCTTTGTGCAGCATCCTCGCTTGCGCTGTCTTTCTTCCCCGACTTTTCCTTCTTCTTCTTTGGCTCTTCCGCAGCTTGATGCAACACCTCGGCTTGTGCTGGTGCAATCTCAGAAGATGTCTGAGGGAAAGATTCTGCGACAGAGGTTTCAGGCGCTTGGTCAGAAGTCCCTTCTGCGTCTCGATTCTTCTTCTTTTTCTTCTTCTTGTCTTTCTTGGGCTTGACCAGTGGGACCTCGTCAATTGTCCCTTCTAATTGAACTTGATCATCGGAGCAAGGATTGGTTTCCTCTTCTACAGTTGTCACCTTGGAGGTTGTTCGCGTACCATCTTCTAATTCCGTCGTGGTCGTTGTAGTGGTAGTTGTCGTCTTGGTTTCCATTCCATTCTCAAAGGTGCTAGTGGATTGCTTGACGACGTAGTACTCAACAACAACTCCATTCGAATTTCGTACCAAAGATGTATCCTGCTTCCCACCAGCCTCTAAGACACTTTCTTCCTTGTCAAAGTTCATGGTTTGAAACTTTCGAAGAAACTCGGCTTGCGGGCCTTCGGCAGGGGCAGACGCAATTGCTTTGCTGGATGGTAAGCTTCGTTTGACAACTGGTGGGGAAGGTGTGGCTTGATGCTTCGCCCCCTTTGCAGGACTATGTGGTGGTTGAAGCTGTTGATGTTGTTCTCTGGCAGACACCAGCAGTTCGTTTTGAAACAACTGCTTCCGCTTCCAGTACGGCATAAAGGATGGGTCCTCGGATTGTTGACTGGTCCTGCTATGATTCGACGAAGATGAAAGATTCTTTTCAGGTGTAGATGAATCCTTATCTGGTTTCATCGGCATTTTTGTCAGTTCATCTTGCATTTGCTTTCTCTTTTTCAGCAGCGCTTGTTTCCAAGCAGGTACGGATGAATCGGACGAATCGACCTGAGCCTTTTCCTGCTGTTTCTTTTGTTTGAGTTTCTTCATCCAGTCGGGTGTGTCAGTGGTTGTTTCCGGCAAGGAAAAGTTGAGATTAGAATGCGACGCGGCAAAGGACGATGGCGTGACGGCGGTACCTGCACTCCCTCGTCGGGAAATGGGCGTCCGAAAGTTGGACCGAACCGCGTACACGACCGTCCCACTGTCATGGTGCTGAGGAGATACCAAGTTGGAAGCACTGGCCTCCTGGTAATGCTGAATATCGGACAAGCTAGCATGTCGATGAACATCAGTGGCAGCAGATTCGTCGAGGACGAAACTCTCGTCGAAGTTTTCTGTCGCAGTCGACGCCTCTTGGCGATTTCGTAGTGCCATTCTGTCTTGCCTTCGTGGTGATGCTGCACTATACAGAATGGATTGACCTTCGTCTGGAGTGGGGTTGTTTTGACTGTCAACTACGGCATAGCTGGGATTCATGCCCGTGCTTGTGCTGGTAATGATTGTCGTGTAGATGCCCCCCTACTGGGAACGACAAACAAATTATCACAATTCTCACGCTGGGTATGCAGACAATAACTGGCAAGTCGAAAGTGTCGAAAGATGCTCCGATATTCTTTGTGGTGTTTGGGGGGTTGCGTTATTCCTTCTTGTTACCTGTCCCCGAGCTCTTTTCATGGCCGAACGAGAGACGCGATGTTCCGTCTTGCCAAGCTTTCTCAGTCTTCTCGTTTCTTCGACAGCAATACCTCCACCGTCTTGGTGGCTGTGCACTTCGGTCCGCCATATTACCAATCCCATGAACCTCAAAACTATTCACGGTCATTTTCGAGACATTGGACATTACCATCAAGGAATTATTATACTTTGGAGAGGGCAGTCAAGGGCTTTAGTTAATTATCAGAAGTATCAAAGTAATCAGTGGAAAGTGGGGCTTATATATTAAAGGAAGGATACTTATGCCTAATATAGTGGTAGTCTTGGCGACAAAAGCTTTTTTCTATTGTATGTATATGATGAGGCCATCGATCGAAATCGTCTCACAAGCCCAGAGCAGGAAGAGATTAGGAAGAACATCGAGAATGGTCACAGGATGAATATACTTTGCGAGATACATTGATCCATAGATGTGTCGGAACGGACTAGCGTTACCCTTTCTCTCGATAGGTGCGGCTGCATGTTGCCTCTACGTACCAGATGAAGCTAAATTGACAACATACCGGAAACACAAAACGACTTAATTTTACAAATGTACAGAAACAGCTGTCAAGGTTGACCATAATATTATGGAGATCTTCCAGGTTAGGCAGCAATCGGAGCGACTCTCTTTTGCTTGGGTCCTGAAGTTTTTGACTTGCTCTTCTTGGAACCACCCTTCTCACGGACCATGAGGGCTTCCGTATCAGTTTTTTGATCCGAATATTCTTTCAAAGAGGATTTGATCAAACTTGAAACGTACTGCGTATACTTTTTATTGACAGTAGTCGGCATGTCAGTGACTACATCTTCAATGCGATGAAAGTACTTTTCGTATGAAGTACGGCATTTGTACTCGTAGCGGGCGGAAGAGGTGACTTCGTCGACTTTTGCCTGGAATCGTTCGACTTCTTTCTTGGCCTCCTTCTTTTGTTTCTCGAGTTGGGTATTATGGACTTTAGCTTTGCTCACGTGCCTTTGCAGGTGTTCGAACTTAGCCTCACGCTCCTTTTGTACCTGCTCAAGCTTGCGATTATTAATTCGGAGGTTACGAATGTTCTTTAACATCTCGATGTTCTGCTCTCGGATTTTGAAGTTGTCATGACGAAGCTGCTCAATAATCTTCTCGTTCGCTGACAAACTCTTCTCGGTCTCGCTTTCGTGACCTTCAAGTTTGGCTTGGTGTTCACGCTCGGCTTGTTCTCGAAACTCTTTCTTGCTCTTCTTGGTATCCTTCTTGATTTCATCTAGTTCCTTCTTTGTCCTTCGCTCGATTTTCCTTAAGCTCTTTTCTAGAGCTTCGATCTTTTTCAAAAGGAAGAAAGTGTCGTCTTCGGGAACTTCTGCAGGGATGCGACTTTCAGTCGCCTTCTTAGAGTCGACCTTTGAGGTCTTTTGTTGTCCCTTTCTTGCTGGTCGACTCTTGCCGCTACGAGAGGAAGTCGGTGGTCTCGATCTATCGGATGAAGGGGACAAGCCGAGCGTCTCCAACAGGCCCGATGTAACGGAAGTCGGACTGAGGTCTGCGCTCTTCTGGCGGATCGGTTTGCGTGCTTTTACCGCAACCATGCTGTAGAGCGATTCCGAAGACCTGCTCCTCGAGAAAAGCTTGCTACGTCGTTCATTGGCGGAGTCTTTACCGACGGTAACGTTCATTTTGAAGACTATCTGTTCTTGCAGGGGTTGTAGCACACGAGATGAAAAATATGGGCCATCGTAAGGCTTGGAATGGGCTGAACACGCATTGTTGTCTGGTACCAGTATGTCACTGGTAAAGTTACTGGTTTTCTTACCAACCACGTACATGAGTGAGTAATTTGATAGTACATCAAACTCTATTGTGAACCAGCAAAACACTCAATGATTCCTAAAAAGTCCAGAACTTCGCTCGGTGTTTAGGAACGTCTCAATAATTATGATTTCCCTTTTAAATAATATTTTGTTAGGAGTAAATTTATTTTTGCCTACAGTTTCTCCGGTCCCAGTCAGATGTCTGGATACGTGGCATTGGATTTGTCTTTCTCCGAGTCACTCAATCATCCGGGTAATATCCCCGAAGAGTCTCGCTTGTCACGATATTCTATTAAACTACACTAACCTATTGCACTTTCGTCTTTCGTGGCCGCCTTCTCCGGTACCACGGCGAATCGCCCAAGTTGTCTTTCTTCGGGGCTGTCGCCGAAGCCTGTCCTTTGGAATGTGCTAAAACTTTAGAAACATTGCTCATTATTTAATACTTCGGGTTGGGATAGCAAACGAGCCTAACACCGTGAAAATAGGCAAACACCGATGGTAGTACTGGTGAGCTAGGTTAGGCACCAGCTCAAATGGTGGACTTTGTGCCGTTCATATGCCGCCAGCGACCATACCTGTCTCTATCTCTCTTTCTACTCTAAATTCTCCTTTGCACCGCTTTACCGTTGAGGAAAAGATCAATGCATGCAGCCCTAGGTACTTCCTACTTTAGTCGTGGAGAACTGACTCTCTCTCTCTCTCTCTCTCTCCCTTCAAGAGGAGAGACAACCCAAGATGCTGTGAGTTGACACGCGACCTACACGGTTGGTCAAGCAACGTTCATGGAAGTTCCAGGAATTCCGCGGAATGTCCGCTTCCCAAATCTTAGCGATAAGTAGTGCCTAAAGTGTCAACGATACTTGAACAGTTTGTCTATCAAAATGAAGTCCGACGAAAGTTACTAATGATATTGAAGAAACGATGTTTATTTAACAACCGAGGAGCGAGGAAAAGATACCATCTTAAGAGGGAGAACATTCGACCAATCAAATGCAAGATTTTGATCGTGGCAGCTTTTATTTTGTTTTTCCACTATTGCCCTCTTTAGTCAAACTCGGTATTGGCCCGAGACCTCGTCGAATTCAAAAAGACCGGTTCGGATTTTTGCTTCGCTCGTCTCACAAATCTATTTCGGGCCTTGATTGCAACGATAACGATGAGCTTCAACACACCATCCGCCAACAAGTTCTGTGGTGATTCCACGGCGTCTGAGTCGGGGTATGAGAGCTCATGCAACGGTGAAGACATCCCATCCGATTTCATTTGCCCAATCACATTGCAAGTTATGGTTCGTCCGGTGTTTTCAAGATCCGGGGTGAGCTTTGAAAGATCCGCCATCCTCGACTGGCTTGGCAAGGGATCCAACGTGTGCCCTCTCACGCGCAAGCCTCTCAAGCCTTCCGACCTGATCCCAAATCACGCGTTGGAAGTGAAGATCAGCGCATGGAGGCTTGAACGGGGTCTCACCGATCTGACCATTGGTGACGTTGACAAAGAAGAGGGTCTTGCTGCCGCATTCCTCCCGGTAACAAAGAGGCAATTCAGGAAACTCACTTCCCCCGAAAAGGGAAAGAAGTCAAAGAAAAGTAAGAAGAAGAAGCGATCCTCTAGCTCTCGGTCATCTGAGAGGAAGCCTAGTTCACGTTGGGCCTCAGTGGCTTGAGAGGCCGAGGCGGACTTCTCTCTTCACAAGTTTCTGCAAGCCACATTATGATAGCAGGATTAGCACTACCTTCTTATTCGTATCCCTACCATTCATTCTAAAAGGATTTTTTTATAAAATAAATTCAATATGTAGTATATGTTGTGTATCATCATGTCAAATAACTCTAGACAGTGTCTACTCGAAACACTTTGAAGTCATTTCCACTTTCGGTGCTGTCACTTTCATAGTCGCCATCATCACTCTGGCTACTACTGCTTGCAGAGGACGACCAGTCGTCCCCCGACTGAATATTGGTCCGAGCCAGGCTGAATACTAAGTCGCATAGTGCCTGAGAGCGTTGATCGTCGCCGGAGTTAGAGTCGACATGATTTGTAATGCAGCGAATGTGGGAGCTGTACGAATGGACCATGACGTATTCATATCGTGCAGACGCCGTGACCTCTTCCAGTTCATCGTTCTTGCTGTTGACCTGTTTCACCAACGATTCTTCCTCAGCCACCAATCTCTTATTTGCCGACGAAATCTTTCTAAGCTGATAACTTAACTTGTCGTGGAGATCCTTCTGTTCCCTGATGTTAGCCTCGAGTCGAATATTGTTCTCACGTAAGTTGGAGCAATTGGTGCTCCACTGTTCATTCTGTGTACGAATGCGACTGTTTTCCTTGCGCAAGTGAGCAATAATATGTTGATTCTTTGCCAACAAGTCCCCATGATCCTGACTACGTAACGATTCGACGTATCGATCTTTGGCTTGTTCGGTGTCGCGTTTAACTTCTTCGACGTCCTTTTTCGTATCCTGCGTGATCGATTCTAGCTGGCGTTCTAGCTCGATGATCTGTTTCTGATACGATGCAATATCCTTCCGATATTGATCCAAGATAAGGCAGCCTTGACTGATGACGCGACGATCTTCCTTGGTCTCACGGGACGGAGAGTGTGGCGGTGGGACCTCCTCGTCATCACGGCGGGAACGGTTCATCTTTCGTCCGCGGTCGTCCCGTTTGCTTCTTTTCTTTTCTTTCTTTACGGCTGATTTCTTGTCCTTTCGTTTCTTCCTTGAAGAATCCTTTTTGTCTTTATGCTTCTTTCTCTTCTCCGGGATTGAGATGTCGGTAGTGCGGGATGGCTTTGGAGTTGATCCTCTCGTCCCGCTCACGGTGTTGGGTATTTCGATTGGAGTCTGCAAAAGCATCTGCGACCCGATTGCTTTGGACGACATGGAAACAACTGAGTGCAACGATAAACCTTCTATGGTAGATGTAGGACTATTCTTGTTGTAGGGTACCGTCTTGTGGTGAGAAACTCCTTGAGTGTCGTCGGTTCGTGAGTGGTCTTTCTCTTCACTTGGACCAAGCCGAGGTACCCATTTGTAGCACCCTCTTCCTCCACGAGAAGGTGTGCTGGACGCTGGCTCTTGCCCGCCTGTCTTGTTGGGAGAGTTCATCTGTAGGGTATTCATGGTGTAAATGTACTTCGCTCTCGGTGAATGGTGATCTTGTTGTCGTCGAAACAAAAATTGTGGGAGATGTTGGGAGTAATCCAATAATTGTGGGACGAGTCTTCCAAAATGTGATTGGCGTTGGGCGTTTTTATTGCGTTTAGGTGAATGTGCTTCTTCAACTGATATCCTGAACCCTTAGGATTTTACCCATCGGCGTCGCGTTGACGGATGGAACTCCGAAAACGAGGACCATCTCTTTGGTACCTACAATTGCAGCATGACCTTCGATCTACATACCATGAATATGATTGCGGCTCACCCCTTTTCAAAATGCGACTAAGGATCAATGGTAGAGTTCAACACGAACTCCGTGACCATCTATCTGACCTAAAACGAAACTCGGGGAACTTGAGGTGTATTGGTGGGACGAATCTTCCTTATCATGATGTGTATTCTGTATATCGTATGACTAGTATTATAGTTTGTGTGATATTATCGTTCCGTTCTCGTTTCAGACTTTCCCTACGGACCTCCGGTTCATGTATATATTTTTTTAAAAGACCACATCTTCGTCATCCTGCGCATCAAAGGCAGCCGTAATGTCTTCTTCATTTTCTTTGCCAAGGCTGATATTTTCCACCCCTGCTTGAATATCCTTTTGTCGTTGATCATCACGTTCTTTCTGTTCGTCTTCCTTCTTCCCTTGAACCAATTTCAAGCGGGTAAAATCTTCACGTTCCAACTCATCCAATTCTCTGGAAATGTAATCCAAAATGCCTTCAATTTTGGGTATTGTTACATTTTCCAAGGCATTTACACGTCGATTGGTTACTTTCAATGCTTCATCGAGTGTTACAAAGGACGTTTGTAACGATGCCAACTTGATGAGCATTTCCAACAAGAGCGTAAACTTTTCGCGGACGGCAACAATCTTTTTTCCTCCACCCACCAATCCCAAGGACTGATTGTCAGCTACGGCACCGGTATCGTATTTGGTAAAAACGGGTAGTTTGACACCGGCCACATTGTTAATACCGGCTCCGACACGGACACGAGCCGTCAAGGATCCTTCGGCAACCTTGCGTTTAAAATTACCCGCCGCATATTCGGCTTGTGTCAAAGAAAAAAAGGCTGACGAAGCATCACCGGCCATGGACGATTTGGTTTCGGCAATCATTTTGGCATAATCCCGAAATTTGACCTGTCAAAGAAGAAGAGAAACGAAGAGTCCGAAAAAGTGTTTGTGAGGGGTGATTGCGGAAAAGGAACGGAATATCCAATCGGATCGATTAGTAGTTGTTGACATACCTTCAATGCATCGGCCTTTTTCTTGAGCAATTTGTGCCCACCTTGAGCAGCCTTCTTCTTGGCCTTGAAGACCTGTTGATTCATTCGGGTCGGAGGAACTCCTTCGGACATGATTTGTTCGTTGTTGGTTGTCTACGAACAGAGGCAGGCGTCTGGGCTTGGACAATCGGAATTCTATAGATTTCTTGAGTTGCGGTCGGCTTGTTTGAATCGTATCCACTACAACTACAACTTGGACGACTAGTATCGACTTAGTTTGCTTGCTTGCTTGCTTGCTTTGTTTTGATTGCTCACGTCGTCCCTTTGTTGATTCGGCAGCACAGCGGCGTGGACGTCCATATGCCATAGACACATGGTTCCCTTTCAACGGCTTGTTGGCGAAGGTCGGCGAAACGCGCGCGATCTCATCCCTAGCTCTAGTGCAGTAATGAAACTATTTTATGCATCAGAGTTAGCGTTTTAAGTGTCTTGCATCGTAGTAAGTCATGCACCTTTCGACTACGGGAACCCTCCTTCCGTTTGGAGCAAGGATCGTACGACGGCGGTATTGAAGTTGTCTTACTCTGCAGAACGCTTCTGAGGCAAAACAAGTTTACCGTTCATCGAATAGGGAAAACCCATGACGGACGCTAAGACGGTTGTCTTTGTTTGCAGTCATCATTCGGGCCATATTCATCCGTTATTGACTTTGGTCGATCTGTTTGGTCGTCATGGCTATCGCGTGTACTTTGTTACCTCCCACAGTCGTCGTTCCATGGTCGAATCGGCGGGTGCTACCTTTCTTGCGGATGACTTGGAGGGAAATGATTTGGATACTGTGACGCTGCAAACGATTCAAGATCGACTTCACTTGCAGCCGACCGAAGCGGTCAAAGGCAGTGTCTTTTTTGAACAAATTTTGCCGGCGACGGTGGGATACTTTCGACCTGAGAATGATCTCATTGGACGGATTCAACAAGTACAACCAAGTTTCATGGTGTGCGATGTCTCCGCACTGTGGGGTGTTGTCATTGCCAAGTATGTACTTTCGGTACCACTGATTACCTCATGCAGTTGTTCGCTCATGGACACCAAGACGATCGAAGGTGCTTGTGGGTACTTGACCGGAATAGACTTTCTGATCAAATCGAAGCAATGGTTGCTGGACAATGTCCCCATACACCAATCCTTGGAGAACAACAAGGAGGGTCTGGATTCCTACGATATTCGCTTTTCCTATCTCAATGAAAGCAAATTTATGATTTGCTGGTCCTTCAAGGACTTTCAAGAGTGCGACACCAGCAAAAGGGAGGCCCCGCATGTGCATTACTTTGGAGCAGCCATGCCACGCAATATCACTGAACGACTTGCCCAGCAGACACAAGATATGAACAAACCCGAAAATGACTCCTCCTTGGCGGACTTTGTCAATCAAGCGCGTGCTCAAAAAAAGCGTTTGGTATTTATCAGTTTGGGTACGGTTGTTGGACAAGAAAAATGGACGTTGCAGGGGGCCAAAGAAGACATGGTGGCATCGTTTTACCGGCGTCTCTTTACGGTACTTGGTGAAATCGATGGAGACAGTGCGCATGAGTCTGCCAAAGACAATCTCGGCGGAAAAGACTTTGCCTGCATATTGTCGATTGGAAAGACCCGCAGCGTGAGCGACTTTGACGACCCGACCACTGGGTGTTCTACAATCCCTTCCAACTTTTATGTCGCATCGTTCGTTCCACAAATTTGGGTCTTATCGCAGGTGGATGCCTTTGTCACACATTGCGGAAACAATGGTGTTCACGAAGCCATGTTCTTTGGTGTACCCATGCTCTGCATTCCCTGCTTTGGAGATCAGCACGGCAATGCCAAAATTATTGCCGACCGGCATATCGGAGTACAGATTCCTTCTCCGTTTGCCCCCGCACCGTCTTCCAACTTGGACCATGTTACGACAGGCCTCTTGTGTCAAAAGATGAAGGAACTCCTAGTGGAACGGAATGAGGAGATTGTTTCCTCGTGCAAGAAGGTGCAGTCGAATCTGGGTGAATTGTACCGATACCTTCATGGCGACGGCGACAGTGGCGGGGCCTTTGCAGACATGCAGAAGTTTGTAAACGAGGAAGCGTCACATCTGACACCAAGCTCCTAGTGACCCTAACATTGGCAATGGCGTTGTACCAGGATACTTTTAACTCCGATCGAACAGTAGAGGTGTGGGAAAATGTATACCTTAAATTAACGTTAGGTAGTGTAGTAAAGGTTTCTAATAACTCGTTTTACGAGTGAAAGGTGTGCAAAATGCATGGAAACATAATTGTAAACTCTGCCTTTCCTTGAAGTCCAACTCTTAAGATAGACAAGAGCATTCTTTTGTGCAGATGTGAAATGTGGAGACGACTCGTTGGTAACGAGACGCCAAAAACAAACTAAGTACTTGGAACCTGTTGTGTTGAAAAGAATGAAGTGATAGGCTCTATGCGCCTATTCTCTAAGGAATCATCTTCATCAAGGACAAAAGGGCAGTCGATGATGGGGACCCAGGAGCGGTCATCGCCGAGGAAGGAAAACTTGTCGTGAACGGATTCGCAGTGGCCGCGGCATGCTGCTGCTGTTCCTGGCGCTGGACGAGCCGGGAAATCAGTTCCATCCTGACGGATTCGTTGTGCTGGCGCTGGACCTGGTCTAAGAGCTTGAGAGTGGCAAGCTGCTTGTCGGCTGCCTCCATGCTCAAAGCGGAACTCGACGGGCACAAGAAACCTCCTGCCATACGAGCAGAAGCTTGGTTCCTGGACAAAGACGCCGCAAACGCTGCGGCAGCGGAGTCGAGTCGGGGCGACGGAGGCATGGGACCACGGAATTCACGCGCAACGGCCGATGAAAGCAACAAGCGTTGGATGTGTTCGTCGGCCGAAACCGTGATGGGAGTAGACTGAGACTCGTCGACATCGGAAAGTGCCGTGGGAGCTTCCATACGCGCAAAGAGCTGTGGCTGAGCCCGCAGAGCTGCTAAGAGGAGAGCACTGTCTCCGGCGGCAGGTGGCAGCAACAAAGAAGAAGACGGTGGAAATGCACCCGGTTCGGAAGGAGGATCA
>Ga0222719_10002227_pt1 | contig 17899 bp, 28 predicted proteins | sample C33_34DmetaG_FD_165039 | JGI IMG/M metagenome (GOLD analysis project Ga0222719, IMG submission 165039) | Estuarine water microbial communities from San Francisco Bay, California, United States - C33_34D | ecosystem: Environmental > Aquatic > Marine > Unclassified | place: USA: California... | reverse complement strand
CTACACAATTATTCTTTTCATGTAAATTATACAATTTAAATCTCTTTACTTTTTTGTCCATTCTATTATACCATATTCAAAAGCACGTCCTATTGTTTGCAAGCACCATCTCATTTGTGTTTCCTTATCTATCTCCCCGCTATGACATTCAGCATGGTGAGTGTAGCATACTGGTAACGTAAAATAATCTGGCGCTTTCTTACCCATCCCTGCACCAAGAGCCTGAACTCTAAGGTGGTGAGCCTGTGAATCTTGACCGCAGTATATACATGGTTGATCCGCTACCCACTCAAGGTACTTACGACTCTTCACTTAACCCTCCTGTAAGGATTGAATACTCTTTGTAACTCTAGTTCCCATTCTTCTATATCTGTAATTACATTATTAAAATAATTATATTTTATATGCCTATCAAATATGTGTCTTTTTTTATCTAAATATTTTTCTCTATTTAAATTTGTCATTTTTTTAGTACCTAATCCAAAGCATAGATCACACTCATACAATTTATCCAATATAATTACCTCCTTTCTTCCATTACATTTAGGGCATATAGATGGGTTAACCATTTCATCTAAAGCTAGATTAACTATTTTAAATATATCAAAATTAGATATAGTTTTATTCCATTGTAGTTCTTTAGCATTTGTATATAGATGATCTATCAAAACTTTGTTCCATTTTTTTTCTAAGCAATACTTATACCTAGCGTAACAACCACTTAGATAACTTGCCTTTGCTAACGTAGCCGCCACATCCTCCCAAGCAGGGCCAGAGTTTGTACTCCAAATACTGTTTGATTTTATTGTTAAAGACTTAAGTGCTTCCAGACCTGACATCAAATATTTCCTTATAGATTGTAGTTGTTGGCTTAGTTGTACCCATTATTTCTCCTGTTTCATAATAATTTTGATACGCTTCACAAGCAGTTTTCTTTTGAGCGCAATACTTCCAACTGAGGCAAGGATTGCATGGAGATTGTTCGCTTGCTATTGCTCTTGCTAAATTAAAGTACTCACGTTTCATTTTAATTTCTCCCTAAAATCCTTAGCCCTAAAGACTATAAGTGTGTCATCAAAAGCAGTACCATTTTCTTTTATGAATACAACTGGTACTGTTCCGTTCCTAGATGATGCAACAGCTTGACGCATAGCATCCTTAATCCACTCAGGAATCTTCTTCCTATACTTACATTCAATGGATAGTGTATTGCTTGTAACATCTGGTGCGCTTCCTCTTGTCCTGCCAGTAACTGGTACACGATCAGCATCATCGCCTAGTTCGGTAAGGAATTCCGCAACCCAACGTTCAAACTTTTTCCATGTCTTATCCATAGTTTAATATCTTAGCGGGTACTTCTCTAACAGCATTGCTTGGTAAATGATATGTTCCTGTCCTCCAATTGTAAGTTAACTCCACGTTTCCTAACTGCCCATCCTGTTTAAACCTAACTTTCTGCACATGAACTTCAATGATTGAATCATTCTTTGTGAAGTCCCTCCATACTGTAATACAGTTATCAGATTTGTCACGCCATCTGGCTGAACCACTGATATCATACGGTGTTGGAATAGGAATGTTACCATTCTTATCTCTGTATAGTTTAGCAGGGTGAGCCACAATCCATAAATGAATACCATACTTTCTTGCAAACTGTCTCATCCTCTTAAGTGCTACTGAAATGTACTCTGTTTCGTTCTGTCCATCCCTTCGCAGATGTTCTAACTCATTCCAAGGATCAATAACTAATCCACGTATACCCTTGGTAAGAACCAATCTCTTTGCTGATTCTAATATAACATCAATAGACCATTCCTTATCATCCTCTGGAAGTATCCAAGTAAAGTGTTTGGTTAACCAACGCTTACCCTCCTCAAGTTTGTTCTTGTCCATGCAAGGTGTCGGCCCATCAAAGAATGGTTGACCCGCCCACTTCTCAATAACCCTAGCCATGTGATCTTCGAGTGGCTGATTCTCTGGTGAGAAGATACCGAAGTTCCAGCCCTCCCTCTTTGCTATGTTCACCATCATTGCATCAAGCCAATTAGATTTACCACTACTAGGTATACCTGTTAGCACTGTGAATGCCCCGGGCCTTACCAAGTAATGAGCATCCATTGTTTCCCATCCAGTACTTACACCTTTTTCAATGTCACCCTCATATAATCTATTGATTGAGTCTGACAAATGAGTAGCACTATAAGTACCTGCTATAGGGTACGGCTTGGCATGGTCAATACATTCAGACAGCACAGTTTTACCATGCTTAACCAGTACATCATTAGCATCCTTACAACCCTCGGGCCACACAACTCTGTAACACTTGTCTTTACCTAGTCTGCGGGATAGTTCATTCTCAAGCTTACTTCCTGGCTCATCATTATCTACAGCAATAATGAACTTGGAAACTATATTAAATTTTTCTTTGTGTAGCCACGGGTCATTAAGATACTCAAACTTTGAGGAGTAATCAGAACTATTAACTGGTGGTGCGCCATCGGGAACACTAACACAAGTTCTAATCCCTGCCTCCCACAATGATAACTTATCTATCTCACCCTCAACAATAACACAACTAACATCGTTACCTACTATGTCGTCAATACCATACAGGTGGCGCTGTGCACCAGCTTCTAAACGAAAATGTTTTTTGTTATCTCTATACTTTACATTAATTAACTCCTTGTTTCTATAGTAAGGGAACGCAATAGACTGTGCCATTGATTCAATCTGTGGCATATATACTTTACGTTCACTTATATTATTTTCTTCTAGTGTAGATATACTAATACCTCTATCAGAAAACCACTTGATTACTGAAGAACTTAAGTCTACTGTAGGCAGTGGATCTGGCTTGATAAACTTAGGCTTTCTCCAGTGCAATACATCAGAACCTTTATCATCACCCTTGGCTAGACTCCCTGACCAACCACAATGGTGACACAACCACACCCCTTCATCAATGTTTACTGATAAACAAGTTGCCTTCTTCTTCCTTCTTTGTCCTGAACATCTAGGGCATTGAGTATTTACTTGCCCGCTGCTACTACGAGCGGGGATATTTATATCAAAGTCGCTATATGTTTTTTGCATTTAATCTCTTCCATTCTTTCCATTCAATTACATCTGCAATTGCTAGGTTTAAATCTTCAACAGAATCGTACTCACCACCATCATAATAATTATACCATACACCTTTGCCACTATGATTAGTAATAATAAACTTCCATTTATTTTCCATAGTTCTATATCGTTCTGCTCCCCAAGTAGTATCACCTATTAATTCAGATAGATTAAAAGAACTACCCTTACCCCACGTTACTTTCATAACCTTTCCTCTCAAGATATCTATTTTTACTTTGCTTAGCATCTCGATGAGATATTAATTGAGTGATAAGAAAATCAACATCATGCCAATCTAAAAGAATTGCGCTATGCTCATCTCCAGAAAGAGGATCAGTATTAGATGTTATATATAAACCAGAGTTACCATCTTTATATTTATGTTCCCTTATATCTATAATCATTTTATTTTTCCTATATATATTATAACATACTTACATTGAATATCCGAAAGGATTATTATTTGTACTATCCATTATAGCACATGACTGAAGTAGATCGAACCCTCTCATTCTAAGTCGAGCCATATCATTCATGATTGCGTTATCATTACCATCATCAACACTAATAGATGTTTCATCTAACAAGTACATGAGTATATCATAATCCTCTGGTGTTAAATCTATCTCGTCATTAAACATTTCAGTTTGCATTTTTATATTTACTCCTTAGTTTTGACATATGATATCCCAAGCAACTATCTGGTAAATCTTTTATGATACTCAGGGCAAGTCTTTCTGCTTCTCGTACATCTTGAGGATCATTAACAAATCTTGCAACACTAAGTTTTCTAATGACTCCTGAGTTTGGCCCAGTGCCATATGTTCCTGCTACTTTTGGTCTGAATAACTCAACAACAAAGTGAAACTTTCTGGTGTCCACCCCTCTAAACGTGGCGTTTAACTGACCCCACTCAACCTTGAAGTCTCCGTCAAGTCTAGCCTTGGTCATCTCTGTAAAATGTTTTGCAGTTAAGTGCTCCTTCAATGGCTTATCTTCAGCAAATTTAGTCTCACCTCTAATACATTTTTTACCACCATCTATTGTACCATCTGGTTTAAAGATAACATGATCATTATGTAGTTCCCAAACATGACCAACCTGATAGTGCATTCGTCTAACATCTTCACCTATATCATATACAGCATACCTTTTATTGTTAGCAGTATATATATGTATTGATTCAGGTAAAAACCTAAGAAGATCTTCCTCTATACTATGATAATAGTAATGTGTTTTATTAGCGGGTGTAAAATCAACATCAATACTATCATCATCATAGTATTTAATCCTTGTCATTAAACCTGTTTCTGGATCCGACCCATTTCTATCATTTCTATATGACATCTCTTGCTTAATAGCATACCCATCATCTTCTTTTTGAAGCACTAATGAGCTTCGAGTATAGTTTAATCTGGCTAAACTTGTCTCATACTCATGAAACTTTATAAGAGATTCTTTAGTTTTAAAATCTGAATGTACAAAATCGCTATGACTATTACTCATTTTATTCTCCTGAGTTTTCTACGTTAATTACATCTCCAAATGGCACACTAAGTGACGTTTCCTCGTCGCCATAGTTTACCCAAATCACTGGGTAGTCTGGCTCGTATGAAGGAAAAGAACCATACAAATCAGTTAGATATATAAGTACACATGGACTCTCATCATTCTCTACAACCCAATCAAACGCAGGCTCGAAGGCAGTACCTCCTCGACCAACTACATTTAATGCTTCTGGTATATCAAGTGCTTGGAATCTATGTATGTTTTGTACCTCAGTATCTACATCCATAATAATTATCTCATCAACATCACAATCCTGCGCTACTGAAACAATCTCTGACCATGCTTGAATAAGTATATCTGTATTCATTGAACCGCTAGTATCTACAGCAAATATAATCTTACGCAAGCCATCTATCTTTTGAATGGATGGTAAGTATAACTCATCTGCAATAAACTTTCTCTGTGGTCTTTTCCAACTGTGTTCATCTCTCATTGGCTCCCTTGCTAACTCAGAAAGTTCATCAGCCCATGATACTTTTGGATTGCGTATCTCATCTATGATCTCTTTGAACGCCCCTGGTACACTACCACGCTGAGTGCATGAGTTTGCAGCAGATAATATCTTCTGCTTCCACTCATTCTCCATCTCTTGCTTCTTACCTTCACCCTCACCATCCATGTCAGTGAAGTGTCCAGTGCATGGCATATCATCAAGAGATTGTATAGATATGTTAGGATTATTACCCTCTAATATATCATTGTAAACAGCATCAGTATTCCAGTCAAAGTTATACTTCTTGTCATACAATACATCTTCTGGTGGCTTCATACCCTCATCAACTAACTGATAGTTGATTACATAGTCACCTGCAATATTCCATAGCGTAGGATCTCTATGTGCTCTCCTAGTTAGATGGAAAAAAGCGGGGTGCATAACCTCATGCAGTAATACAAACTGAATGTCATCCATACTAAGTGTGTTAAGGAAATCATCGTTATAAAAAATACTCCTCCCATCAGTAGCAAATGTAGGTATCTCATCCTTGCGAACTATCTCCATTGACAAAAGTAAATGACCAAAGAAAGGGAAGTCCATCAACGCTCTTGATCTTGCGATCTCTAACTTACGAGCCGAATCCATACAGTTTCTCCATTGCTGTTAGTGGTTGTTCTTGGTTATCTGCTACATCATTAACAAAAATCATCTGCAATACCTTGCGAGCATGATTAATAGCACGAGTCTGAGCAGGCTTGTTACCTCTTAGCGAGGCTGGCACAAACAAAAGATTATCTTTCATATACTGTTGTATATCTTTTAGTTTATCATCATTAGTAAAGTTAAGGCAATCAATAATTCTAATAAGATGATTCAATCCATCAATCCTAGTCTCACATATCCTAGGATTATCCTTGTCTAACACACTAATCAAACCATTCATCTCATCTTTAATCTTATTATATAAAGACTCAACAGATGATTCTAAACTCTCATTCATACTCTGCTCTACCTCATCTTTGATACGCTTGGCTTCTATCTCACTCAGTCCAGTAAGCATCTCAAGACCATGAGCAGACGGCACTGGTCTAAGAAACTTCTTCATCTTAAACTTGGATACAAAGTCCTCAACATCTGGATAGTCATCGTATCTAAACATACCACCACTATCGTTGAGTCTCTTCTTAGCCTCCTGCAAAGCCTCATGATACTTGCCGTTAATCAATTCATCTTTGGCTGTTTCCCATTCACGCTCAGCATCACGCCATATCTTACTGATGTTCATGATACGATTGTTAGGTAACAGATAAGTATTATCACTGTCATGCAAGTATGGCAAGGTGTTCTGCTTTACTGCTTGCTCTACCCTACGCTTGATATCTTGGAAAGGTTTAATATACTTCTGTGCTATAGTAATCTTGTTGAAGTTACCAGATGCTTGACTACCACCACTTACATTGTAGTCATCCGCTATCTTACTTGATACCTCCTTGTCTACCTTACGCCCAGAAGTGATACTAAAATCTACCTTAAACAACATTGCTTTATTTTCTAGTTTCATTTGTATTATCCTAATACGATATCGACATTATCCATAGCCCACTGACCAAACTCAGGTGTATCTTGAATCTCTGGCTTGATCTTTCTGGCTTCCATGATACTTGTTACTGCATACTCACTTGGTAAACGACCAAGATACTTCATCACATTACCCATGTTATCAAGATTAATCCAGTGTGCTAACCCTACAGCAATAGCATACTTTGCACTAGGATTCTCAGGAATCATAGTTTTCATAGGATTATTGATGCAATCCTCTGGGTCTGGTACTTGATCTGCTATCTTCTCGTGGCTTATAAACTCTGCAGCAACACCCTCACCAACAAGAGAAGCATACAACTGGAACCTTATCGAATCACTTGGATTACCTTGCCTTACTTGAGAAAGTTTGTACCATGTTCTAGGCGTAGGATAAGCCCATGAGCCACCCTTTTCGGGAATTTTGTGCATCAAATCAGAGTGCGACTTAAGAAATGATGTTACGATAGTATCCGCACCCATCTTAATAAAGTGAGTGATAACCTCTGAAGGATCAGGAATCACTTGAGCATGAGAAAACCTATTCTTGAGCGGGGCAGATAGACCACGATTGATACCTCCATGCTCTTTCTTGTTGCCCATTGCCACTATATGCCAACCATCTGGCATTATATAAGAGCCAACTCTACGCTCAAGAATTAGTTGTTGCATAGCAGTTAGCACTGCAGTTGCACCATCAAGAACCTCATCGAGAATAAATAAACCTGTCTTGCCATCTCTATCCACATTAGGCAGTAAGTCTGGAATAGCAAAACGAGTGCGCCCATCTATCACTTGAGGCACACCCATTACATCTACTGGATCAAGTTGAGATACCCTGATATCTTTTACATTACCCAAAAGTTCTAGCCCAGTTTCAGTAACAATCTCTGTCTTGCCAATCCCAGGCAGTCCAGTAAACAAACAAGTAAACTTATGCACAATTGATGCTTTCAAAAACTCAGGGATTTGACTAGGTGTTATAGTAACTTCTGACATTACATTGCTCCGTTAGTTGTAGGAAATTTTAGTTGGTAAAGAGTACATAACCAATGCGGAAATGTACTTATCTCTTTGATTATTAACAGCATAATGGGCGGTCTTATCATTAGTTCCCAATCGCCATACCTTAATCTCTCTGCCTTCATGTACCTCATCAAACAGCATTGGCAGTTTAGAAAGGTCATCATACTCTGCATCTTCTTCATCATAGATGTCATCGTCATACTCAGATACACTCATTCTTGATGTCCTCCCATGTTTTGCCAGAGTCTACCATACTCTGTTGCTGTGCTTCTAGTTCGGACTCGGTGACGCAAACCTCTCTCTTACTTCTTTTGCTTTCTTTTCTAGCGTCAATCTTATCCTGACGCGCAATCATATCAGAAAAGATCTTTAGTTTTTCTTTCTCTGTTAGTTGCTTGCCATCCAGATACTCTCCCGCAAAGTTAAATACCATTTGTATTTCTCCTTACTACCCTATGTGGCTAGGGCGTTGCCTCTCCACGATACCGTGGAATCTTGTCTTAGCAATGAAACCCTCATTGCCTTTGATCGGAATGTTCACCCAGTATTGATACCTAGGCTCAATTATATAGTCAGGTCTGTAATCTTGGCACAAATTAATCCAATCATTACTATTCTCTGGGCATTTATCATTATCTTTAGGCGGTAACTGTGAGTTGGTTAGATTAAATATCACAAACTCCCTCTCGTTAGACTCCGCCATCGCTATCAATCTGACCCATTCGTCCTCACCGGAAGACCATCCGCTTACCAGATAATCACCCCAGTCATCCTCCCATCTTCTACCCAATAAAGCATTGTTTTTATTTAGGTTTAGCAACTGTGTTTGCCTGCTCTCACTACCTTGAAACCTTAACTTACAATCCAAAAGGTTCCTAGATAGCCAAAGAATAGCGCTGTAATTAAGCATGAGTCGGAAAGATATACGATGATTTGTTACATCTTCTACATACCCGCTATCAACTACAGCACCATACTCCTTCAGATAAAGTACATTCTCAGACTTAGAAAATGCGTAAGCATAACTGACAAGAACATCTAATCTTCTGAGCAATTCATGAGAATATTTCTCATTATCATACGCTACTTGTCTGGGCCAGTGCTTTCTATGTCTCATCTTCAGCCTCCCATACAATACTTGATTCGTGTAGAAGGTGCTGATCTAATCCATCCTTGATTAAAGGAAGGGTGGGGATTCCGAAGGCAACTTTTGATTCATGCCTCCTTAAGATTTCAGTCTCTAATTTAGCGAGAATATCCGCATTTCTTTCTACATCAAAGACATCAAGGTACTGATCTAACCCATCCTTGATTAAACGAATCTCTTCAAGGGTTGATTCTGCGATTATTATTGAAACTAATTCATCAATTTTATCAGTCACTTTACTTTTCTCCTATGTCTTATATCTTGTACCATTCAGGTCTTATTGCGGGCCATTTCCATTGAGCCATGTACGCTTTTGCACCACAATAGTAGTTACGATACGCTTTTGTAGTGCTTTTATCCTTGTATTCGTCTGGCATACACTGAGGTGGGGGTGAAAATCCTACGTCTGGCATATTATCTGGCACTTTACGCAGTGCGTCTAACAATTCTCCTGATTTATGTGGTGGTTTTTTGGTATAACGGCGCAGTTTCTCGTCAAGCAACGCTTCAAAATGAGCAATTAGCCACTCATAATGTTGCTTAGAACTACGCGCCCATACAGTTGAGGGGTGATTGAGGTGTGCAACCTTGTACAATCCGTGATTGTCCGCATAATCGTCACCGTCAAGGTGTCTATGTGCGGTGCTCAATATCTGTGCAGTTTCTAACGGCATTTTAACTATATGCTTGTTGCATAACTGAACGGCAGATATCACTGGGTCATCGTCTACATAAAATATATTCATGAGAACAGTACAAGCACCAGTATTGAGCAAGATATCATAAGCGAGTACATAACAAATACATCCATTCTAACCTCCTTGGGAGCATGAAAATGTTGTTCCCTGAGTACATAGCAGGGATAAGCAGGGTCTGCCTATTTGTGGGGTTACAACTAAAAAGTACCTATATTTATAGGCTTACAGTGTGGCGTACAGGGTAGCGCACACGCTAAGAGATATTACTGTGATATTCATCACAACTAATCCAATTGACATATAAAACTCTCCCTTACAGTGTCATATACTCAATAAATTCACCGTTTTTATACTCATACTCGTATATCTCAGGCAGTATGAACGGTGGCACTACCGATTTACTCCAAACATTACTACTCTCAAGATAATCTATTAAACCCCAGTCGATATCTTTCGACCAGCATTTACGCACACCATTATAGGCGTAATGAAAACAACCAGGATCTCTATTTGTATCTCTCTCAATAGTCCACATAGAATGACCTCAGAATATCCCGCACAAGGTCGCAGGGAGCATGAAAAACGTGTTCCCTAGACATATAGCAGGGGTTAGTAGTATGTACCCATAGGGTACGGTAGGTTACAACTAGGGAGCAGTTATTTACAGTCATGCTCAGGACTGTACGAGCAGTATCAGTCAAGACACTAGGGTATATTTTATTCGTCTCATACGGACGCTTTGAACCCATGACGAAGAGGACGATCCGGTGATATATCGTACGCAGTCGACGCCACCCGTAAATTAGCCGATATGTGCAGGGTATCCCTATACGGCTATCAAATACCCCGAAGTCAGTTCATTTTACCACCGTGACTCAGGGTGGATTCACTGGGGTCAACATCATCCCCTTACCGGAATTTCTGCCTTGCTATCCTAGGCGGGGCACAACCAGACTTGGTTCGTTTAGTCTTAATATTAGACTTAACTCTAGGCGCTTTTTGTGCGGGTATAACTTGAATCCACACGCCTACTTCTTTATCGTAGTACATTTGCCTCCCTTTTATGATGTTATCTGTGAGAATCACACTGTTTCCAGTGTGAATCCCGCTGACTATGCCGCTTCTGACCACTCCTCCATCTTGGCAATCTTCTCGATAGTCTGATTGAGTTCGCCGATTGCGTCATATGCCTCCATGACTTGATCTCGCGCCTCATCAGAGTGCTTCTCGATATCTGCCGTGGTTTTCTCGATAAGTTTCTTTAACTGCCAGATACTTAGCGATGATTCCACCTCGAAGTCGTACCATTTGCGGGCATGAAGTGTAACCATATCAAACTCGAACTCAGACTTTTTTGCTTTCTTGAAGCGTAGGTTTTCTTTGTCCCAGTTGACTTGGCATACCTCCGACACGAAGCCGATAAGTTTTTGCTTATTAACTCCGTCGCACTTTGTAATACCCTTCACAAGCATCGATAGATATGTACTATCGCCATGCTCAGAGTAGTGCCATGCGGACGACACGAACAGTTCTTGCACTTTATCCTGCCACTTGAGTGCTTGATTTACTGCGCGTTTGATTGCCGTGCCGAGGTCTTTTCCATTTTTGATGATTTCCATCGTTGCGGTGCTCCGTTTTTGTATGAATCACGGAAGTGTGATTCTCACAAATAACATTATTCCCTTACCATATCAGTCCCATATTTCAGGTTACGGACTAGGCTCAAGAATAGTGCTGATCACTAACTCTGGCTCGAGCCCCGCTAAGTCCCCTACGCTTTCGCGAACATTCCTTAACGGTATAACATATAGCCTCATTCGGTCTCATCCTCCCCAGTCCATCACTTTCGTGTTTAGTCCAATTTACTCTTTAGAGTAACTGCGTGGTTATCCTTACATTCTGGATACCTGACGTTCAGGATAATTAGTGGGTTCAGTCTCACATCGTAGCCTAGGTTTAGCGTTTGTTCCCTATCCCGTAGGAATTATGGGGCGCTACTCGACCGAGGTCGGCAAAGGCGTAGCGAATCTGCTAACATTGTCCGTCGCATCATGGGTATGATCATTGTTTTTTTGCTCTGGTGCAGTCCGAGTTTTACACTCTGGCATACTTTCTCGGAATCTCTCGTTCACCGTAGACCGCGACTTCTTTATGCGATCTTGGGAAGGTCTTTCGTTCCCATGCATTTAATATATCGCATCTAATTTAAATTCTCAACTTTCCTACCTGTATAAGCACTTTCTAATATACTTACCCTGTAATATAAGCATATTCGAATATTCTGAAGGTACTCCCAGAGGCGCGTCCGAGCGATCCAGGTTCAGGAGTCCCGGTCCACCCGCCCATACATATAAATAAAAAAAGGCATTAACACAACATTAAGCTGTTCCCAAGAGTTTATTAAGCTTTAGGTACCCCTACGTATAGGTTATTCTTTGTATATAGCTAGGGAGCATGTTTTTAGTGTTCCCTGGAGGTATAGAATTGAAATTGAGTGGGGGTATATCTATTGGTTATTGTCCCCCTATGGAATATTATATTATGTTTGCCTATATGGAGTATTGTCATATCTGGCTTAGCGGCAAAATTTTGAAAAGTGCGTTGCGTGTAGGCAGTGTCCGGGGCTAAGAGACCTAGAAATTTTTGATTCCAAATTTTTTTTGGGGGTATATTTTTTATAAAAAGTTATTCAAAAGTTATACACAGGGTTATCCACAGGTAAAAAGTAGGTTAAATCTATGATTATAAAGGGTAATCATAAAGTTATCCACAGATAACCCCCTCCCTTATTATAATATATATATATTTATATTACTATATGGACAAATCTGGTAAGGATTTTCTTAGGTGCCTGGCTAATAAATTTGCTAACAGAATAAAAGTGTACACGTTTACCCCCCCAATATGCTATAATATAAGTAATGAATTTGGGATTGTACCAGCACATCTCTCCCCTCCTTGTTGAGGGTCCCTTCTCCCTTCTGTTGGTACAGTCCCACCTTATAAAGGAGATTAAAATGCGTGGACCAGCAAAGATAGCAGGATCAAAGATGAGTTCAAAAACCTGTCCCACATGTAAAGGAACTGGTAAAGTTCCTGTAAAGATTAAACCTAAGCCAATGAGTGGTGGTAAAAGCGGTAGTGGTAGTAGGAGTGGACCAGGTGGTAGAGGTGGTCCAGGGGATAGAGCTGGAAAAGTTACAGGTCCAGTCGGTAGCGGTAGATCGCGAAGATCGTAATTAAAATTTAACAAAGGATATTTAAAATGGCATACGGCGATCCAGAAGCAGGCGGTAAATCAGCTCCAGGAGCTGGCAAAAGTGGTAAAAATACTGGTGGAAGACGGGGAACTCAAGGTGTTAACGGAACAGGAAAATCTGTAAGAGGAATGAAAACAGGATCCTCATCTAATAGCGAAAGACCTTCTGCACAAAAGAAGGGCAGCGTAATGCGAGAGGCAACTTGGAATAACATGACCAAGGGTGCTCGTATGAAAAGCCACGGCACGACATCATACGCAAAATATAAAGCAGGAAAGAAAGCTTCTAATATTAAAGGAACTGCAAAGTCAAACCGTCAAATGAGGGGCGGAAACGGCGGAGCCAATAGAGGATAATGGCTGTTAATCCTGTAAAGCGTAGAGAAGGCAAGGTAGTACACAACAGTGTGTGGACCACAGCAAACAAGAAGAAAGTAATTGAGATGTTTGCTTGTGGGTCTACCGTTGTTGAAGTATGCAGGTTCCTTGGTATTCATAAGTCTACGTTCTACCGCTGGCTAAAAGACGAGAGAAAGGGTGATTTCCAGCGCACCATTGAGTTAGGTATACAAGCTTCTGAAGCTTACTGGATACAGATAGGTAGGGATAACCTAGAAAATAAATCATTTAATACATCACTATATGCATTCATGATGGTTAATAAGTTTAACTATAGATCCACCTATTCTAAACAGGAAGTAGAAAAGAAAGAAACAAAGACTACAACTGTCGAGGTTAAGAAAGCTGTTGATGTAGAGTCTATAATTGATAAACTAAACGAAAGTATGAAGGAGGAGGAGCCAAAGCTCCTTAATTAATATGCCTAAAGTCGGAACTAAAAAATTTGCTTACACTAAAGCTGGTATGAAAAAAGCCAAACAATACGCTAAATCTTCTGGAAAGAAAGTACAGAAGAAGGCTCCAAAGGGGTACTAAGATGGGTTGGGGAGGAGCAAGCAGCCCAGGTGGTGGTGCTGATTCTAGTCCTGACGCTCCAGGAGGAGGATTAGGTTCTGGAGCATTTGGAGGCGATGGTCCATCTGTTTCGGGTCAATCCAAAGATTTCGGCAACACTGTAGAAGGTTTTAGAGCTGCTCTTGCTAAGGCTTTAGGTCAAGTTACACAAGAACAAAAAGATACAGCTGTAGAAGCTCAAGAGGAAGCTGCAAATCAAAGAGCTAGAGATGCCGCGGTAGAGGCAAGAGATAAAGCAATAAGGGATGCTGCTGATCTTGGTGAATTGAACAGTGGTATGATGGGTATAGACAATGATGACGATAATGATAGAGGTCTTCTAGGTGCAGCAATAGATGATCCTCAAGGAACTCAAGAAGGTCTTGATGCAGAACAAGCAGCAAGGGATGCAATAGGGAGATCTCAAAGATCCGCTCAAGAGCAAGCGATGAACGAGGCTGTTGCAATCGGAGCGCAGAGAACAGCAGCTTTAGGAGATCCAGCAAAAGAAGGGTTTAGAAATGAAGAATCTAAAAGGATGGGCCAAACACTTGAAGCATTAGATAGAGATCCATCCCCAGAAGTTGCTAGCGCATCGCTAGATGATGATCCTTTTGGCGGCACTATGGCGGAGAAAGAAAGAGAAGCTCTTGCCTTATCTTTCGTTAATGACGTAGAAAAAGAATACGACAGAATAATGAAGGAAACAAAAGCTTTTAGCAAAGAGAGAGCTCTAGCTTTAAGAAATCTTAACGCTATAAAAAGCACAGATTTATTCTCTAAATCTTATGCTGTTGCAAATCCATCAGCAGTTAGAGACATGGTGGCAAAAGCAATGGCTGTATTTTCTGGATTAGGACCAGCGTTATCTATTGCCAAGGCTATAGAATCAAGAGCAATTAAAGCTGGCATGTTTGACAGAACAACTTTTGACCAAATGATGTCAGCATTAGATGACCCAGGTGCTTTTGGACCATTAGGAAATCCTTTAGGGACAGGAGGAGCTGACCCAGATAATCAAGAAAAAATTGTAAAAAATATTTTGGGAGTGGTCGAACCTTGGACCAAAGGTTTAAATAAAAGACAAATAGAATATTATTACGATAACGAAGAAGAGCTTGAGTGGGTTAGAAACCTTTACGAACAAATGAATAAAAGCGCGTCTGCTTAATGATTGAAGATCTTATTGTAATGTTAATTTTAGATTTTTTGCTAAATATTTAGGTGTAATATAATAGGTGTACAACATGGAGAAAAAAATGGTAGGTAATCAAATTAGAGCTATGGATAGAATGTTTGAGCGCATGATGGGCATGACGGGACACCGTTCACCTCTTGCAATGGTAGAGTCAACAATGGACAGGATGGAGTCGATGCTTAGCTCGATTCCAACCAACAGTGAAGAGTTCACGGTATGGAAGCTAACTCCTACGACGTATAGGACTGAAGTTCAAGAAGATGGTTCCATTCTGTTCAAAGTTGTTGAAGACAAAAAAGATAATGGTTGGTCTGAAGAAGCAAAGGGACCTGACGTAGAGAAAAAGTGAGTTTACCAGAGATATCCAAAGATGTTTTTGCTGATACAAAAAATGCTGAAGCAGCCATCAAGTTTGCTCAATGGGCGCAAGGTGCAGAGTACGATCAAGTCGTTGCTGCATATGCTAAGTGTCATAGCGATCCCAATCTTGATGATACTTTTATTCGCACTCTCGGTCAGCTTGACAGGTATTATCTTGGTGTTTTCCTCTGTAACCGTCATGACATGCTTCATCCTTGGATATATGAAAGATGCCGTGAAGTCGAAAACGACAGAGATAGAAGACTCGATCTTTGGGCAAGGTTTCACTATAAAAGTACTATAATAACTTTTCTTGGTTGTGTTCAAGAAATATTATGTAATCCAGATATAACAATAGGTCTTTTATCTTTCTCTTCTAAGCAGGCTAAGCCATTTTTGCGGCAAGTTATGCAAGAGTTAGAAGCAAATGAAAAACTTATTAGCTTGTATCCAGATATACTGTACGAAAAGCCTAGGCAGCAAGCTCCTAAATGGGCAGAAAATGAAGGTATTTGCGTAAAAAGAAAGTCAAACCCTAAAGAGCAGACGGTAGAAGCTCACGGTTTGGTAGATGGACAGCCAACAGGTAGACACTTTTCGTTAATTATATACGATGATGTTGTTGTTCAGGAAAGTGTGTCAACTCCAGAGCAGATAGCAAAGACAACCACTCAGTGGGAGCTATCATTAAACCTTGGGTCTACACACAATCCAAGATATCAGTACGCAGGTACAAGATATTCCTACGGTGACACGTATGGAACAATTTTACAACGAGCAGCGGTAAAGCCTCGTATACATCCAGCTACACACAACGGTCAAATGGATGGAGTACCAGTGTTCCTGATGGATGAGCGCTGGGAAGAGATTAAAAAAACAACTTCTACATACACTGTAGCTTGTCAGCAGTTACTAAATCCAATCGCTGGTAGTGATGTAGCGTTTAAATCAGAGTGGTGGAGAGAGTGGGAAGTAAGACCATATACTATGAATGTATATATTCTTGTTGATCCAGCTAGCTCAAAAAAGAAAGGGTCTAACCGTACGGCTATGTGCGTTGTTGGTGTTGATTCTTTCTATAACAAATATTTACTCGATGGAGTTTGTCACAGACTCAGTCTTTCAGAACGCTGGGACTATTTAAAAAAATTACGCGCTAAATGGAAGAGGGCTCCAGGAATTAGAGAGGTAAAGGTTGGGTATGAAAGGTACGGCGCCCAATCTGATATAGACCATTTTAAAGAAATGATGCGTATAGAAGGTCAAAGCTTTCCTGTATACGAATTAAACTGGGTTGGTGGTGGAGGATCACAATCCAAAAAGGATAGGATACAAAGATTAGAGCCTGATTTAAAAGACGGTTCATTTTTCTGGCCTTACCCAACAGATCCTAAAAAACTTACATCTTTGCAGTTAGACGTAAAGGATAGAAAGCAAGAGTTTCTTATGTCTAAAAAAATAATGCGTAAAGATGAAAGCGATGTTGTTTATGATTTAGCAAAATGGGTAAGAGATAACGAATATAATCTTTTTCCTACAATTCACCCTGATTTTTTAGACGCACTATCAAGAATATACGATATTGACCCAACACCTCCAGTTATTCGCACTTACAGGAATCTGGAGCCAGAGGCAGAGGCAGCTTATTAATGGCAAGAACAAAGAGAATAGGACGACGAACTTATCAGACTAGGCGTGTAGCCTATCGGATGAGTAACGGCAAAGCTTTCTATGAAAAGCAGCCTCGTGATATTCCATATGGAGTTCTTCCTTATGTTCAGCCTACGTACTGGATTGCTGGATATTGTGTGGATGACTGACTATGAATTATATTAAATATTTATTATCAACTATAGCTGCATTTACTTTTGTTATGTTTGTTGTAATGTTTCCTGTATTATTAAAAGCTCAAGATCAAACTACATATACTATGCCTGAAGATATGTATGAGTTTGCAGCCCCGATGACCTTTATGTGCGTTGACTCCTTTACTAGAATGATGGATATTCTAGAAAAAGATTATCTTGAAATTCCAATGGTTGTTTCTCATCTTACTCCAAATATGAGTATGGTCCTTTTTGTAAATTCTAAATCTAGCACAAGCACTCTTGTTGTTACAAAAAGAACAAAAGATAAAGAGCAAGCTTGTATTGTTTTTGGTGGTGCTTCTGACGGAACATCATTTTCTTTAAACCCTAATCCAGTTTTTCCGGTAGAAGCATGATGACAGTACCACCATACTTAATAAGTGCAATTATATTTTTAATCGTTCAAACAACTACTGCAGTGTGGTGGGCTAGTAGTATATCAAGTGATGTCGCAATGCTTAAACGTGACAGGGATGACATGGCTGTGATTATAGATAACCTAGATGTTTTATCTTATAGATTAGAAACGTTAGAGAAAATGTTACAACGAGTGCTAGGCCCAGAGGCTAGATAATGGCTGAAAGAAAACAAAAGCCAATACCTAAAACTACTACAGGAAAAAAGCCTAACTTTAGAAAAACTAAAGCAGGCGCAGGAATGACAAAGGCGGGAGTAGCCGCTCA
>Ga0222719_10002226_pt1 | contig 17901 bp, 9 predicted proteins | sample C33_34DmetaG_FD_165039 | JGI IMG/M metagenome (GOLD analysis project Ga0222719, IMG submission 165039) | Estuarine water microbial communities from San Francisco Bay, California, United States - C33_34D | ecosystem: Environmental > Aquatic > Marine > Unclassified | place: USA: California... | reverse complement strand
TGCACAGCGTACACGTCGTGGCGCTGGTAACTGGGCAGTTGTATCTCCAGCTATCCTAACTGTTCTACAGTCAGCAACAACATCAGCATTTGCTCGTACTACAGAAGGTACATTCGAAGCACCAACTAACACTAAGATGGTTGGTACATTGAACAACGCAATGAAAGTATATGTAAACACATATGCAGCAGATGATGACGTACTAGTTGGTTATAAGGGTTCAAGTGAGTCAGACGCAGCAGCGTTCTACTGCCCATATATCCCACTAATGTCTTCAGGTGTTGTCCTGGATCCAGGCACATTCGAGCCAACAGTGTCATTCATGACACGTTATGGCTACGTTGAGCTTAACAACACAGCTTCGTCACTTGGTAACGCAGCTGACTACCTAGAGAAGGTAGAAGTTAACACAGGTAACCTAAGCTTCAGCTAAGTTATACTTAACTAAAACGAAAAAAGGCCCTACGGGGCCTTTTTTTACGAATGACTAAACGCATCGGGCTTTTATATTAATTGATAAATACTAATGTCGAGAGAGCCTCGATGAGGACTTATGCGGAAACCAACCGCGTATTACTTAGAACGTAACAATAGGAGAAAACAAATGGGACGTCCAGTAAATAAAAGAAATTTCGGTGATCCAGCAGACGGCACAAACTTAACAGTTCGTGCGCACATTGATGGTGGAATCGAAGAACAAGCATTTATTTTAGACCAAAGAGGTACTAATAAATTTACAGTAGAAGAAAATACAGGCGGTGAGACAGCTGTTTGTCGTTTGGTAAACAAAGCAACAGCTAGTTTAACAGCAGGCGAAATGGTTATTGAAGGATTTGACACTAATGGTGGCCGTAAAGTAATTCAAAAGCTATTTAACAGAACAGCAGTAGACTTTGATAATGTTCGTTATACATGGGCATTAGAAGATGACTCAACTGACACTGTATTACGTCTAACTGCAATCTAAGGATTAACACATGTCTAAGTATCTTAGAGTAGATGGTGGAGATTATAAGATTACCGTACAAAACGGTGGTCAGATAACTCTTGACACTGGATCTGAAGAAGGTACTGTTGTAATTACCGGTGACTTAACTGTACAAGGTACAACCACTACAGTTGAAACAGCTAACATGACGATTGAAGACAATATAATTGTTCTCAATCAAGGTGAAGCTGGCGCTGGTATTACAGATGCATCAAATAGTTCTGGAATTGAAATTGATAGAGGATCTTTGTTAAATGCACTTATGGTGTATGACGATAATCTTACAGATTCTATCAATGGCGGCGGGCTATTTGCACTACGATTAAGCAACGGAACAGTTAGTGGTTTAAGAACTAATCATATTAGCACAGCAGGAAGTGACTTACATTTAATAAATGCAGGCACAGGTGTTATAACTGTTAGTGGCACAAGTAATTACGAAGATCAAGTTACAGACGACGACGATATTACAAACAAACGATATGTTGACGATGCTATTAGTACAGCATTTGCTACAGTATTCTTACAGCAAATTGGTGATGGTGTAATTACTCCATCAAGTATTGTTGTAGCAGATTCTGAAAGTGTAGGAGTTACAGATAGTAACTTTACATTTACACTTGACGGTAATATTGTATCACAAGTATATTCAGATCGTTGGGAGTTTCAAGAACTTCGAATTGTTGGTAATAAGATAGAAACTATTAGTAGTAACGAAGATTTAATTCTTAGTTCACCCGGAACCGGTAGTATTAGAATAGATGATAATTTACACATCAATAGTGTGCCGCATCTTGATGATGCAGCTCTAGAACCACTTACACCAAGTGACGGTGTAAAGATATATGTTGACGATGAGTTTTCTGGAAAAACAGGAATTTATTTCGTAAATGCACAAGATACTAGAGATGAATTAGTAAGTAAGAATAGAGCATTACTTTTTGGAATGTTATTTTAAGGAACAACAATGGCAATTATAAACGCACAATTAAGAACAACGCAATTAGATGTATTAACTGTTCCTGCAGGAAAAACTTATGCAATTACAAACATATTAGTATGTAATCAAGACGCAACTGATAATGCAGATTTTGACTTACATTTAATACCAGCAGGCGATCCATTAGATAATGCAATTACACGAGTAGTAAATAATCTTACATTACCTGCTGCCGAAACATTTACATTTGATTCAGAACGTATTGTATTAGAAGCAGGAGATAGTGTAAGTTTTGTAGCACAACCTGATATTGGAAGCGGATTAACAGATCTAGCAGCTACTATCAGTTATTTGGAAGTATAAATGAGACTACTTAAAGCACAAAATACTAATCTACGAAACATTTACGGAAAAGGTGTTAAGTATGATACTAAAGACTTAGTTACTGTTGATAGTACTAACAGTATGATTGTGCCTAAAGGTACAGGAGACGGAGCATTTAGCGCCGGAACTCCTCAAAATCAAAGACCTGTTTCTAATGTAAACGGTATGGTCAGATATAATACAACTGACAATCAGTTTGAAGTATATCAAAATGGAGCATGGAGAGAACTACGCTTTAAAGAACCAAATCAAGATCCTGGAATAGTTTGGCAAAACTTAGGTACCGGAGATGCAACTGAAACAGTATTTGGTGAACTTAATAGTAATGATACAGACTTTCCAGTTCCAGAGTCGGCAGAACATATTTTAGTGCTTATTGAAAACGTAATCCAAATACCAACAACAAACTATGCAATACGTCAAACTGCACAAGTTGATGCAACAGGTCCTAACACACCATATACAGAAGCAGATACTGGATGGTGGATTGAGTTTACTAGCGCAGTTCCGCTAGGTAAACCTGTAACTGTAATTCATAACCTAGACAAATAAATACAGTATCAGGAGATACTGAATGCCAGAAGCACAAAATGGCCGCATAGGTGGCGGCGTCTTAAAAGATAACTTAGAACTATACCAAGGCGGTGTAGGTAAAGACTATCTTAACTTTAAAAACACAAACAGCGATACTGCACTATTACATATTGATGCTTTAAACAGCAAAGTTGGTATTAATAATGAAGCTCCGTCAGATGTTCTTCAAATACCGGCAACAATTGGCTCATTATCAGGTAATTCCGATGTAATTAATGTTGCTGACATGACTCTAGAAAACAGTAGTATTACTAGTAATAACGGAGATCTTAGACTAAACAGTTTATTTGTATCGATGACTGCTATGGCTACAACTGATCTTAAATTTGATTACAACAGAATTAGCACAACTACTACTGATACAAATATTGAATTACGCCCAGACGGTACAGGCGAAGTTAACATAAGATCAAATTGGAATAGTACTGGTAATATTCATGCAACAGGCGATGTAACTTTTGGCGGAAATTTAACCCTAGGAGATGATGACAGAGATAGTGTATTCTTTGATGCAGAATTAGCTAGTGATATTATACCAGATAGTACTTCTACAAGAGACTTAGGCAGACCTGAAAAACAATGGTTAGATCTTTATACAAATTTAGTTAACGGTAGAATAGTTAATGTTGGTGCTGTAACAGTTAGCGACACGAGTTTAGCATTGCGTCAAGGAAATATATTCTACGTAAGTGTTGAAGGTGACGACACTTATTCAGGTGATCACGCACAAGATCCGTTTGCAACTATTGCAAGAGCATTAGATGCAGCTGACAGCAGTTTAGGAGGCCCGGTTACTATACATGTATTTCCTGGAACGTATGAAGAAGCATGCCCGCTAGTTGTTCCCCCGCACGTAACTATTCGAGGCGAAGATTTAAGAAATACAATTGTCAAACCTGATACATCAAGTCAAAGTGAAGACGTATTTCATATACAACAAGATTGTACTATTGAAGATCTAACTATTAAAGATTTTTATTATGATAGTTTAAATAATACAGGTTATGCATTTAGATTTACTTCTGGCGGAACAGTAAGCACACGTTCGCCTTATATTAGAAATTGTACTGTTATAACAAAGGGGTCTACAACTAGTGCTAGTGATCCTAGAGGATTTGACTCAGGCGATGCAGGCAAGGGTGCTTGGATTGACGGTAGTGAATTAGATCAACAAGCAAGCTCAGAAGCAAGTATGTTATTCCATAGTGTTACATTTATTACACCCGGAGTTGACGCTATTACAATGACAAACGGTGTGCGTGTTGAATGGCTTAATAGTTTCACTTACTTTGCAAATAGAAGTTTATATGCTACTCAAGGATCTACAGGATTTGAACTTCCTGACAGTACTATACGTTATGGTGCAGAAATACGTTCAATTGGATCAGCTAGTGTTTACGGTAATGTAGGAGCTGAAGCAGATGGTGCAAATACATTAATGTATCTAGTAAATCATAACTTTGCATATATTGGCACCGGAAAAAACAAAGACAATGACAAGACGCTTGTGATACAAGCAAACGAAGCAGTTGAAGTAAACAACGGAAAAATACATTATACAAGTCAAGATCATACAGGAACATTTAGAGTAGGAGAAAATTTCTTTGTAGATTTTGAAACAGGACAAACAAGTTTTGATGCAGGTGACTTAACATTTAGCGGCGTAAGTAGTATTCGAGTTGGAGACAACACAGACTTTACATATATAGATGGATCAAAAGTTGATATTGGAAATATAAGAATAAGTGGAAATACTGTTACTACTATCAACGGTCAATTAAATTTAAATCCTGTAACTGAACTCTTAAATTTAAATTCTAATCCAGGACTAGTTCTGCCAAACGATACTGACTTAAATCGTCCGGAACAGACAGCAGATTTGAGATATAATACCGAAACCGATCTATTTGAAGGTTATGCTGACACTGGAAATATTGCGTTTGGAGGTGTGTTTAGTGATGATAGACAAACATTTATACGCCCAAATCAACTTACTGGTGCAATAACATTCGGGTTTGACGGAGTACAAGTAGGGCAAGTAAATGATTACGGACTAGAACTTCACGGATTAAGTACAGAGGATATTCTCTTTAATGATAATCTTATTACAACTACACTTAGTAACTCAGATTTAGAATTACGTAGAAGTGGCGACGGTAATCTTCGAATGTATGATTTACTACTTAAAGATGCTACTATTACAAATCTTGCAACTGATGAAACAAACTTTACAGTTGGAGGAACAGATGATGGATATGTTAAGTTCGACTATGATACTGGATTAGTTATCCCACTAGGAACGACAGCAGAAAGAACACCATCACCAGAAATTGGCGATAGTAGATGGAATACAGACTTGCAAATACTTGAAACATGGAACGGAACTAGTTGGCAACGAAGCGCAGGTGAAGGCGAAGAAGTTACTGACGATGTCCTCAAAGAACTAGTCGATATTTACACCCTTGTACTAGGTTAATTACAAAAAACGATAAATACTATTAATGCAATACAGCGACCATTGTAGTGCAGGGTCAAACTGTGGTTAGCCAGCAAAGAACCTTAGGGGTGAGAATTCGGCTAGAGGGACAGGATCCCCGTATTGAGGAGAAGAGATGGCTATAGGTCGCATATCGGGTCCGCTCTTGAAGCAGAACCTTCTAAGGGAAGGTGTTAATCTTGCTTTTGAGACAGACCTTCTATACTTAGATGTTGTAAACAGCCGTGTTGGTATTAAGACTAGCACACCTCAATACGATCTAGATGTTAACGGAACTATTAGAACACCGCAAGCTGAAATTGCAAATTATCTTAATGTTTCAGAAATAACAATCGACAGTAATAGAATTACAACTTCAAACAATGTACTACAATTAGGTACTGCGGACAACGTAGTATCACTTGGGACGTTGTTAATTGATGATTTTAGAATACAAGATAATGTAATTAGAACAACAGTTTCTAATTCAGATTTAGAACTAGACCCTAATGGTGCTGGTAGCGTAGAAATATTTGGTAACACAAATGTTTATGGTAACATTGTAGCCACAGGAAGTATTACAGCAGAAGGTAATATAACTATTGGTGATGCAGATACAGATGAAGTTGTATTCAATGCAGAAGTTGCTTCAGACATTATTCCAGATGTAACAGATACGTATTCATTAGGATCAGATCCAGCAGTCGGCGGCAAACAATGGGCCGATGTTTACACACAAAATCTTATAGCGGGAACAGTTAGAGCTACTGAGATTATTGTCGACGGTATTGACATTGCATTACGTCAAGGAAATATTTGGTATGTTGCCGAAAACGGTGATGACACATATTCAGGTGATCATCCAAACGATCCTTTTGGAAGCATTTCTTATGCATTAAGCCAAGCAGTCGCAGGCGACACTATACACATTTATCCAGGCGTATACACAGAAGTATTTCCGCTAACAGTTCCTGTAGGTGTTACAGTTAAAGGACACAGTATTCGTAGTGTTAAGATTGTACCTACTACAGAAACAAGATACAAAGATTGTTTCTTACTAAATGGCGAAAGCACTATTGAAGATATTACAATTGCAGATTTCTTTAGCGGTGGTGATTTCTTTACAACTACAGCAGCAGGTGCAGGAAGTGCAACTGTTAATGTAGGTACCAATCCCATTGCACACACATATGACAGTGGCGGAACAATTAATATCAGTGGTACTGACTATAATATTACAAATGCTACATACGATGAAAGCACAGGAGTTGTTGTTATTACCCACGCTGGCCCAGATGCAGGTGTAGGTACAAGTGTATTTGTATCAGGAATAGTATGGAGTTGTAATGGCGGAACAAGAACATTCCCAGATAATGGATATGCCTTCCGATTTGCAACAGACTTTGAAGTAACAACACGTTCACCTTATATTAGAAATATAAGTGTCATTACAAAAGGCTCTGTAACCAGCGCAAGCGATCCTAGAGGATTTGACGCAGGCGATGCAGGTAAAGGTGCTTACATTGACGGAGCATATGCAACTGCAAACAGTGTTGAAGCAACAGGGCTATTCCACAGTGTAACATTTATTACACCAGGTGTCGACGGCATAACAGTTACTAACGGTGCAAGAGTCGAATGGTTAAACAGTTTCACTTACTTTGCAAATAGAGGACTATATGTATTTGATAGTAACGAAGGACTAAGAAGTGCTGGCGAAACTGCTATTAGAGTAAGCGGACTTTCTGGTACAATAGAAGCAGGACAGGTATTTACTTACTATGATACAGATGGTGTTACTGTGCTTGCTACTGGAACTATTAGTAGAGTTGACGCTGATGGTAAATTTTATATTCCAGGAAACTTAACAGGGTTACAAGAAGCGCAAGAGCGTAGTGGTAAAGAAATAACAAGATATCAAAATCCAGTAACAGATACAGGTATTAAAAAATATGGTGCTAGTAGTTTACAATTAGACGGAACAGAAGACAGAATTGGTATTTCGTCAAATGATGACTTTGGATTTAGTACTGAGGATTATACTGTTGAAGGATGGTTCTACTTTGATACAATTGCTGGCACACAAGGATTACTAGACTTTAGAGCTGGCGCTGACACAGATGTTGGGTTATATCTAAATCTTAATGCAGGACAACCTGATGTTTATTTAAATGGGTCTTCGGTACTTACTAGTCCAACAACACTAAGCACAGGTACATGGTATCACATTGCTGTATCAAGAGCAGGCACATCTATGAAATTATTTGTAGATGGCGTTGTAAAAGATACTGCTACAGATTCAACAAACATGGGATCTGCAAAGCCTCTTATTATTGGTAGTAAATGGAGCGGGTTAGCTGAATACTTAGACGGAAATATTGACGAAGTAAGAGTAGTCAAAGACGAAGCAAAGTATACAGCAGCATTTGTTCCCCCTACTGGTGAATTAGTAAGTGACTCAAACACTGTACTATTACTACACTTTAACAATGCAGCAGATAGTTCGATAGTAATTACAGATGCTACTACAGAATCACAAGACTTAAGATTTGTAGGCGGCGGCGGAGCAACTGCAACGTTTATTGATTTAAAAGATACCTCCGACTTTGGCGGTGAATTCCGTAGTATTGCAAGTGCAAACGTATACGGTAATTACGGTGCATATGGTGATGGCAATGGTGTACTAATGTATCTTATTGCACAAAACTTTGCATACATTGGTGTTGGAAAAGAAACAGACAACGATGTTACAAACGTAATACAAGCAAATGAAGCAGTTGAACTTAACAATGCAAAAGTAAGATATAGTTCAGTTGACCATAAAGGCGACTTTAGAGTTGGTGACTTATTTTATGTTAACCAAGAGGACGGTACTGTAGACTTTACAAGTACAGAACTTGCTATTGACACAACAGACGGTATAAGCATTACAACTGGAGCAAGCACAACTGTTATTACTGGTGAAAAAGTTGACACAGGCAATTTAAGATTAAGTGGTAACACTATTGAAAGTCTAAGTGGTGATATTAATTTAGCATCAGATAGCGGCATTGTAAAAATTACATCAACAGGATCTCTACAGTTACCTAAAGGAACAACAGCAGAAAGACCTACTCCACAAACAGGTATGATTCGTTATAACACTGAAAATAACTTGTTTGAAGGATATGATGGAAACTGGATTGCACTTAACGGTGTTTATGACTTAGATTTAGATTCAAAAATTACAGCTGAATTAACGCCAGGCGCTAATGACGGAATAATTAGATATTATGTAAATGGCGAGATAATTGCTACAATGGATAATATCAAACTTGAAACTCCTGTTATCGAAGTTGATGATATAAAGATAGAAGGAAATGTTATTGAAACAATAACAACAAATACAGATTTAGAACTTAGTGCTAATGGCACAGGATCTGTGCTTATTGATGAAATAGCATTCAAAGACAGTAGTATAATAAATACTACTAGCAACGGCGTCTTAAACTTTCAGCAGTCTGGATCAGGCTACTTCAAAATTGACGGCACAGGTGGATTTGTTGTACCAGTAGGTAATAACAGCGAGAGACCAGTACCCGCATATAGAGAAGTTGGTATGACTCGATTCAACAGCGAGCAAGGATATTTAGAAATTTTTGACGGACTGAGCTGGGTATCTGTAGCTGGCGCAACAGGATCAATTACATTTAACCAAGCAGAAGATTTAGCAATTGAATACGTACTAACACTAGGATAAAAGATGGCAACAGTATTTTTAAACAAAGTTATAAAAGAAGTAGGAACAACACCTATACTTGCAATCGAAACAACAGCAGGTGAAAGATCTACTATTGTAGGAATGAGCTTTGCAAATTTGACAGATAATACTGTGTTTGCAAGTGTGTTAGTACATGACGACACAAGTGTCGAAGGTTATTGGCTCAAAGATGTGCAAGTACCACCAAATACAAGCCTACGTGCATTAAGCGCAGGCGAAAAATTAATTTTAGCACCAAGTAATCAATTGTATCTAGTGTGTGATACAACTGAAGGATTTGATGCTGTAATCAGCTATGTTAATATTGTCTAAGGAATAAGATTATGTCTACAAACTATACAGGACAAACACCAGGAGAGATAGTACAAAGTTTTGGAAAAAGATTTTTGTATGGTCTAAAAAGAACCGACGAAGGAGAATTGTGGTTAGGTAAACTTGACCAAATGCAGCCAGAATCGAGTTTACAGATTAATAATCCAGGTTCTCCTGAAGACAATTTTGATAACTTAGAAGAAGGACAAAACTTTTTTGAAGGCAGAGACAACACACATAAAAAAGTATACGATAATTTAAACTATGAACAGTTTAAATGGGATGACAGAAATATTATGTATTATGTAGATAGTGAAGGACATTTAGTTGCACGTATCAATCGCAATTATACATACGATCCTTTGTCGGCATCTAACAGCAACGAAGATTATTAAAGAGAGCACAAATGGCAGATTTTAAGTTAGATAGAATTAAATTTAGATGGGCAGGCGACTGGCAAACTAATAGAGCTTATCGAAAAGATGATGTTGTACGATACATGGGAAAGGCATATGTTTCCCTTGAAAATCATACAGGTACATTAAATTTTTATGATTCAAGAGATACATTAGCTGATGTAACTATTGCAGTTACAGTCGCACAAAGTTCTATCAAAACTAGTCAAAACGTATATTTATTTGACGGAGTTGAGCAGAAAACATTAGTAGTAAACAAAACTAGAAAATATATATTTGATCAAACAGATGCTTCAAATCTAAAGTTTGGCGGGGCCATTGAAGTTGACGAACTAACCGAAGTGGAAACACAAGCAGATAATCCTCATTATTTACAGTTTAGTGGTAGTTCAGACGGGTTGCACAACGGCGGCGATATTTGGACCGACGGAATTGTGTATAAAATTGACGGAGTAGCTGTAGCAGATAGAACAGCATATCAAGCAGCGTTCGCAGACGCAACAACTAGAACTATAGAAGTAACACTTCCTGCAACAGGACCAAACACCTTACATTACTATTGTGAAGCACATCCTGGCATGGGAGGAAAACTAGATACTCGTTATACAAGCATGTGGGAATTAATGTTTGACGGTTATGCTTGGAAGGGCGATTGGACAAATGGAGTATTTTACAGCGAAGGTGATATTGTTAAGTATAAAGGGTATATATACCAATGTATAAACAGTCATAGTTCTTCTCCAGTTATATCTTTAGGTTTGCCAGTAAATTCAGATGATTGGATATTATATCAAACCACATACAATTGGTTACATCAATGGACAGTGTCAACATATTACGATTTAGGAGATGTTGTAAGAGAAAATGGTGTAGTATATATTTGTACAGAAAAGCATCAATCAGCAGATACTGCAGATGAAGGTTTAGCAGAAGATATTGCAAAATGGTCAATTGTAACTAGATCTGATAATTGGAGAGGCGATTGGGCAATATCAACTGTTTATAGATTTGATGATGTAGTTCGTTACGGCGGAATACTTTACAGGTCAAACACTCACCATACTTCTGCAAGTGATTTTGGATTAGGATTAGAAGATGATTCTGCTTTATGGAATGAAGTACATATAGGAATTGACTACAAAGGTGTATGGGCATCAAGTATAAGATACAAATTAAATGATATTGTAAAGTATGGCGCAGGTCTTTGGAAGTGTATAACTCCGCATACTTCAGGCCCACTTAGTTTAAGATCAGATGGTCCAAATTGGGAAGAGTGGGTTCCAGGATTACAGTATGAAGGTGAATGGGATAATCTTACTGAGTATAACAAAGGAGATATTGTTAAATATGGTGGATATACGTATACAGCATTAGCAAATACTTCAGGAACTATTCCTAGTGCTAATATATTAGCCCAAGACACTGGCGATTGGGAAATCCTTAAACAAGGATATAATCATCGAGGAGATTGGGATAGTACAACTATTTACAGACCTGGAGATGTTGTTCGTAACAGTGGATATCTTTATATTGCAATATTAGATAACCAAACAGTTTATCCAGATCAGTTGTTTACACTAAAAGATGCAACTACCGGTAGTGCTGCATATGCAAATGTAATTACAGAAATTATTGCTGGGTCAACAGCTACAGACCTACATTTATTTTGGGATAGTGTAAATCCAGAAACAGGTTACAAATATGCTGATTTAAATCGTAATGGACAAGTAGACGAAGATGATGTTGCACTAGCAGAAGGTGACGGATCAACAGGATATAACGAACCATTAGCATATATTATTCAATTAGCTCAAGATGCATATAGAGCAGGGACCATAACAACTTATCCAGCTGATCCAAATGATGCTAATGCAAATGTATTAGGTGCATTAGGAGCATCGACTACATGGCAACTTTTAGTAGACGAAACACAATATAGAGCTGAATGGTCGGATGATACAGAATATTTCTTAGGAGATATTTCATTGTATGCAGGTACTTTATATCGTTGCATGGAGCGTCATTATAGTTCTAATAGTGAAGCTAGGCCTGATCTAGATCAAGACCAAGATCATAACACATTCTGGGAAGTATTCATTCAGGGAACTCCAACTAACGTGTTAGTATATCGTGGAGATATGCAAATTTATGATGACCCGATTGGAAAAGAAAGACTAGCAATCGGCTCACAAGGACAAGCACTTAAATCAGTTTCAGGATTGCCTGAATGGAAAGATTATGGCGTTGTTAAAAATGTTTATTATGTAAGTGTTGAAGGAAGAGATGATCCAACAGCAGGAACACAACAAACAGATCCATTTAGAACTATTAAGTATGCAATGGACTATATTTCAGCAGAAGTAACTACCAGAACTCCAGCCACAGTATTTGTTGGTACAGGATTTTATGAGGAAGTAATACCAATTGTAATTCCTAAAGATACTGCGTTAGTAGGCGATGAATTAAGAAGTACAAATATTCAACCAGCTGCTGGATACGAAACTAGAGATATGTTCTATGTACGTAATGGATCAGGAATTAGAAATTGTACTCTCCAAGGATTGTACGGAACATTAGGTGCACCTAATGCATTTTTGACTAAACGTCCTACTGCTGGAGCGTTTGTTAGCCTTGATCCAGGAGTTGATCCTACAGATACAGATGTTTGGATTACTACTAAGTCTCCATATATACAAAATGTAACTACGTTTGGTACAGGGTGTATTGGAATGAAAGTTGACGGAGCATTGCATGATGGCGGCAACCGATCAATTGTTGCCAACGACTTTACCCAGATCCTAAGTGATGGTATTGGGTACTGGGCAGATAATGTAGGTAGATCAGAACTTGTATCTGTGTTTACATATTATTGTCATATAGGATATCTTGCAACAAATGGAGGAGTTGTACGAGCAACAAACGGTAACAACTCGTATGGTACTTATGGAGCAGTTGCAGAAGGATTTGACCAAAACGAAACTGCTATCACTGCAACAGTGCAGAATAGAGACAACGAAGCATCAATATCTCAAGCATTTACTTATGGAACACTAAAGCAAGAAATTTTTGCTGTTGGTTATGATCATGCAGGTCAAGACTATACAACTGCAAGTATTGAATTTGGAGGATCAGGAGAGCTAGGATTAGCAAATTATGATGCTAATGAAATTAGAGACGGTGCAATTTCAAATATAAGAATAACAGCAGCAGGCGATAGTACTGCACCAGGCGGATTAAATTATACATATATTGTTAATAATGCCCAAGACGGCGACACTGGTCAAATAAGGTTATCAGCTGCTGATATTGGTACTCCTGAATTATATGTAGGACAAAGAATATCAATCATAGCAGGTGTTGGTGTTGGTCAATATGCTGAAATTACAGCGTTTGATGAAAGTAGTAAAATTGTTACAGTGTCAAAAGAGAGTACTGGAGCGTTAGGATGGGACCACTATCAGCCAGGATGGCCGGTTGAAGAACTTCTAGACGAAACTACGCAATATGCAATTGAACCAAAAGTGATATTTAGTGAACCAGAATTTTCAGCAACATCAGTAAGTGCTCCGTCGTCTACAAGTTGGAAATATATTGTATGGGGTGACGGCCAATTTGTTGCAATGTCAGAAACAGGTGACTCTGCAACCAGTGTCGACGGTGATACTTGGACATCTGCAGGATCATTGCCTGGAACAAATGAAGTTATAGGATTAGTTTGGACAGGCAGCACGTACTTTGCAGCAGTGTCTAGTGTTAACGGATCTCCAACTGATTTAATTTATTCAAGTTCAAATGCTAGTACTTGGAACTCTGTTACTGTAAGTTCTACCCAAGAAAATTGGAAAAGTATTGCAAGTGTAAATGGATATGTTTCACTAATTGCTGTTAACGGATCTGCTGTATGGTATGATGGAACGAGTAATTGGGCTAATACAACTATTGGTGATAGTCCAAGAAATGATTGGACTATTGTTAGAACATTGGACAATAAGCGTTGGATCAACTGGCATCAAATGAAAATTAGCTTTACTGAAGCAGCTAGTGGAACAAATAGTGGAGAGCAGCATCAATTTTGGTTAGATATTCCATTTAACGAAACATATGCAGTGGGTGATATTGATATTGATAGTGATGTAGATTCAGACGATGTTGATTTAATGCACAGATATCTTAGTGCAGGCGGAGCAGCAGTTACTACTGCACAAGCAGCAAAGATTGACGCATTGATTGAAAAGGCTGTAGAGCGTCAAATTAGAACAGGCGATCTACCAAGTAATTGGTTTGTAGACGGAATATTTATTGCTGTCAACAAAGACGAAGGACATGTTGCATGGAGTGCAACAGGTGAATTTTGGCATACTTTAGATGGTAACAATGTTACTCCTGCTGTTGTATCTCCTCGTAGAGCACCTGCATTTTCATGCACAGACGGTGTTTATGGAAATAACAGAATGGTACTAATTGGCGAAGAGTCTGATGATAGTGCATTTGGATATGTACCTACACCATATACGTTTGACGGCGAAACATGGGCTACAGGATATATTGAGTTCGGGGACTTTAAAAGAATTAGTTATGGCGCAGGCGTGTTTATAGCAACCGGTTTAGGAAACTTTGTAGCAAAATCACAAAGTGGTGCCGATTGGAATACATACGGCGATGATAGTTCTAATTATGGATTAACCGAATTGGCAAATTGGGAAGGTAGTGCATATAGAGCTGGCAAATGGATTGTTGTCCAAGACGGATCTAATACCTTTAACAAAATATTAACAGGAGCAAGACCTGTTGGTAGAGCAATTGTTGAAGCAAGCAGAGTTGGAAGTGTAGTATTATATGATAGTGGAAGTAATTATAGCACTGCTCCAAGCCTAACCATTCAAGATAATGTGCAAACAATTGATGCAGTATATAATGTTAATTTACGTGACGGAGTATTACCACAGCCTACTATGTTATATAGAGGTAATGGATATGTACAGTTTGATGCTACTATCACAGGCGACGGCTTTGCTGAAAAATTCCAAACAGGAAAACAGTTTAAAGTTGAAAGTTTATCAAAGATTCCAGGACCTGGTGCTAACTTAGAAATTAACGGAATTGACGAAGTTAGATATAGTATATCAAAAGTTGTTTCGCAGTCAGGATCTTTAGGAAGCTATGATGTTGTCTTTGAGATTACCCCAACATTAGATACTGAAGAATCTCCTGTGCATGGAGAATCAATGGTTATACGTGAAAGATATAGCCAATTACGATTAACAGGACATGACTTCTTAGACATTGGATCAGGTAACTTTGGTGATACAGCATATCCAACAAGATATCTTGAAGGAGTTACAGATGTAAACGAATTACAACCGTTTAATGAAACTGTAGCTAATGGCGGCGGACGAGTGTTCTACACAAGTTCAGATCAGGACGGTAACTTTAGAGTTGGCGAGCTGTTTGAGGTTGAACAGGCAACTGGTATTGTAACAATTAATGCAACACAGTTTGATCTGGGAGGATTAACAGAACTATCATTAGGCGGTATTCAAGTTGGTGGTAGTGCTGTAGTAATCAAAGAATTTAGTAAAGAAACAACATTTATTGCAAATTCAAATAATGTTGTTCCAACACAAAAAGCAATTAGAGCATACATCGAAAGTAGAATTAGTGGTGGTGGTTCTAATGTACAAACAAACGCACTTGTTGCTGGACAAGTAAGAATACAAACAAATAACATTGATACAACTAGCGGATTTGACATTATAGTACCACCTGTAATGAATATCAAAGGTGGAGTAGACGGGCACTACTTAGCTTCAATGTTCTATAGTAAAGGATCATGAGTATGACAAATGCGATAAATACTTACAACAACGAATTCGGAGCAAATAATGGCTGATTTTAAACTTGGTAGAATTAGATTTATATGGAAAGGCGACTGGACAGCCTTAACTACATATTACAAAGACGACATCATAAGAAATGGCGGTAATACGTATGTGTGTATCACTGGGCATACAGCTAGTAGTGATTTTCCAGATGATCAGTCAAATTGGAACAAAATAACCGATGGGCAAGAATGGAAAGCAGACTGGGCTATCAATACATATTACAAAGTTAATGACATTGTAAAATATGGCGGCTACCTGTACATTGCTAATGAAGCTCATACTTCTGCACTTACTGAAACACTTGGTTTAGAAAACGATCAAGCTAAATGGGACTTGTATGCAGAAGGATTTGACTATCAAGCAGAATGGCAGCCATTAACACGATATAAAATTAATGACATTGTAAAATATAATTCTACAATATATCTTTGTACTGAAGGACATACTGCGGCAGCTGACACGTTAACCGGACTAGAAAACGATCAAGATAAATGGGATGTATTTTCTCAAGGTGTTGCTTGGTTAGGTGATTGGCAAGTAAATACACGTTATGTTGTAAATGACATTATACGTTATGGTGGTAGAACATACGTTGCTAATACAGGTCATGTAAGTGCTGCAACAGCTACACTCGGACTTGAAGCAGATCAAGCAAGTTGGGATATTTTCCATGACGGTATTGAATACAAGGGCGACTGGTCAACGGGTACAAGATACAAACTAAACGATCTTGTTAAGAGCGGCGGCGGCATATGGATTTGTACAACACATCATACAAGTCAGAGCTATCTATCCGACGACGGATCAAATTGGGCACAATTCACAGAAGGTCTAGAATTTGAAGATAGCTGGAGTGGAACAACCCGCTATCAAGTAGGAGACTTTGTAACATATGGTGGTTATTCGTATGTTGCTATTACAAATAACGTAGGACAAAGACCTTCGGATGAACCAACTGAATGGGATTTATTTACAACAGGATTTAGATTAGTTGGAGATTGGGGAGCAGATTCGTCTGATTTCCAGTATTTCCAAGGAGATGTTGTACGTCAAGGCGGTTATACATATCTATGTATTCTTGATAACCAAAATCAAGAGCCGCCAAACGCTACATATTGGGAACGACTAAACCAGGGCATTGAATGGAATGATGCTTGGACAGATGCTACAGAATATGACCTAGGCGATGCAGTACGTTATGGAAGCAGCAGTTATATTGCTGTGCAAAAACATACTTCAGACGAGATTGGTACACAAAATAGACCAGACCAAGACGTAGCTGGCGCATACTGGAATTTATTATCAGGCGGTGGTGAAACACTTCCATTGACAACCGAAGGCGACATGGTGTACTACAGTGGCGCAGGTCCTGCCAGATTACCAATCGGTGACGCAGGACAGACATTGCGTGTTAATGCTGCTGGTGATGCTCCGGAATGGAGTTTCTTTGGTAAGATCAATCACGTATGGTATACATCAACAGACAATGGGGTTGACAGTCCAGCACCAAACTACGGTACAACACTAGATCAGCCTTGGAAGACTATACGCTATGGTCTAGAGCAAATTGAACAAGGTGCATTATTTCCAAATGCAAAATATATATTAGGTGTCAATAGAGCATTTATCCAAGCAGAAACAGTTGAATGGGTTGATTATCAAATTGCAAATGAGATTGCGCCATTTACTAGCGGATTTACATATACAAAAGAAACATGCCGTAGAGACGTAGGTCAAATTATTGATGCAATGATTTGGGATTTATCACATGGCGGTAATGAGCGTACAAGAACAGCAGCATTAACGTATTTTGATAGTAACGGTGATCTAATAGCAGCAATTGCTGACGAAGATGGCGAAACATCAGCAGCATTAAAATATGCAATTAGTTTAATTGATAGTGCTGTACTGCAAAGTATTGATCCTGCAACAAACTATCAAACTGAAAATGCTGTAGGTAGTCCGATAACACAAGTAAAAGATTTAGCTACATATCCTGAAGAGACTGGTGCACAAACTAGACTTGATACACTGATGGCTATTGTAACTGATTCTTTAGATGCAGAAAGTTCTTCAGGTATTCCTGCTCAAGTTATTCCAAACAACTCATTGTTTGTTAAAACTGGAATTTACTCAGAAACACTTCCGA
>Ga0222719_10002223_pt1 | contig 17905 bp, 25 predicted proteins | sample C33_34DmetaG_FD_165039 | JGI IMG/M metagenome (GOLD analysis project Ga0222719, IMG submission 165039) | Estuarine water microbial communities from San Francisco Bay, California, United States - C33_34D | ecosystem: Environmental > Aquatic > Marine > Unclassified | place: USA: California... | reverse complement strand
CCATTTGAAACAAACAGGGGGGCCGAAGGATGAGGTTCAAGAACTAATCGCCCCTGGGTTTTATCTTCCCTGCGGGGGATCCTTATAAAGGCAAAAAAGCCCAAATAAAGGTATTATTCTTGATAAAAGAACAAATATATGCTATTATGGCTTTCCAGAAGGGTGGAATAAGGCAAAATCCCAAAATAGGCCGATCTCGCAAACCCCCTAAAACAGCGGGGTTTCTTTGGGTGCGCCCCGGTGGATCATAAACTTTTATCACCTTCAATAGTTAGACGAATTAAGAAGGGATCTTATCCATAATTAATGCAAATGAATTGAAAGAAAGTTCTCGGCCCCCGGCGATTGAAACTATTCGTCAATTGAATAAAATCATCCCGTCCGGTCACTTTTTTCACTTTGCGTGGATAAGATCCTTTGCTCGATCGTCTAACTAATGTGAGGGGGGGGCGGCGGCTGCGACGATGCGCCGCCGCTTCCCAGGAACGAAAACGCCGGGTTGGCGAAATTTGGCAAACGCAGGAGACTTAAAATCTCCCGATCTTATAAGATCTTGCGGGTTCGAGTCCCGCACTCGGTATTCTAATTGAAACAAAACCAAATACGGAACCTTAGCTCAGTTGGTAGAGCATCGCACTTTTAATGCTTTTATACTTTTACATTATTTTTTTATTAGATCTTCATTAAGTGTTAAGATCACCAAGATCTGAAACAAAACCAAATACGGGACGCTAGCTCAACTGGTAGAGCATCGGACTTTTAATCCGCAGGTTCGGGATTCGATCTCCCGGCGTCCCACTAAAAAAAGTAGTGTTTAAACAAAAAAGTATAGTTAAAAGTCATTTAGCATACTATTTATAGTAGTAGTTAAAAAGGAGAACTATACTATGAAAACGAAGAAATGTTATACGTGCGGCGAGATGAAAAGCCCCACTGAGTTTAATAAGAATAAAGGTAAAAAAGACGGACTTAATAGTATTTGCCGAGAATGCTCTAAGGAGAGATCAAGAAAGTATTATAAAGAAAATACTGCCGAGCATAAAAGGGCAGTGTATGAAACAAACCTTAGACATAAAGAAAGAAACAAAAAATGGGCGTATGAATACCTGTTAGATCATCCGTGTGTTGATTGTGGCGAAGAGGATCCCATTGTTATGGAGTTTGATCATTTACCGGAATACGAAAAGAAATACGAAGTAGCAGGAATGATCATTAATGGCTATGCGATCGAGACCATAAAAAAAGAAATAGATAAATGCGACGTTGTATGTGCGAACTGTCATAAGCGTAGAACGTCAAAAAGAGGAAACTGGTATAGGTATAAACTATCCCAGGAACAAAGCGGCAAACTAATTGACGAAACCGGCGTTTTATGTGGATAAGATCCCCCGCCTGATCGTCTAACTAATGAGAGGGATCCTCGGTTCGATCCCGAGAGGTTCCACTTCTTCAAACCACAAAGAAAGGAAAGAAAATGGCTAAAAGAAATGAACAAGTTGTCAACGCTTGGGCTAATAGTGAAAGCGCACGAAATGGTCGCCACTCACTTCACACGGATGGAAAAAACCTTTATTCATACAATCTTCTTATTGGGTTTACTTCCGAGAATGGAAACAAAGTAGCGCTAGAACATAGATCGCCACACTTTGTATCTCAAACAACTTCATGTCATGTTGGAATTGCTGTAACTTATGCTGATGCTAGCATCCATCCAAAGTATGCTCCAAAGCGTTAACCAATAAAAACAATTCCCAGAAACAAACAAAAAAATGATTGAATATAAAGTAAAAGTGTGGCCCAACGGAGAAAAATGGTGGTATCTAAACGGAGATCTTCACCGTGAAGATGGTCCGGCTTGTGAGTATCCCAGCGGACACAAAGTGTGGTATCTAAACGGAGTTCTCCACCGTGAAGATGGCCCTGCTATTGAAAGAGTCGACGGAACCAAAGAATGGTACCTAAACGGAAAGCGCCACCGTGAAGGAGGCCCTGCTGTTGAGTGGGCCAACGGAGACAAAGAATGGCGGCTAAACGGAAAGAGGCACCGTGAAGATGGTCCTGCTCTTGAGTATGCCAACGGAGACAAAGAATGGTGGCTAAACGGAAAGAAACTTACCGAAAAACAACACCAAGCTCAAACTCAAGCTTGCGCAAACAAAGTAATTGAGATCGACGGAAAGAAATACAAACTAGTCGAGGCATAAAATGATTGAATATAAAGTAAAAGTGTGGCCCAACGGAGACAAAGAATGGTATCTAAACGGAAAGTACCACCGTGAAGATGGCCCTGCTTGTGAGTATACCAATGGACACAAAGAATGGTATCTAAGCGGAAAGCTTAACCGTGAAGATGGCCCTGCTGTTGAAAGGGCCAACGGATCCAAAGAATGGTGGCTAAACGGAGATCTCCACCGTGAAGATGGCCCTGCTATTGAGTTAGCCGACGGAACCAAAGTGTGGTATCTAAACGACAAGTGCCACCGTGAAGATGGCCCTGCTGTTGAAAATGCCAACGGAACCAAACTGTGGTATCTAAACGGAAAGAATCTTACCGAAAAAGAACACCAAGCTCAAACTCAAGGATGCGCAAATAAAGTAATTGAGATTGATGGAAAGAAATACAAACTAGTAGAGGTATAAACTATCCTAGGATCTATATAAAGCACCCTGCACCGCCATCAGTCTTCTAAACTGATCTCAAACTAGGTGGAAGGAGAGCGAGTGGTTCGATTCCACCAGGGTGCACTATAACGGCAAACAAAACAAGATCAAAGAAAAAATAAAACAAAACAAATGTCTAACAAGAACAAAAATAAAAACAAAGCAAAACCTCGGAACCCTTATCACGAGGTTATGAGAACCCTATTCAAACCATCAACCATTCCAGATAAAAGAAAACAGAATAACAAGAAAGCCTGTAGAGGAAAGGTAAGGGAAGGATAAAACATAACAAAGCCGTTACGTAATATATAAAACAAAATTAAACCCCTTATTGAAACAAATAAGGGGCCGAATAAACCGACTACAATAGAGAGGTTCCCATCGATTTTGTTTTAAGGTTTTTCGGCCCCCGCCGGGACGCCGCCCCACCGGAGCGACGCTAGACGATTTTGTTTTTATTCCGATCGGCCGATTTCAGTCCAATGCGGCGATAGCGGCCTGCCATCTGGCTTGGCAACAATCGCACCAATCTTCATATGAAAACATATGTCTATTCAATCGATCCAGGCAAGAAGTGGGCGGCGCTGCACCCGACCAGGTCCGGCCACAAACAACATCCTCGCAGTCAGTCAAGGCCGCTTGCTCTAGTTCGAGCTGCCTCGCTTCAGGCCGTCGTGCAAGTTCTTGATCAAGTTCGTTCATTACTGCCGTGGTGAGATCATACATAGTTAAGCTTCAAAAAATTTAGGGAAAAAGCAGAAGGGGGGGCCGAACCCCACGTTGCGTCGATAGCGACTTTAGTCTAGTGCGTTCTCCAGCAGCCAGCCGGCCCGACAACAATCGCACCAATCCCCGAAAAACAAGCTCGCTTGGCAAGTCTTGGCCGAAAAGCCGGCTGCTATAGCTTTGCAGCCAGTCGAGGCCGCTTGCTCTAGTTCCAGTTTTCGTGTTTCAGACCGTTGTTCAGGCGTTTGATTTGATTCGTTCAATGTAATGCCGAGATGAGAGAGCGTGCGCAGAAGTTTAAAAAAAATTAGGGGAAAAGCGAAAGGGGGGCCGAAACCCCCCCGAGCCGCCTTACTTGGCGACCGTTTCACCGGAGAGTACCGAAGCGAATTCGCACTCGCTTGAGGTCAGGAAGAAGAACACCGGAGGCGCCCCACGCTTGCCCGGTTCGCATTCCATCTTGCGAGCCGAGTCGATGAAGCCAGCATTCTTAAGCTTGGCGAGGTGCTGTGCAACGGCATTACGCTTAACCTTCGCACCACCTTCCAGCAGGACATTGTGAACGTCCGCACAAGTCGGACCGTACTGATCCGGGTCGGTTGCGAAGCCGACAAAGCCCATGAGGACGTTTGCGACGGTCGATTGACGAACGGTGTCCGTCTCACGAGTGCGACGGGCCTCGGCTTCAAGCGAAGCGGTGAGTTCGTAGATCTCCTCACGGCGGGACAGGATGCGAATGTCTCGCAGCGTGTATCCAAGTTGAGCCATTGCGATTGCCTTAAAGTTCTGATTAGCCATTTTTTACCTCAGTGGTAGAAAGAAAGGGCGGCTAGCCCCGTTACATTAGTTAGACGATTGAGCGCCGGATCTTATCCAAAGAAAGTTCAGTTTTCTTCAGTTCGATTCGGTTGCCTTGGCGTTGCCGCTTTGGCGCCGCTCTCCCGTCTCTCATTAGTTAGACGATCGAAGGCCGGATCTTATCCACATAAAAGCAAGAAAAACGCTCGACGGGGGGCCGATTCCTGTAACCTACCGTAACCATTGGGTTTTTCATCTTTTATCATTTTATTTCATTTTATGTGGATAAGATCGGCGCCTTGTTCGTCTAACTAATGAAGCGGGAAACACCTGCTAACCCTTACACACTTACGGGGTGCGCCGTATTGGTCGGCTTTAAACTGCGCTTTAGCAGGTTGGGTGAGAATCCCTTGCATGCCACATTTTGGCCCCCGGTCGCCACTTTATGTGGATAAGATCGGCGCCTCGATCGTCTAACTAATGAACCCAACACTAAGGAAAGAAATTGAAAAGAACTAAACGAACTATTGGATATGAGCTTTATCAAGACGGACAGTTGACAAAAAGCTTTAAAGGCAAGGGCGCTGAACGTCAATTAAAAATGTTCATGCGTACAGTGACCGACTATGATCGGATAATCCAGAAAGTTCGCCAGAAAGATGGATCGGTAAAGTGGAATTTCTACAAGACAGATCGCAACGTACTTTGATTTTATGTGGATAAGATCCTCGTCTTATTCGTCTAACTAATGAACCCAACACAAAGGAAAGAAATGCAACGCAATATTCAAGAAGCCGCCGAATGGATCAACCTCTGCACCTTGCTTAAGCCCGGTTTGGTTGCCGATATCGAAGTGCTCGCCACCGATCAAGGCTATGCCGAAGATGCCGACGGGATCCGATTGGCGGCATACCAAGGCTGGCGAGTCGAGGACTTTCAAGAGTTGCTTGGTTTGATTTCGTAATAAATCAAACTTTATGTGGATAAGATCGGCGCCCCGATCGTCTAACTAGTGAACCCAACACAGAGGAAGGAAATGATTGACCTACTTTTCGCAAGCTATCTCATTCTAGGCTTTGTCGGCGCCCTCGCAACCCTTTAATCGGAGTAGATAATGAATTGCACTTTTACTATTAATCGTGACGGAACGGTGCACGCTTGGCACTCACGAACCAATTCCGATATGCCATTCGGGCGGGTCAACCTCAGCGAGTTGATCCGAGGAATGAAGGTATGGGAAAGCGGCGCCCTGATCCAAGATGCGTTCCCTTTCCTTGACGCCGACCGTCGGGAATTCATCATGACCGGCATCACTCCGGCAATGTGGAATGAAATGTTTCCGGAAAATTGTGGATAAGATCCTCGTCTTGTTCGTCTAACTAATGAACCCAACACAAGAGGAAAACAATGGACGCAGAAAGTATCAAAGACGTTCTAGGCGGTATCGCTATTGGCTGCATGTTGATCGTAGGATTGTGCTTGGCCTTTGTGCTTTGACGATTTTGTTTTGTTGGGGTAGGGGTACCCCCTCCCCTCCCCCGGAACCAGGTTGGCCCGTGGGAGTATGGCCTCCGGCCCGGCTAAGGACACTCGCATGACGGCTAGAAAATTTTCCAGATTTTATTCCGAAGTTTTTCAGTTTTATAACTATTTATTATAAGAGGAAAAACTTTATGAAAACATGTAAATATTGCAATATAGAGCAGCCATTAGAAAAATTTTATAAATCAAAAGATGGAAAGTATGGGGTTGGATCAAAATGTAAAGACTGCTCAAAAAAGTACTATCAAGAAAATAAGGATAGAGCAAGAGAGTACGGTAAGGAGTATAGAGAGGCAAATAGAGAAAAAGCCTTAGAATATGGTAAGGAGTACAGGGAGAAAAACAAAGAAGCGCTAAGAGAGTATGATAGAAAAAGATACGCCTCGCCAGCATACAAAGTTGCTGATAAAAAGCGTCGTAGTACGTCAGAGTATAAAGAGAAAGAAAAGATGCGCCGTAAAACAGAGAAGTATCGCCGGCAGAGCAAAGAATGTTGTCGACGCTATCGAGCTAGGAAACATAGCGCAACTATCGAGCAGTTTTCGTACGAAGAATTAGTCCAATATTGGAAAGATAACGGAATTGATGAAGACAAGTGCGTTTATTGTGGCGCCCCTAAAGAGCATGCCGACCATGTTATCGCTCTCGCTGCCGGCGGATCACACGCACGGAACAACTTAGTGCCGTCGTGTGCGAGTTGCAATTGTTCGAAAAAAGATAAAAATCTCGCAGAGTGGATCGAACACAGAAAATTTTGAGATTTTAGACCCCCCCTCCCCAATAAAAAAACAAAGCCCCAAAAAAATCTCCATAGAATTTTTTTCAGATTTTAAGACTATTTATAAGGTGAGAAACAAACCCTTTAGGAGACATACAATGAAAATCACAAAAGAATACCTAACACAAATCATTAAAGAAGAGTTAGAGAAGACGTATAAACACCCACTAGCCCGAGGAATTCAGGTTGTTAAAACCGGCGAGACCGTCCGTCCAGAAGATCCAGATGATCCTCATGATGAAATGGCCGGCTATAAAGATACAACCTACGATATTCTAGATCAACAAGGAAACAAGATCGGCTTCCTAGAGTACGATAACTACTTTGGCGACCTTGACGGCGAGTTGTACGATAGATATCTTCCTAGATTGCAGGGATATCGCTCTCACGGCTCCGGACCATTAGGAAAATTACAATCTTTTTTCAAGTCTAAAACTGGAAGAAAGTGGCTTGATGTAAGCCAGAGAAGCATGCAAAAGTAAAGCAAAATGAAAATCACAAAACAATACCTCGTTAAAGTTATCAAAGAGGAGCTTGAGGGGACACTTGAAGAAGACGAGAAACAAGCCCTTTAGGAAACATACAATGAAAATCACAAAACAGTATCTTAGAACCTTGGTTGAAACGGTTTTGGCAGAAGCTTCTATTCCTTCCGAAGGGGGCACAACGCAATTATACCACTTTACTCAAGAATCACCCGAGGGCGCAAAGGAAAAGATCTTGCTTGACCCAAAAAAATTCGGAAAAATGGGTTATTCAAAAAAAGATTTGGCGATTTCGGCGGTTCCTCGCACGTTTTTCTATGTGAATCAAGCAGAGAAAGAAAGCTTTTTTGCTAACAAGGCGCTTTATACAGCAAACGTTCCCACGGCCGACATTTATAACCTTGTCGATGACCCGGAGGGGGTGAAAGCGGCAGTCCGAAAAGAAAACTATAACATTCTTGACATGGATCAGGTGTTAAAAAAGGTTTCCGGATGGCAACAAGGCGCTTGGGGCACCGAAAACCAAGGAAAATGGATAAAAAATCCTGGTATGGCCGATGGAATGTACTATGAAACACCAAATTTTGCTGTTGTGGTAATGTTCCGGCCCGTTGAGGCTTTTCTTTCCGACGAACAAACCTCTTAAGCATCAAAAAATTTAAAAAAATTCGAAACTATTTATAAGGCAAGAAACATTATAAAGGAGAAATTAATGAAAAATCTTAAAACAACCGTTATCGCTGCTTGCTTGATTGGCTTGATGGGCGCTTGTGCTGCGGATGGAAGTGTCTCGTACGAAGGCACAACAAACGAACCTAGACCCTGCTGCGAGCCTGACGATAACCCACCAATCGACACCCAACCTGACGATCGACCTCCAATTGCTTATCCCCCGTCGGACCCAATTGACCCTCCTGCCGAGCCTCCTGTCGAACCTCCTGTTGACCCCCCTGCCGATCCTTTCGTGGAAGCAGAAGACCTTAGTGCTGACGAGCTTCAACGGATCGAGATTCTTCGAGACTCTATCAATGTTGGTTTAAATTTGGGCACAGAGCTTTACTTGGACCAAATGGCCATTCAATTGCAAAACCTCAACATTACAATGGACTATAACCTTTCTCACGAAGATTTATTTGCCGGATTGGATGCATCAATAACGGATTGCCCTTTTGTGGAGTTTTACGATAATGTTGAACAAGAAAATTCGGTTTCCTGCGATTATCTTGCGGACATGGCAAAAGTGGAAGTTTATTCTAGTTTAACACAAGAGCTGGACGCTGCGCCGCTTCCAAGTGCAATTGCCGGCTCTGTTCATTATGAGGAGGCCCAGTTTTGGTATGAGCAAGGAGCAATTAGCGCCTTGGAAGACAACCGTGTTCGGGTTCGCTTCGACCTAATGAACCGAGGCTTTTGTAGCGTTGAGCCCACACCGGTGGAAAGCTCTTATATAAAAGGCATTGCAATCGGCCGGCAGCACTTTGCGCAAACTTTTAATTTGGAATTGGAGCGACGAGGGTTTGCTCCTTCTTATCCTGAAATGCCAATTATCGAGATCTGCGATGCTAATGAAGCTTTTATCGAACCGGCAATGAGCAACGCCCTTGGCAGCCTTGGAATGGCCATGGAAGCCGAGCCTCTTTGTGCTTCTGACTATACCCCACCAAATGCCGAAGCTTCATTGCGATGGGCGCAAGCTCAAATCGATTATGAGCGAGGGGTTCGTCAAGGTTTAGAAGATGAAATGGCCCTTGCGGCTGTTGCGGCGTTTCGGGTTATTCCTTGTAACGTTGGCGATCCGTTGGTGATTGACTTGGATGGCGACGGTATTGAACTAAGCTCAATTAATGATGGAGTTAACTTTGACTTATACAACATTGGCCGAGAACAAGCAATGGCATGGCCTATTGACGGCGACGGCTTTTTGGCTTATGATTGGAATGGTGATGGCGTTATAACTTCCGGCGCTGAACTTTTTGGAAACGTTCAAGGCGATTGGACCGACGGATTTGACCATCTTGCTTCTTTTGATTTAAACATGGACAACCTTATAACAAAAAATGATAAAATTTTTTCCGGGTTGGTTGTTTGGCAAGATTTCAATCAAGATGGGATTTGCGCCGCCAATGAGCTTTCACCCTTGGCCAACTTTGGTGTTTCTGCTGTCCCAACAATTGGTTCCGGCGGGCACGACGCTGTAAACGGAAACCCAATCCCGCTTGTTGCTTGGACCGAAGGTGAAGTGCTGCTTATTGGTGATGCCGAGCTTTCAATTGCCCCAAACCCCAGGCTTGCTCGCTTGGATTAAAATAAACTAAAGGAGATTATAATGAAAATCACAAAACAAAAACTTGTCAAGATCATCAAAGAAGAACTTGAGGCTGTGCTTGAGGGGGGTGATGAAACTAAATATCAAAAGGACTATAAGGCTGCACGTGAAGAGATAATGCTGTACAGCGACATTGAACCTACCCCGGAAGAAATAGAGGCTCAAATGCTAAAAACATCAAAAGGCGGTCTTGATCCGCAACATTATGATGATGAAGGTCTTCCCTTCTAAGAAAAAAAATCTTGCGAATCCAAGCCCCGCTTTTTCGGCGGGGCTTTTTTTGTTTTGACTAACTATTTATAACAAAACATAACTTATAAGGAGTTTTTAAAGTGAAAATCAAGAAAACTAGGCTGCTGCAAATCATCCAAGAGGAGATTGCACGCATTGATGAAGTGGACGTCGTTCGACGAGGGCGCAAAGATAAAGAACTTGAGCTATACGATCGATGGCAGGACGGCGACGAAGCTGCGTTTACTGAACTTTATGCCAAGATTAAGCCAGGAATTGAGAAGTACCTAATGAAAAAAGCCGTTCGGACTTCAGATTTGGCCTCAATAGAAGATACCGCTCAAGACGTTTTCTTAAAAATTCTCGAAAAGCCAGAAATCTATGGAAGGCGGGCGGCTTTATCTTCATTCTTGAAAGGTAATGCGCTTAACCAGACTTTAGATAAATTTCGCAGTGTTGTTAAATTTGGCGGTACCCCTTTATCTAGCGACAACTTCACAGATGTCTCGGACGCTGCGCAGAAAGCTGGCGAAACTCTTAGTGTTAGGGATCTATCTGGCGGATCTCGAAATCTTGATCCGGAAAAAAAGGTAATCTTTAAAGATTTATTTGACAAGCTGCAAAAGGAGGATCCTATAGCCGCCAAGGCTTTCATGCTTTCTTATATGGGGTATACCCATCAAGAAATAATCGATATGGATGATGTAACTCCCAGCTCTCAGGCAGCCGTTTCTCGTGGCGTTAATAAGGCTTCGGATTTCTTGGGCGGTCTTTATAAAGGAAAGCTTGAAGAAGGTGAAACAGCCAATTCGGATATGACCTTAGATGATCTAAACGATCTTTTTTCAGACATGTTTAAAGAAATACACAACGTTCGGCCTGGATTCCGATTTCGCAGCGAGAAAGAAGCTGAGGGTGCTATCGAAGATCTTATGAACTATGAGGACACCGAATACCAGGGCATGCCAGAAGATCCTGATGCCGGCCTTATGGAGCCCGGAATCGACTTGGACTATGAAAAACTTCCAAAACGAGGATCAATTGGCGGCTCATCACCGAATCCGACTCCCCCAACAGCAAAACGTCGAGGATCTATGTTTCCTCGCCGGCCGAGGAATCCTGTACCCCGAAATGAAGAACTTTCTTTAGAAGAAACAATTGCTGCAGTCGTAAAAGAAACTTTGGGCCTATAAACAACTTTAAAGTTATGTTATAATGAAAGGGCGGGTTCTTCCCGCCCTTTTCTTTTATCTAAATTATGAAAAAACCTTTAATTTATAAAGTTATTGTTTGGCGAATTTTTTCTACCACAGTGGCCGGTACAGTTTCTTGGATTTGGATTGGCGAACTTAAAAAATCTTTAACGCTTACAATTTTTTTAACTTTCTTGATGATGTTTTTACATTATTTATTTGAAAGAGTTTGGGAAAGCTTAAATAAATAAAATTTTTTGTGGTTATTTTCACTTGCGGTTTCTATTTATTTTATGCGGCGAATGATTTTTATTGCGATTTTTTGTTTTTCTTTGTTTGATTGTAAAGGAAACAATCTTCCTCAAACGTCTTCTGCCGCCTCCGAAGTTTTTGTCCCGGCCCTTGCCTATGTTCAACTCTCCAAAGCGCTTACAATGCGTTTTGAGGGCATTGAAATACCTTATGGCTGGTGGTCTGCCGGCGGTGTTTGCATCAAGAGCGACGAAGACGGCTGTTTTATCTTAACTGTTGATCATTTTTGCCATTCTGACCCCGAAGATTTGTTTGGGCCGGAGCCAGAGCACATTGATTATAACGTTAATTTTAAATATTCTTTTTCTGGTGAGAATTTGGCGGGCGCAACCGGTGATGGCTGGGTGGTTGCGCAAAATCCGGATGTTGATTTATGCTTGATTTGGCTTCAAGGCGACTTTGATCACGAAATTAATGCGATCGCTGATGAAGAAAACATAAAAATTTTTGCTGTTCTTCACAATTGGGGCGCACCAAGAGGGTTTTTCCGCACGTTTCCTTCTTTTGGGTTGCTTTTGTTTGAAGGATACTGGGGAGGTTGGTGTGACGACTTTTGCCAGCTTCCAAATAATTTAAATGGAAACAACTTTTTCATGCATTCTATTCCCACATCTTCTGGCCAGTCTGGATCCGCAATATTTTTAGGTGATAAACTTTTTGGATTGCAAGTTGCTTCAAACTCTTCGATCGATAGTTTTGGAATTTCAGCTCGTCCGTCTATTATTAATAATTTTCTAAGGGCAAATAACATTGTTAAGCCTTATTTATAACAAATTGATTTAAAAGCTATAGTTAACTATTTATTGTAGTGGTGATTTTTACCACATTTTGCAAAGGAGTATCATTATGTCAGCATTTATGTGGGGCGTCGTTTGTGGCGCCGTTGCTTCACCTTTCGTTTGGGAAGGCTTGAAGTGGTGTTATCGTAAATACCTCAGCGTTCTTAAGAAAGCAGAGTAAATTTACTGCCCCCGCTCAAGGGGGCACATCATAAAGCTTTCTAGAATTTACTTTTCGTAGCTATCGTAATACCAGCGTCTGTTCCCACGATCGGAAAGAAGGCCAAGATGGATAGTATAACCGCCTAAACCTAAAGACATTTTTAGTTCTAGATCGTTATATAAGCCTTCCAAGAGTGCCTCAACGTGCCTGCGATCATCTTGTGTCTTGAAATCCATGTCAAAAGCATAAGCGCCAATATGATCGGAGGCTTTTGCTCCGCCAACTTTTTCATTATAATCTTCTGGGCGCCACCAGTTTCTTACAACAATCGGATTTCCTAAATCTTTTCTGAGATAGTCGAAGAGGGACGCAAGCGCAGCACCCCTGTCCCACCATTCGTGTTCCGGAACAAACGCTTCATAGCCCAACTCAGAGGCAGTATCAAGGTGGTGAGGTGTGCACATCTCCTTGGCGGAAACAAAAACAATACCTGTGGCGTCTAGATAAGATTGATACCCAGCCATAGTTAGTTCATAGTCCTGTGGATCGACAACTGCCTTGTTGAATCGATCTACAATTCTTTCAAAAGGGTTCATTTCTTTAAATCTATCAGTCTTGGGCATTTCATCGGTCTCCTCTTCTGCTGGCGCATTTGGGTTGCGCAAACTATTTAAAGCAGTTCTTAGAATGTTATATAGGGTTTTCATATTATTGGAATGTGTTGTGGTAAATAGAATGATTAAAGAAAAAATAAAGAACAATTTAGTTGTTCAAAACACTTTGGTTGCAATTGCTTTTTTGTGGCTTGTGGCATTTATCATAATCCTTATAGCTAGCAAGAACAAATAATTAATAAAGGAGAATAAAATAATGTTTTTAATTAAATTACTTTACTTTTTTTGGAACTTTATACCGAACTTTGGCAAGTGGTGGTATGGGCTCACAATGAAGGTTACAAAAAATAACGAGTTTCCTGTTGAGAAAGTTTCTACGTATAGTGAAGTTGGTGAAAGACTAGAGTGGGGCAAGCGGTACCGAAAAGATAAATGGGAAGGAAGGCTCGATAATCTCTCTCACCCAACTGAAATTCAAAAAAGAATCGTTAATGGTGAACTAATTGGTGACTGTGATGATCATAGCATTTACTGGGCTACTTGTCTACTAAAATCTGACCTAGTTTTAAAAGTTTGGTTTTCTTTCTTCCAAATGCGATCAAGAGATACTAGAAAGCTAAGCGGGCACGTTGTTTGTGTTTTTATCGACAAGGAAAATAAAATGAAGTGGTGCGATTATCGTATGCCTTCCGATATTGAGTCTCGTTGGGACTGGGCAGAGCAAAGTGCGGAAAGGTATAATGCCGAGGTGCTAACTGCGGCAATGATAGAAGTAGTATCAATCAAGCCAGGTGATACACCCGTTTTTGGCGAAGTTGATAAAAAGATTTGGTAAGAAGGGACTGCGAGGATCGTCCTGTACAGGATCCTGTAGGAAGGACGTCTACTCCGACGTCCCGAGTAGGTGGGTCGGGGCCTTAGTGTAGCGGAACTTTAATCTCCACCAGCAGGTCAAGGGCGCTTTGCCAAGAGTCTACCGGTCCTCCGGCATAGCCTTCGGGCTCGCAAGAGTCTCGGAAGGCCGAGCCCTGGTATCCTAGGGTGTTATGGAAGAGGTCGAAGGAGGGCATCTCCTCATCGTCGTCGAAACGCCAGATCCAGCCGTCAGGTAACTTCGGTATCCTCACGACATCTCCCCGAACGCCTCGTACCGGGCGGCGGTCTCAGGGTCCATGGTTTTGATTTCAGTCATTCTTTGGTCGGGTGTTAGGGCGTACAGCCACGGCGTGCTTGTCGAAGGACACGAAAGTCACACGTGGGTCGAATTGGTACCGGATGCCTGAATCGGACAGGTCTGCTAGTTCAGTCTTGGGCACGAGAGCCTCCTGTGTTAGTCACGTGGATAGAGTGCTCCTTGAGCCGCCATGCCCAGAGGAGTCGATCTCTGTAGGAAGAGTTTGAAGGGATGCGCATGCTGAACCCCTTATATCGAAGGACTTCGTGTGTGAAGTCGTAGCAGTGCTCTACATCGTCTAGCCAGGACGCCGGGAGAGTCAGTGCTTCAGGGAGAATATCCGAGGGTTCGGGGCTGTTGACCCTGACCTCATCAGCCGGTGCCTTTGGTTCAGGGACGGGAACAACCAAGTACAAGCACCAGCCCAGGACCAACGGCCCTGCAACGGAGAAGTAGTAGGCCAAGAACTGCGTCATAGCGCTTCGAGGGACGCCAGTACGAGGGCCGGTAAATTAATCGGAAAAAAGCGTTCGAAAAGTGGATAAGATCCGTCGCTCGTTCGTCTAATATACACACCGGGCTTTCCGGGCCAACTCACAGGAGGATTATGAATAGCGACTATATCGGCTACGCTTGCATTAACATGGGTTTCAGTGAACGACCTAAGAGTCAACGCATCACTACTAACAGAACAATGATTAAAAAAACTTTTGATGCGAAGGGTATCCATTATGCCTCTCAACTAACTCTACTAAATATAACAGACCTGCTTGAGATTGTCAAGTGGAATGAGCAAAACAATGTAAAGTTTTTTCGAATGAGTTCTAACATGTTTCCTTGGGCATCTCATTACAACATTGATGATATGCCGGACATCAAGGAGATCTCTAAGAAGCTAAAAGAAGTTGGTGACTTTGCTAAAAAGCACAACCATAGACTTACATACCACCCTGGGCCTTTCAACAAGCTGGCCTCACCTAAAGAGCGTGTAGTCCAAAACACCATTACTGATTTGGAGATTCACGGCAAGGTTATGGATTTGATGGGTCTCCCAAGAGATCACTGGGCTAAAATCAACATTCACGTTGGTGCTGCTTATGGAGACAAGCCAAGTGCTCTGAAAACGTTTTGTGAGAATGTAAACAAACTTTCTCCAGCAGTTAGATCAAGACTAACGGTGGAAAATGATGATAAGGTTTCTCTCTACTCAACAAAAGATCTTTACGAAGGGGTTCATGAACAAACTGGGATCCCTATTGTTTTTGATTACCACCATCACAAGCTTTGTACAGGAGGTCAGTCTGAACAAGATGCGCTAGAACTAGCTTTGTCGACCTGGGGGGATATCACCCCTGTGGTACATTACTCAGAGTCAGCTAGAGAAGAACAGAACAATATTAAGCTTAGAGAAGAGAAACATTCTAACTATATATATAATACTATTAATAACTATAATAACAATATGCATATTATGGTAGAAGCTAAGGCTAAAGAACTAGCAGTTATTAAATACAAAACGGAGATTATCAATGGTTAAGTTAAGCTATGGGATTTGCTATATCCTTTTTACTGCTGGAGTTTTAAATACTCCAGAACACACCCTGAACCCTGAAAGGTTTAATACTTGTGAGGTGATTGCTAGTGAAGCAATTGCTAGAAATGTTTCACCCCTAATTGCTGTATCGGTAGCCTGGGAAGAATCTAGACTTCAAAAAGGAGTTGTTTCTTACACAGGTTGTTGCCACGGACCATTGCAGATCAATCCTAGATACTTTTGTGAAGAAGGAAGATTGGAGAATTGTGATTTAATTAAGGATGGAGTCAATGCGGTAAAAGATTTTCATTATAGGTTTTCTAGATCGATCTCAACAGAACCGTTCCAGCTTTTCTCTGTAGATCACCGACAAGAGTGGGCTGATCCTCTCTGCCATTATAATGCTGGAAATCAGTGCACACCTAGATCTAGAGCATATGCTCGTCGGATCATTAGACGTGCTGATCTACTATCGGAAGCAGTAACTCGCAATAGTGATAGAATTAGCGAACAGATCTGTATCTAGTGATTGGAGAGTCGTTTGTAAAGAACTTGAAACTTGGTGATTTAATACTGTATAAAAAAGAACTGTATTTAGTTGTTGACATTTACGTAAAGTATGATAGAATATGGTTTACTAAGCTAGAAAGCATGAATACTATTATTGAACACATAGAAGTTCCGGTACTTTATATTAATAAACAATGACTAATAAAGTTAATATTAATGATACAACTAAGCAATATGATGTTAGTGACTTAGTATTAGGAGTATCAGATAATTATATTAATGATCTTTTAATTGGTGTTGTTATAGAACACCGAAAGTTAATGGGATTTCATTGTTATAAAATTGAATGGGCGTTAACTGCTGGGTTGGCGCCAATAGAAGGATTAGATCCAGAATGGTTTAAGCAAAAAGATTTAAGCTTATTCCGAAGAGCAATAAACACATAGGAGAATACAACAATGCAACAAGACAATCTAAACATCAACATCCGACCAGAAGACTGCACTGACGTTAAATGCGATGAGTGCGACAGTATCTTTTTTGAGCAGGTCGTTCAGATCAAGAGGCTTTCCGCACTGCAGTCACCATCAGGTCAAACATCGTATGCACCGATTCCAATTTTTCGTTGTGTAGAATGTAAAACGGTTAATTCTGAGTTTACACACTAATTATAAGTAAAGGAACCTTTTAATGTATGAAAACTTGGTAAATGAGTTTTATCCGTTTGCTAAAAAGCAACTTGGATTCGATCAAGATCCAACAATAAACTTTGTAGATGATCAAGAAAATGCGCAGAACCCAATGGGGTATACTGCTCATTATGATCCTTCTTCTATGGTGGTGACTATTTATACTACCGGAAGACACCCAAAAGACATTCTAAGGTCTCTTTCTCATGAGTTAGTGCATCACTCACAAAACTGTCGTGGCGAAGATCTAATGGTCAAGACACACGACATTGACGCTGACCCAAATCTAAAAGCAATGGAAGATGAAGCTTTCCACATAGGTTCAGGTCGGTTGATGAAAAGATATCAAAATCAAATCGGAGGATACCCAATGAATGAAGGAAAGCAAGAGAAATCAAAAAATAAAGAAACACAAACTGAATCAAAAGATTACCATGACAAAAAGAACAGCATGCTTCATAACATGCTGCTCCGAAAGTTTGGAATCAAAAAAGGAGAATAAAAAATGGCATCACCAAGAACAAGAAGGATTCGAAAGCTCAAGGCACTGCGTGCCCGACAAGCTGCCGAGGCCCGAAAAGCAGCTGCAGTAGAGCCGGCAGCAAAACCAGTACCAGCACCCAAGCCCGAGCCTAAGCCCGAGCCAACACCTAAGCCCGAGCCAGTTGCCAAGAAAGAAGCCAAGCCGGCTCCTAGGCGAAAAGCGAAGAAGGCGGCTCCGGCTGATCTAGCAGAGGGATAAAGTGTTAAAGAGTATAGAAAAAAAGTTTAATGATTTTTTATACCTTAACGAATCCAAAAGCAAACCTGGTTTAAGTGCCCTCTTAGAGTCTGCTATAAGGAATCTAGAGTCACTTAGGCCTCGTACTGTTGGTTCTCGGCGGGCGCTTGTTATGGCTCTTCACGAACTTAAACAAGCACGCTTAGAATCCCGAAGGATGGATGAGCGGTTAAAGACTCTACAAGAACAAATAAAAGTTCTAGAAGAAGGAAAATAAGATGACTTCAATGTTCGTTAACGAAGGAGGCGTCGCCGGTCATATGTCTCACCTTTATGATAACCCGGCGTTAACTTTTAAGCAGATGAAAGAAATATTCATCGCAGCCTCCCAGGGCGACCTTGAGGGAACAGAGAAGACTGATGGTCAGAATCTTTACATTTCTTATTCTGTAAAGGATGGTAAGGCCAAAGCAGCCAGGAACAAGGGGAACATCAAGAAAGGCGGCCTAGACGCCGCCGGCCTTGCTGCGAAGTTTGCTGGGCGTGGTTCTGTTGAGCAAGCGTTCAATGATGCTTTTTCTGTTTTTGAGAAAGCAGTTCAGTCACTTCCAGCAGAGACACAGGAAAAGATCTTCGGACCAGATGCAAACATCTATTATAACGCCGAGA
>Ga0222719_10002222_pt1 | contig 17905 bp, 23 predicted proteins | sample C33_34DmetaG_FD_165039 | JGI IMG/M metagenome (GOLD analysis project Ga0222719, IMG submission 165039) | Estuarine water microbial communities from San Francisco Bay, California, United States - C33_34D | ecosystem: Environmental > Aquatic > Marine > Unclassified | place: USA: California... | reverse complement strand
GTAATACTGGGACAAGATCCATATCACACTCCAGGCGTCGCAGACGGTCTTGCTTTTTCATCTGGTATTGATACCTATATGCCTCCATCTTTGAGAAATATTTTTTTGGAAATCGAAGATGATGTTGGTATAAAAAATCAAAAAGTATCGTTGGAAGGTTGGGCAAAGCAAGGTGTACTTTTACTTAATTCATATTTATCAGTTCAAGAGGGTCAGCCACTATCCCACGCAAATATTGGTTGGGAGATTTTTACAAACAAGGTTTTAATTGAGGCAAGTAGAAAGAGCAATGTTGTCTTTATGCTATGGGGCAGCTACGCACGATCAAAAAAAGATATCTTAGAAAGACATAATTTAATTTTAGAGGCTACTCACCCATCACCTCTATCAGCTCACAAAGGATTTCTTGGGTGCAAGCATTTTTCAAAAGCAAATGCATATCTTGACCGCCAAGGTATTAAACAGATTGACTGGCAACTAGCTTAGGTTTAAATAATTTATCGCTATGCTCAAAGCTTTTAAAGATATATTGTCCATAGAATATATTGTCCAACTCAATTTCAAAAACCTCTTTACCAATCTTTAGTAATTCATTCTTTTCATCTGACGTAAGATCTTTGAAGATAGCCAAGGTATTTTTTTTTGATCCTAAGTATTTTAGCCTTGCAATTATTTCCTGGCCTCTGTAGCACCCTTTGGTAAATGAAACATATTTTTCTAGATTGTATCCAAATTCATTAGGCCTATTTTTTAAAGACATAGCATTGCTAATATCTACATCGAAGTGTAAGAGTTTAAGAAGATCCCAATTATTATTACTATTATTGGTAGCTTTTGGCATAGCAGTGGTTTTTGTAAAACCAACGCCATCATAAATTCCTGAAATAATTTTTTCTTTGATTCCGATTTCACACTTATAGAATTTAGAATATTTCTCAAGCTCTTTCTTTAGAATTTCTGCAACATCACCCTTAATAATAATTTCTAAAGTTTCACTGTTTATTACAGTTGCATTAGTGATAACAAAACCTTTCTCATCACAGAAAAGTACATCTTTGTACTGGGTTTTTTTTGAAATATCGCCTGATGCTTGACCCTGGATAAATTCTAAAGACCTCTTACCTGTAATTTCCAAGGTACAATAATTATTTAAGGTAAAATAATTTATGTCTAAATTGCTGCTCATAAAAAAACTTAATTTTAAAGCAAGAAGAGGAATGAAAGAAACCTCTGAAATCTTAGACAAGCTACTTGATTCTATCAATTCATTTACTGATAACGAATTAAATCAACTTGAATGCCTTCTAGACTTTGATGACCAATATCTGTTTGATTTATTTTTCAAGGAAAAAGATAAATTTGATGAGGAGTTTCACGATTTAAAAAAATATTTAAAATGAATGAACTTAACTTAATTTTTGAGGTCAAAAAGTAATATGAAAGGACAAAATATCTCAGAACTTGTAGAACTATCTCAATCTGGAGATGAATCAGCTTTTGAAATTTTGTTTAAAACTTTTCAAACAAGATTGCATCATTCTTTATTCAAAGTGCTAAGGAACTATCATGAAACTGAAGATATTGTGCAACAGGCTTTTATGAGAGCATGGGAAAAGATTGGCACTTTTAAGGGGGAAGCAAATTTCTACACTTGGCTTTATAGGATTGGTTTTAATTTAGCTATCACAAAAATAAATAAATCAAGGGAGAATCAAATAGATGAAGATTTTGAGCTAACTCTTAAATCGGATGACAATGTTGTTCAAAATCTCACGGATAGACGCCTAGAAAATAAAATTATTGACTTGCTCAATCAGATATCAGAGGAACAAAGAACAGCGTACATCCTTTGCGAAATTGACTCTAAAAATTATGAGGAAATTGCAAATATTACCGATGTACCAATTGGCACTGTCAGGTCAAGAATCTTTAGAGCGAGACAGTTTTTAATGGAGAACCTAAAAAACGAATTATGAAAGATATAACAGATTCTGATTTACAAAGACTATCATCATTTATTGATGGTGAGATGAGCAGAGAAGACATCAGAGAGCTTGTCTTGGATATGGGGAAAAACACAGAATTAAAGGAGTGCTACCTTAAGATGGTAGAACTGAGCCATGCATCTTCGCACATTAAAACATTAAGTTTTACAAAAAAATTAAGCAATCTTTCCTTGAATTCATTACTTAGAGCTTTTTTTGAAAAGCTTGTTGCTCCTGTAGGTGTTTTCGCAGCAGGTATTGTTATGAGCTATACAGTAGTGAATTCTATTGTTTCAGAGGACTACGAAAATAATGAAACTGCTGCTGTTATCGCACAAGCTATTTCTTCAGCAGAAGCAAAGCAAACGTTGCTAAACATTCAAAATGAAGAGATCATACAATTTGCTTCAAGACACTTTTCAAACACTCCAGATGTAAATATCCTTCCTGTTGGTTATGCTCCGAATTGGGTACCATCCGGCTTCGTATCTGATCCTGCTAGATCAAGCAAATTTATTAACAACTCAAAAAGAAAACAATTTTCTATTTTTGTGACTAGTCCAGAAGCTTTCTCTTTGCCTGATGGCGCATATAGAAAGGAAAATTTTATACTCATTAAAGAAACCCATAACCATAATGGCGTTGCTCATACTCTTGCAGTTTTTGGTGATATAGATATTGAATCTGGTAAAAAAATCCTTAACTCTATAGAAGTTAAATAAACCTAAATGAAAAAACTAGTCTCTTTCTTTCTGTTGCTTTCTTCTGCATTGTTTACGGAAAGTCTTGATTTTTCTGAGCTTGTTAAAGAGCAGAGAAATTCAGTAGTAAACATAGAATCAACCAGACGAATTGAAACACGAATGAGCAGATCTTATGGCGGTTTTCCCGAGGAATTATTTAGAGAATTTGGTTTTCCAATGCCAGATCAAAGAGAGCCAAGATCACAACAGCGCGAGGCTATTAGTACAGGATCAGGCTTTGTTATATCCAGCGACGGTTATGTAATCACAAATTTCCATGTAGTGCAGGATGCCGACGAAGTAGTAGTCAAATTTTACGATAGAAAAGAGTTTAAGGCACAAATAATTGGTACAGATGAATTAAGCGACATAGCACTATTGAAAATTACAGACGATGAGTTTATCCCAGTTGAGCTTGGCAACTCAGACAGAGTAGAACAGGGAGATGGAGTTATAGCGATTGGATCACCTTACAATTATGACTTTAGTGTTACTTTTGGAATTATAAGTGCTAAGGGGCGTGGTATCACATCAGGCAGAGGAATAGGTGACTATGTGCCCTACTTACAAACTGATGCCGCTGTTAATAGAGGAAATTCAGGAGGCCCATTATTTAATCTTGATGGAGAGGTTATAGGTATAAATTCCCAAATTTACTCAAGGTCTGGTGGAAATGAGGGTCTAGCATTTGCTATACCAATAAATGTTGCCTTGGAGGTTATAGAACAACTTAAAGAAAGTGGAAAAGTATCTCGAGGCTACCTTGGAGTTCAAGGTGGTGAGGTTTCGAGTGATCTTGCCATAGCTCTTGGTATGGACAAGCCTTATGGAGCCTTGGTCAGGTCTGTCGTTGAGGGGGAGGCTGCCGAGTCAAGTGGGATTCTGCCTGGTGATGTTATTGTTGAAATTGATGGCAAGGAAATAATTTATTTTAAAGATTTGCAACACAACATTGGAAGAACAAGACCAGAAACTGAAGTGGTTGCTAAGATCTTCAGAGAAGGAAAGTACATAAACCTTGATATTGTTGTTGGTGAACTGCCTGTGGTGCAAGAAGTAAATGAAACGAAAGAGGAACCAAAAGATCCAGATTATCCGCTGGGCATGAATCTTAGAGAGGTTGACCCAAACAACAGAGCACCAAATGACCCAGAATATGGTTTAAGAGTATTAAGAGTTTTCTCCAACTCTCCTGCCTTTGGCCAAATTTTTGAAGGTGACGTAATAACTAAAATCACCTTTAAAAATAAATCTTTTGAAATTACAACTTTAGATAGTTTTGTTAAAACACTTGAATCGTTTGATACAGGCGACATAATTCTTATAATTGGTACCCGCAATGGTGCCAACTTATTTGAGCCTGTAGAAATTGAGTAATACTAGAAACTTTTCAATTATCGCCCATATCGATCATGGGAAATCAACTTTATCCGATAGAATAATTGAGCATTGTGGAGGGTTGAGTAAAAGAGAGATGAAATCTCAGGTCCTAGATACACTTGAGCTTGAGCGAGAAAGGGGTATCACAATTAAGGCTCAATCGGTCTCATTAAAATATAAAAATAATTCTGGAGAATACAACCTCAATCTAATTGATACTCCAGGACATGTAGATTTTTCTTATGAGGTTTCACGTTCTCTTGCTGCCTGTGAAGGCGCTTTATTGGTTGTTGACGGTTCTCAGGGGGTAGAGGCACAAACTCTTTCAACTTGCTATAAGGCCATTGATTTAGGGCTGGAAGTTATTCCTGTTATAAATAAGATTGATCTACCACAAGCAGATCCAGATAAAGTAAAGAAAGAGATAGAGGAAATTATAGGCATAGATGCATCTGATGCTATCTGCGTTAGTGCTAAAGACGGCACGGGTTTAACCGATCTTTTAGATTTGGTTGTTAGAGATATTCCTCCACCCAAAGATAAAAGTGATGATCCATTACAGGCGTTGATAATTGATTCATGGTACGACAATTTTCTTGGAGTAATTTCACTGATCAGAGTGTTTAGTGGCAGCATAAAAAGAGGAGAAAAATTTATTGTTAAATCCAATGGTCAAACCTTTACAGCCGATACCCTAGGTGTATTTACTCCAAAAAAGCATGATAAAGAGAACCTTAGTTCAGGCCAAGTAGGTTTTTTAGTTGCAAATGTTAAAGAATTAAAATCAGTTCCAGTTGGCGATACAATTATTTCTGCAAAGCTCCCCGAAACAAATGCCCTTGATGGTTTTGAAAAAGTGCAGCCCCAAGTTTTTGCTTCATTTTATCCGATTGACTCAAATGAGTATCAGTCATTTAGAGAAGCACTTCAAAAACTTAGTCTGAATGATTCATCTGTTGCGTTTGAACCTGAGAATTCAGAGATTCTTGGTAGCGGTTTTAGGTGTGGTTTTTTAGGAACACTTCATATGGAGGTAATTAAAGAGAGACTGGAAAGAGAGTATGGATTAAGCCTTATTACTACAGCTCCAAGCGTGGCCTATGAAATATTAAAAACAAACGGAGAGGAGATAATGATATCTTCACCATCCCAGCTGCCGACAACCAATGAAATAAATGAAATAAGAGAACCCATGATCAAATCAACTGTATTGTGTCCTGATAAGTACGTTGGAGACGTTATTGAACTAGCAATGTCAAAAAGAGGAATCCAGAAGGATCTTCAATATTTGGGAGGACAGGTATCGTTAACTTTTGATATGCCGCTTTCAGAAATAGTTATGGATTTCTTTGACACATTAAAATCAAAAAGCCAAGGATATGCATCAGTTGATTTTGTATTTGATCGATATCAGCACTCAGATCTTGTAAAAGTTGACGTTGCCATAAATGGTCTTGTTGTAGATTCTCTTTCGGCCATCATGCATAGAGGCGACGCTCAAAGAAGAGGCAGAGAAATTGCTAAGAGATTAAAGGACGTTATTCCTAGACAAATGTTTGAGATTCCAATACAAATAATGTTAGGTAGTAAAATTATTGCTAGGGAGAGTGTTAAAGCTTTTAGAAAAAATGTTACTGCAAAACTATATGGTGGAGATGTCACTAGAAAGAAGAAACTGCTTGAAAAGCAAAAGGCAGGAAAGAAGAAAATGAAGCAGATAGGAAAAGTTGCGCTACCACAAGAAGCTTTTTTAAGCTTTTTATCTAACGAGAAAAAGTAATTATGTTAGAGGTATTTTTTTCACTGATTACACCCATGGCAAATATCTTTTGGTTTAGCCTTTTAAATCTAGGGATATGTCTCATTTCAATTCAATGGATTTATGTTCGAAACCAAACAGGGGAGAATCCAAAGCAGCACAGAGCCTTACAATCTATTGGGCTTGTACTGGCTCTACTTGCTATTGGGATTCTTTGGATAAAACAATGGAACATTGGTGATTTGCTTGCCTTTTATACAGTCTTTTCGGGTGTAGTTTATTTATCCACGTTAAATCTAGACAAAAACGTTTTAAAAGAAGCAAGAGGTTGGTTTTTATCAATATTGTTTGTATTTGTCATACGCGGTTATATTTATGAGCCATGGCAGATACCATCTAGCTCAATGAAACCGAACCTTGAGATTGGTGATTTTGTTTTAGTAAATAGAAATGCTTATGGTTTAGAAATCCCATTTACAGGCAGAGCAAAAATTTTATCCAGATCACCAGAAATTGGAGAAGTTGTGGTTTTCTTTCCACCGCATAAGCCAGCAACACCATTTGTAAAAAGAGTGATTGCAAAAGGTGGCGACAAAGTTACTTATGCAAATAAAAAGTACTTTGTTAATGGCAATGAGCTTGAGGCAAGTTTCTTTTCTGAGGATATTTCAGGCGGCAATCTTTTTTATGAACAAAATAATAACCTTAGCTACGTCATAAGAAAAATACCCTCTAGACTTGCGGTAAACGGATCTTGGGAGATACCTGAAGGCAGTTTTTTTGTTTCGGGAGACAATAGGGATAATTCAAGCGATAGTCGTGAATGGGGTTACATCACTGAAGATGTCATATGGGGCAGAGCAGACTTTATCTGGATGTCTTGGCCTCAAGGCAATTTTCCTAATTTTTCCAGAGTGGGCAAGGTTGAGTAAGCTTTAATGATGAAATGTGGCTTTGTGACAATAATTGGTAAAACCAATGTCGGCAAATCTACATTTTTAAATGCATTCATAGGCAAGAAAGTCTCAATTACTTCAAAAAAATCACAAACAACTAGATCAAATATTTATACTGTAAAAACTACTAAAAATCTTCAAGCAATATTCATTGATACTCCTGGAATTCACATAAGAACTGAAAAAGCCCTCAATAAAGTGCTAAGAAAAAAACCTCTGGAAGCTATTAATGATATTGATGTAATTCTGTATATGGTATCTGGAACAAAATTTGATCAAGTAGATCAAGACGCCTTGAATTTAATTAAAAACTCTACTGCAAAAAAGATTTTATTAATGAACAAAATTGATTTAGTTGCCGATAAATCGGCTTTATTTGAATTTGTTAAAAATCTCGAAGAAAAAAATCTTTTTGAATCTATCATTCCAATTTCTTCAGAAAAAGAATTAGGATTCGACATTGTACTAGATGAGCTTGAGAAAGCATTGCCTGAAAATGATCTATTTTATCCACCGGAGGGGTTTGATTTTCAGAGTATTAATTTTGAAATCAGTGAATTAATAAGAGAAAAGGTTATTCGGTTTCTTGGTGATGAGCTGCCCTATGAAACTGCCATCTTCCTTGAAAATGTAAGTGACTTAAAATCGCACTTTGAAATTAATGCATTAATTTATGTAGCAAAACAAAGTCAGAAAAAGATAGTCATTGGAGCAGAGGGGGCAAAGATTAAACAAATTGGCACCAATGCAAGAAAAGAATTAGAAAATCATTTGGGCAGAAAAGTAAACCTAAACTTATGGTGTAAAGTTAAGAAAAACTGGCTGGATAACCCCATCACACTTGAGAGTCTGGGCATAAAGAACTAATGATTACCAACCTACAAGAGGCTTATGTTATCCATGCTAAAGCCTATAAAGAAACAAGCATATTGGTAACTTTATTTACTAAAAATGACGGAAAGGTAAGCGCAATTGCCAAAGGAGCAAAAAGGCCAAAATCCAAATTTTCAGGAACACTTGAACCATTCCAGAAGATTGCTATTGACTACAGTGGCAGAACATCCTTGAAAACACTTAAAAGCAGCGAATGCATTGAGCCATTCAAGGAATTTTGCACAAGAAAAAACTTATATTCGGCCTTTTATGTAAATGAGCTTATTAATTGCATGGTAAAGTCAAATGAAGATCCAATAGAAATATTTAATCTTTATGAGCAATGCATAATTCAATTATATGATGATAGTGATACAAATAAGGTCTTACGCAATTTTGAGTTCAATATGATGAAAGTTTTGGGGTACGAAATAAATTTTCAATCGGACTATAGAAGTGGAGATCCGTTAGATGTAAATTCATTTTATACTTATGCCCCTCAAATGGGCTTTACTGTTTCAGATAGTGGGTATGGCGGAGAACAATTAATTGAAATTAGAGAAAAAAAATTTAGTAAAGAAAATTTGGAATTAGCGAAACAAATAATTAGACAAACTTTAGACTTTTATTTTGAAGAATTGAATATTAATAGCAGAAGTTTTTTTAGATGATCATAGGAATAGGCACTGATTTAGTTGAGCAATCAAGAGTTGCAGCTTTACTATCAAAATATGGCCAGAAGTTTCTCAACAAAATCTTATCAAAAAATGAAATTTTCCATATTGAAAAATACAGTAGTGAGAGTAAGTTGAATTTTATTTGTTCTTCCTTTGCAGCAAAGGAAGCTTTTGTAAAGGCATTAGGCACTGGCTTTAGAGGCATTTACCCAAACCAAATGACCTATTTTAAAAACGATGAGGGTAAACCTTTTCTTAATATTGAAAAACCAATTAATTATTCTATTCATCTATCAATATCTAATATCGCTGGATATACTTTGTCTTTTATAGTTCTTGAGGAATGAGAATAATACTATTAGGAATGCCAGGTGCTGGAAAAGGCACACAAGCTCAAATAATTGAGGAAGAACTTGCTATCGCAAATGTTTCAACCGGAGCTATTCTAAGGGAAGTTAGCAAATCAAAATCTGATCTTGGCCAGAAAGTTCAATCCTATGTAAACTCTGGGCAACTTGTCCCAGATGAAATAATCATTGAAATGTTAGTTCAAAGAATATCCAAAGATGATTGCAATAATGGTTTTATTCTTGATGGCTTCCCAAGGAATATTGAACAGGCAAAGTCATTGGACCAGGCCGGCGTCAGCATAGATTTAGTAATTTACTTAAAGATCCTTGAAGAACAAATTATTGAGCGTATGTCTGGAAGAAGAATACACTTGGCATCAGGACGTTCTTACCATACTACTTTTAACCCACCTAAAGTTGATGGGAAAGATGATCTAACCGGAGAGGAATTGGTTCAAAGATCTGACGACAAGCCTGATGTCATTAAAAAGAGGTTAGAGGTATATTTTAATGAGACAGAACCAATGCTAGATTTCTATAAAAATAAGGATATACAATTTTATGAGATTGACGCATCAGAGCCTGTAAAAGCAGTTACAGAAAAAATACTCAAGATCATAAATTGAACCTTCTAGCATTAGACCTCACAAATGAAATTCATTACATTGCAGTTAGATTCTTTGGAAAAGAATATACACTTGAGTTCTCGGAGAACAATAGATCCCAAAGGAACGATTGGAACAAAAAAATTGACGAAATTTATAACAAAATTCCAAATTTTGACCTAAAAGAAATTGATGCAAACATTTATGCAGCAGGCCCTGGCTCATATACAGGTGCTAGACTAGCATATACCTTTTTCAGCACCCTGGAGTACATCAACAATACTCCTTTTTACGCAGTATCAAATCTAGAGGCTATGAATATTGAGTGCCCTGATGCCGTACCTTTCTTGGCAAACAATAATAAAGATTTTTTCTTTAGAATTAATGGAGAAGACAAACACACCCATGATATTGAGGAGATACAAGTGTTGGGGAAAAAGCTTGTCGGCTTTGAACACAATAAGGATTTGGTTGATCTAGTTATCCTCAAAAATGTAGTTGCAAAAAATGTTCTTGAGGTTATTGAGAGACAAAATTTAACAAGTGGAGATAATTACCCCAACTATATTAAAGAATTAGCTTATAAGAAATTGTGATGGAAGATTTGTCATTAATCCAAATTTTAATTTTGTCAATAATTCAAGCTCTTACAGAGTTTCTGCCAATATCAAGTTCTGCACATTTACTCTTGCCTAGCAAATTACTGGGGTGGCCAGATCAGGGTCTTTTCTTTGATATTGCAGTTCATTTTGGCAGTCTTTTTGCTGTAATAATTTATTTTTGGAAAGAACTCACAAATATTAAGTTTTACACCTCAAAGTTATTCCTTTTAGTTGTGATAGCTACTGTTCCCCTTGTATTAGCAACATTGTTTATTGATGAACTTGGCAGCTACAGATGGTCAATTCAAACAATTGCTATATCTAACTTGATTTTTGCTGCACTTTTGTATTTAAGCACCATTGTTGGCAATAATACAAAATCTAATAAAGATATGACTATCCTACACGCAGTAGGTATTGGTATTTGGCAAATTTTTAGCGCTATTTCTGGAGCATCAAGGTCTGGAACAGCTATTACTGGAGCATTGTTTTTTGGCTATAGAAGAGAAGATGCAGCTAAATTTTCAATTTTACTTTCTATACCCACAATAATGGGCGCCCTTGTTTTTATTATGTCAAATAATAGTATTTTAAACGAAGATACATATATTTTAGATGCATTTATACCATTTTTAACGACATTTATAGTATCTTATTTCTGTATAAAATGGTTTATTTCTTTCGTTAAAAGAGTTGGCTATCTGCCATTTATAATTTACAGGGTTGTTTTGGGAGTATTGCTTTTGTGGCTGATATAAGTCATATCTATTACAAGGAGAACTTTAAAGATAAAGCATTAACTCTTGCAGAAAAGTACTCTTTGAAGTTGAGCTCTCTCGCTGCAAAACAGCCTTATTTGTATATCAGTGAAAACCCATTTATTAAGTTTAAAGATAAAGAGATCATAAACTCATTTAGGTCTGGCTCTTTCAGTCACAGGATTAAAAATTTCCAACGCGAATCACTTTTAAAAAAAGCCATCGGTTATGGTGGTGAAAGTTCTCAAAAGATTTTGGATTGCACTGCGGGATTGGGTCATGATGCATTCATCCTTGCTCTTTTGGGACAATATGTAACCTTTGTCGAGAAAAATAAAGGTTTGTGCATATTATTTGAGCTTGCTTTAGAAAGCTTGCCACAAACTTCTTATTTTCACGAAGCAAAAGAGAGGATCACAATTATTAACGATGATTCTGCATCTTTTGTAGACAAATTGTTCGATTACGATGTTGTATACATCGACCCAATGTTTAAGGATAGGGGGACTGCTGGAAGATCAGGTGTTATGAGTTTAATTTCAGATTATTTAGATGACTTCACCGATGTTTCAGATATTCTTATTGGGTCGAAATTCAATAGAATGGTAATCAAAAGGCAAAAACAGTTTAAGCAAACTGGTAATGTGTCGCCAAGTTTCATTCTTAGCGGTAAATCAATCAATTTTCATGTATTTATCTAAATCTAGTTATTTTGATTTTTTTTTGATGGTAATATGTTGAAATGAATTTCGGACAAGCTTTAGACTCCGCCCTAATCAAAAACTATAAGACATTTAAAGGCAGGGCATGCCGTGCAGAATGGTTTTATTTTTTGCTTTTTAGTGTTGGTCTTACTATTTTAATATCAATTATAGGAGGCATTGTCTCTGTTGCTGGATTGGATGTTGAATACCTTGCAACTTTAAGTGAAGAACAGGCCGCAGAGTATTTACTTGAAAGCCCTCAATTTGAGTACCTCAAATGGATAAGTATTTTTGTGAGTCTTTTGCTTTTCCTCCCATCTCTTTCAGTTACTGTCAGAAGACTTCAAGATTTGGACTATTCATTTTATTGGGCAATCCCATATTTTCTTACAAGTGCAGTCGCATTAATAATTAGTTTTGACCCATTAGCTGAACTTGCTCAAAGGCTTGGTGGAGCAGTTAATCTAGTAAGTATCGTTTACATACTCGTGTTTTTAAGGAAGGGCTCTTACGGTTCAAATAGGTTTGGAGAAAACCCTTTAGAAAAAAACCCTAAAGATACTTACTAATCTTCTACAACGACACCAGTTCCGTAAGCGACAACTTCCGATGCTCCTTGAGCTATAGTGCTTGATTGAAGACGGAAGGCAATGATTGCATTAGCTCCTTTTGCCATTGCATCCTGTTTCATGCGCTCCACGGCCTGATCTCTCGTTTGCTGAAGCAGTCTAGAATATTCTTCAACTTCACCTCCAATGATATTTTTTAAGGAAGCAAAAACATCAGCTGCCGCATTTCTTGCTCTTGCAGAACTGCCTTTTACGTAACCAATGGTTTTTATTATTTTTTTATCTTCTATCTTCTCAGACGTAGTAATTATCATTCAGGTATTATTTATTAAATTCCTTCCAATTCCAAATTAAAAAATATAGAATTCAAATCTTTATGGCAGTACAAAAAAGCAAAAAGACAAGAAGTAGAGTTGGCATGAGAAGATCTCATGATGCTTTATCTTCAAACTCTCTTTCTACAGATCAAGTAAGTGGTGAAAAGCACTTAAGACACAACATGTCATCAGATGGGTTCTATAAAGGAAGGTTAATAAAAGACCTTAAGAAGAAAGAAAAAGAGCCTGAAGAAGAGATTCAGCAGTAATTCCTATGAGTTTTTCATTTCTTTTCCCTGGTCAAGGGTCTCAATACAATGGCATGTTCAAGGATCATTTTGAAGAATTCCCTGAATTTTCGGAAATATTAGGACAAGGCGAAGAGTTTTATAAAGAGGACCTAAGGGACATTATCTTTAAGGACGACCCAAGATTATCTGATACTTACTATACCCAACCAATCTTATTGCTTATGAGTTATGCACTTTATAAGGTTTGGGATAAACACGGTTGCCCAAATCCCAAGGTAAGTGCTGGACACAGTTTGGGAGAGGTATCTTCATTATTATGTGCAGGTGCTTTCTCGTTATCCGATGCACTTAAGCTTATAAAATACCGAGCAAGTTTTATGATCGAAAGTAAAGGTGAAATGAAGACAAAAATGTCGGCTGTTTTAGGCTTAGAGGGAAGCAAGATAGTGGATATCTTAAAAAACAGAAGAGCAAATTTTCTTGAAGCAGTAAATCTAAATGCACCACAACAGACAGTCATTGCTGGTAATGCAGATGAGGTTGAAGCAGTCAAAGAGCTGCTTAAGACTGAGGGAGCAAAAAGAATCATAGACTTGGCTGTCTCTGTTCCTTCACATTCATCCTTAATGGATATAGCCTCGTCAAAACTAAGATTAGTTTTGGACGATATAAATATAGATGAACCAAAATTTTCAACAATTCAAAATTACGATTCCAAAGTTTCTATTTCAGAGACAGAAGTTAGACACAGGCTGGCTGAACAAATTTCTAATCCTGTTCAATGGGTCGAATCGATGAAAAAATTAAAAAAATATTCTTTGAATGAGCATCTTGAAATGGGTCCTGGTAAAGTTTTATGCAGCTTAGCGAAGCAAAATAGGCTAGCTGGCTCCTTTTCAGCCCTAGATAATATTGATACATTTAAAGAGAAAATTTCAGAATATGGACAAAAATAGAGTTTTAATCACTGGCGGTAGCAGAGGAATAGGAAAAGGGCTGTGTGATGCATTTCTCTCTGATGGTTATGAGGTTTTGGCCACTTGTCGAGATGCATCACAAATGACTTCAAAGGACAAGAATCTTATTTATGAGAGCTTGGATATCTCTAACCCAGTTTCCTTAGAGGAGTTTAAGTCTGTTGTTGATGATTTTAAGCCCTCCGTGTTAATCAATAATGCAGGCATTACAAAGGATAATTTATTTCTACGAATGTCTGATGAGGAATGGACAGATGTCCTCAATACAAACCTCACCGGTACTTTTAGGGTCACGAAGCTCGTTGCAAAGTTAATGTTAAAAGCTAAGTGGGGCAGAATCATAAATATAAGCTCTATTTCTGGGATTATGGGCAATCCAGGTCAAACAAACTATTCTGCCTCTAAAGCAGGGATGGATGGTTTCACAAGATCGCTTGCAAAAGAATTGGGTGCTAGAAATATAACAGTTAATTCTATATCTCCCGGTTTTATTGAAACTGACATGACCAAGGGACTTATTGATGAGAGTTTAATAGAAAAAATTCCCTTGGGAAGGGCGGGTCAAGTTAGTGATATTGCTTCTATTGCCTTATTTTTAGCATCGGAGAAAGCTAACTATATTACTGGACAAACATTAGTGGTTGATGGTGGACTATTTATGAAGTAAAGTACGCCTTTACTAATACTTAATTTTGGAGAAATTATGAGTGAAGTTCTAAATAAAGTTGTAGACATTGTTTGTGATCGACTTTCAGCAAACAAAGATGATGTTAGCCCTGAGTCTTCTTTTGTAGAGGATCTAGGAGCAGACTCACTGGATACAGTAGAGCTAGTTATGGCTTTCGAAGAAGAATTTGAAGTAGAAATTCCTGATGACGAAGCCGAGAGAATCACTACAATTCAAAGTGCAGTTGAGTGGATCGAAGGCAATAGCTAAGAAAACACTTGTTGTAATAGTTATAATTGGAGTTCTGCTTTTCACGGCAAAACTCAGCTATTCGATAAATCAAAAAATACCTCTCATTGAAGAAAATGCCTCTTTTGTTATCAAAAAAGGGGAGAGCTTCAATTCTGTTATTGAAAGAATAAGTGCAGAGTTCGGTACATCGGATCTATTTTGGACAAAGTTGGTCTATAAAATTCATGGCACACCTATCGTTAAAGCTGGCCGATACAACATTTATCCTGAAACAAGCCTAAACAACCTAATAGAGCGATTCTCTGACGGAGATATTGAAAGGTTCAGATTCACAGTAATAGAGGGGACCATTGCATCTAGAGCGGCTTTTAAGCTAAAGGATATCATTGAAATTAATAATTTAGATATAGTTTTAGATGAAGAGATAAAAGCATTCTTTTCTAAGGAAGCAGTAATTTTTCCTGATACTTATTTTTTCTCTGACAGTGATGACTTAAAGAGAGTTCTGCAATCCTCGCAAGAGTCATTGAAGCAATATTTACAAGATCTGTGGCAACAAAAACCTGCCAGCAATCCCTTAAAAACACCTGAAGAAGCTTTAGTTCTTGCATCAATGATTGAAAGGGAGGCCATGCTTACCTCAGAACAAGAAACCATAGCGTCTGTATTTCTTTTCAGGCTAGTTAAAGGAATGAGATTGCAGTCTGACCCAACGTCATCTTATGGATATTACCAAGATTATGGCGAAAAGATTGGTAGAAAAGTTCTCGTAGACCAAAATGAATTTAATACTTATAGGATCGATGGTCTTCCACCAAGCCCTATATGCTACCCTTCAAAATCTGCAATCGAAGCTGCAATATTGTCTGTTCCTGGTGAGTATCTTTTTTTTGTTGCAAAAGGAGATGGGTCACATGAGTTTACAAAAAACTATGAAGATCACAATAAAGCTGTAAAAAAATATATTTACAGTAAATAATATATCGATGTTTATTTCTTTTGAAGGAATCGAAGGTTCCGGTAAATCAACTCAAATAGAATTACTCAAGGATTTTTTAAACCAAAAAGGTTTGAACCCTGTTGTCATACGTGAACCTGGCGGCACACAAATTGGGGAGAAAGTAAGAGATATTTTCCTAACAAAAACTAATGAGTATTTTGATCCTTTAACGGAAGTTTTATTACTCTACTCATCACGCAAACAGCTCGATACCAATGTAATTAAACCAGCACTCAGAGCTGGTAAGATTGTTATTGCAGACAGGTTTGCAGACGCAACTATAGCTTACCAAGCTTATGGAAAGGGTGTCTCCAAAGACTTTATTGCTCAACTACACAGTGACTTAGAAATATCCAGACCGGATCTAACTTTCTTTATCGATATCTCTCCAGAACTATCAAAAGCAAGAATTTCAGATCGCGAATCAGATAGAATGGAAAGTGAATCTACTGAATTCTTTTCTAAGGTTAGATCAGGCTATCAAGCATGTGCAAAAAGTAGTGATAGAGTTATAACCATTGAAGGAGCAGATTCAATTGAAAATATTTTTCTGGAAATTAAAAAGGCTTTGGCAAAAAAAATAAATGTATGAATGGAATAAAGATTTTTTAGCAAATCCACCAAAAATCCAGCCTAAAACAATCTTTTATGGCAGCACTGGTGATGATATTCATAAAATTGTTTCAGTTCTTGTGCTTGAGCACTTAAATCAAAAATATAAAAAAGAAATTAAACAAACTCAAAATTTGGGTGACTTAGCGCTGCCTAATTTTTACTATTTAACAAAAGAAGAAGGAAAGTCAAATATTCCGATTGAGGAAATAAGAAAACCAAAGGAATTTCTTTATTTAAAAAGCACTCTCGGCAAAATGCTTTATATTCAAGGCGGACAAGATATTCGTATTGATGGTTACAATGCTTTGTTAAAAGCAGTTGAGGACTCAGATTCATCAACTTTTATTTGGATCTCCACTGAGAGCTTAAAATCAATCCCAGCTACCATTTTAAGTAGAATTGATCAGATAAAAATACCATCTCCTAAAAGTAGCAGCATTAAAGAATACTTTGAGAAAAATAAAATTAAATTTGATAATGAGATGCTGACTTTTGTGGCCCAAAACCCAAATGTAATGATGATGGATGATTTTCACTTATTGCTCAAAAGATTTGATCAGGTCTTGCAATCAAAAGACATAGCTTCAATTGAAAAATCTGAATTTAAGCTATTTCTTGACTACCTTATATTCAATAACAAACTTAGGATAGGCTCAGATCATAAACAAGCAATAAAGAGGCTTAACGTTTTAACAGAAGTAAAAAAATCCCTACTCTCGGCCCATAATCTAAGTTTTGATGTAATTCGGCTGAGAGTTAATTCTTGTCTCGATTAGGTCTTGGAAAGAAGGAGTTTTCCTGCTCAAACGCATAAGCAAAATTAATAATTTTTGCTTCCTCCCAAGCTGAGGCAAAAAATGACACTCCAACTGGCAAGCCCTCTACGTAATCAAGAGGTATAGTTATATGTGGATAACCTGCAACAGCTGATAAGCCACCATTACCCCAGGAAAGCCCATTAAAGCCTCTAGAGTCACCATTTTCATGATCAGTTTTCCATGCTGGATTTCTGGTAAGTCCTACCAGACCATCAAGGTTATTTCTTTCTAATAAACCATCAATCTGGTTTTGAGCTCTCGATACAATTAGCTCAACGCCTTTTTGATACTTCTCTTCGTCTGTTGCTGAAGCACTATCAAGAAAGATTTCATGCCCAAAGTGTTTTAAGACGCTTTCAGAATTCTCTTCATTAAAAGCTATTAAATCAGACAAACTATTCATGCTCGATGCACTTGATTCTAGATATTTATTGACTCCTTCTCTAAACTCATAAAGCAATACATAGTATTCATTATCCCACTTATAGTTGCTTTGAATATCAAAGTTAACTCTAAGCACTTCTGCTCCTAATTTAGTAAGGATTGCTTCGGATTTTTCTAATAACACTCTTTCATATTCAGAAACTTCTTCCGGAAAGATCAGACCAACTCTTTTTCTAAGGAGCGATTGCTTGCTTATACTCAGCAAGGCTTTGAAATCATAATCTTTTGGAATATTTTTTGTTGCCGGATCTTTAGGATCTGCACCAGATATGGCGTGAAGAACTGCAGCTGCATCACTAACACTTCTCGCCATTGGTCCAGCTGTATCTTGCGTTTCAGAGATAGGAATAATTCCATCTCTACTTACTAAACCAACTGTAGGCTTAATTCCAACAATACCATTTATTGAGGCAGGACAGCTAATTGAACCGTTTGTTTCTGTGCCTATTGCAACTGGAACAAGGCCTTCAGCAACAGCTGCTGCACTACCTGAACTTGATCCGCATGGGTTGTAGCTTAAATCGTAAGGATTATTAGTTTGCCCTCCATAACTTGACCATCCGCTGGTTGAAGGGTTGCCTCTAAAGTTAGCCCATTCCGATA